>Ga0137396_10000604_pt1 | contig 17405 bp, 18 predicted proteins | sample czc16metaG_FD_108284 | JGI IMG/M metagenome (GOLD analysis project Ga0137396, IMG submission 108284) | Vadose zone soil microbial communities from Angelo Coast Range Reserve, California, USA - czcobulk3.16 metaG | ecosystem: Environmental > Terrestrial > Soil > Vadose zone | place: USA...
CCCCCCCGACGCCGACTGCGTTACCATACGGCAAGATGACACCGCCAGATATCATTAGGACATTGGAAGCAGAGCTCGGTAGAGGCATCACGACCCAGGCCCAGGCTCTTTATCTGATGGCTGGTATCCGAAAACTCCTCGAACAACAACAAGCGAAAAAACAGTACGAATACCTGACATTCCATTGCGACTGGGCACTCCATTCGAAGCTGGGAGGGCCGACAGCACAAAAGATTCTGAAGCTGTTCGATGCAGCCCATATTCAGCTTAAGACAGCTGTCGAACTTCGAGATTTACCTTCCGAGCTCAGGACAGAAATTGAACGAATCTCAAGGATGAAACTCTTTGAGCAGGAGCTCTACCAGTTCTTGCAAACCAACGGACTCCCCAGTTTGGAAACGAACCGCTCAGACGGCTGGGTTCACTTTCTCCACCTTTACGCACAAGTAGTAGAGGATTGTTCACACGACCGAGAAGAATAAGTCTGCCAGTATTGAAAGCGTGACGCTCCATGTGGAGTTGACGAAGCAGCCAGTCGAAGGCGACATGTGGTTTAAGGTGACGTGGACAGTCTTGGACAAGAACGGGCTAACTAGCGACATCTTCGTCATTTAACTCGTTTTCTCTAAAGCCTGTATGACACTGAATGCTCAGAAGCACCTCATGGAGCTCAGAAATTCTCTATAGCCCACACGTTGTTGCTGCCTCTGGCCTCAGCTATGGCCAGAAATCGCCTGTCCGGCGACTGTTCCGCGCCCAATATTTCGCTATCGTTGGAACGAAGCAAGACTGAAGCTCTCCCATCGAGTGTAACATTCAGCAGTACATTAGGCTCGCGTCAGGATGTTCCAGAGTTACTAGCTTGCTGTGACATGGCTGTTTCGCCATCGCGGGCAGAAGGTTTTTCCAATGCTCTCCTGGAATACATGGCAGTTGGTCTACCCACTGTCGCCACCGAGGTTGGGGGAAACAGGGAGATTATCCAGCATCAAGTGAACGGTCTCTTGGTTCCGCCAGACCATCCTGATGCTTTGGGCGATGTAATTTTTGTGATTGGCTGGAGAATCCTAGCTTCGCGTCACAGTTGGCGATTGCCGGACGAGAGCGGGTGCGCACCTGCTTTGGTTTCGCACAGCTAACCGCCAACGTGGATGCGCTGTACGCGGAGTTGTTGCGGCGGTGCCGTTGATTCTGGATGTCCGCCAGGTCAACCAGTTGCACACCAGGCGAACCCTGTGGAGAACTGTCGATAAGAGGCGCCCAGCTGGCTAGAGACCGTCGTGTTCACATGGTCACGGTCACGAAATAATCCCGCGCAATTCGTTCACAGCGAAGGTGCTCAGGGCTCAACTTCGAAAAAAGTTGATGCAGTTGTGGCAGGCTGTACATATACAGAGGACACCGGTTCTTATAGCGAAGCTTGCGTTGCCAGGCAAGGATTCCGCCCTCAACCGGGAAACTGAAGAATGCTTTTGTTTTGGTAACGGCCAGGACTTTTTCGACTGTCCTCCGCGGATCACTCATGTAGTCCATAAAGCCCATCGCAATAGTGTAGTCATATTTATCACCGATGGGATCGGCTAGAAAATCCCGGCGAGCGAAAAGGCACCGATCGTCCACGACAGCCGACTGGGCATTTTGGTTCGCCAACGCGATCATTTCATCTGCGAAATCGATTCCGAGCACCTGTCGGGCGCCTCTTTTCGCCAGCGTGACGCTGTAATGACCGGGTCCACAGCCGATATCGAGCACGCTCTTCCCCTCAATGGGACAACAACCTGCAATCGTCGTCTCGTACCTCAGCCGCATGCTCGTTCTGAAATACCGGTTGATCCACCGATCTACAAAAGTGTTGCTGTTTCCATATATGGCATTGAAGTCATGCGCATAAGAATCAAAAAATTGAGACGTACGATTGGTGGACATGGTCACGCCGCCTCCGATACCGACGTACCTGTCGATACCGGTTTCGGATTACGTTTAGATATGCCCTCATCGTCAAAAAAAGATGGATTTTCAATGATAAATCTGGCGAATGTCGTAACCTCGAACTCATCCAGGATGCATCGGAGCTTAGGCTCTGTGGTCTTAAGATTGACGTATGACTTAAATGCCCGTTTAGGGCTCAAGCTGAGGCGGGGATGGTTTGGATCGATCTCCCGCGGGTGAACATAGAAAACCACCGGTCGATTCTCACCCAAGACTTTGCGGCACATCTGCCGGATCACAGTATAGGGAAACAAACGGAGGTACCCTCCGCCGAAAAAGCAACAACGCTGCCCTAACACACTGGTCACCGTGATAGGGAACTCCATAAGCCGCTTTGCAATCAGGTGCGGTGAATGTTTATCAGTGTTCAGTCCACCATGCTGCCGCCGGGCAGGAAATACGGAAGAGTCGTAGTGGTAGCCCGCTTCGAGGACCTTCTCAAAAAACCAGGGTGTATCCGTTGTTACTGAAAAGCCCGGCGCGCGATAGCCGAGGACAGTTTGCCCAGTGATGTTCTCTAAGATATCTTTGCTTTGGCGCGCGTCTTGCAGGAATTCTTGTGGCGTCATCGTATAAATCAATCGATGTGCGTAGCCATGGGAAGAGATTTCGTGGCCACGAGCATAAGCTTCTCTGACGAGTTGTGGAAATTTTTCCGCGACGTACCCCAGAAAAAAACATGTTACTCGGACATCTTTTTCGCTGAATATGTCGAGAAGCTTTCGAAAATTGCGCTCGACAGTGGATGGCAGAGAGCTCCATTCTGAAAAATCCGGTGTGGTCTCGACCTCCAGAATGTGGAACCAATCTTCGACATCCACAGAGAGCACGCTCTTCATTGAGTTATACCCCTCACCGTTGCTATCTCATCGACTGACAGATTCATTTCACGACCGTTGCTCAGCCGAGCAACGCGTCGAAGCACTGCATCGAATTCCGCTGCGACCGACGACCAACTGTAACGGTGTTCCACCAGCTGCCGCGCCGCTAAGCCCAAACGGCTCCGTTCCTCAGGGTCACGCAGCAACGCCACCACTTTACGGGCAAACTCCTGGGGTGAGTCGGCGATCGATATGTCGCTACCATCATTCACAGGCAGACCTTCAGCGCCCAGGCTGGTGGAGACGATCGCTTTACCCATGGCCATCGCCTCGAAGATTTTTAGTCGTGTGCCGCTGCCGATGCGCAGCGGCACCACGTATACGGAGCCTTCGTGAACATACGGCCGGATGTCTTCGACCCTGCCCGTAACCCGCACTCCAGGATCTGAAGCCACTGCAGCCCGCAACTTGTCCGAGGGTTGCCGGCCGACAATGTTGAACCTTACTTGAGGTACTTCCCGCCGGATCAGCGGCAGGATGAGACGGAGAAAGTAAAGAACGCCATCTTCGTTCGGCATCCAATCCATGGATCCGGTGAACACCAGCGAACAGGATAGCTCCTTAGCGGCATCCGGCCGGAAATATTCTGTATCCACTCCGGTTGAAACAATCGTCATCTTGGAGGAATCGATGAAGCGGCCAAAAAAATCTCGGTCCGCTTCAGAAACCGTCAGAACGTGCTGTGACTTCTTCAAGAAACTTTTCTCGAACCGAATCATCTTCTGGTACTCCCCCCAGGAGACCAGTCTCCAAACTGGATTGCGGCTCACCTCAAAATGCCGACGCCAGATCAAGGCTTCTACGTTATGCGTGAAAACCACCTTAGGACACTCGACTTCCCACGGGATGGCGCCGGCGGCAACTACGAAATCACAGACGATCACATCGTACGACTGCTCGGCAAGGAGCTCGCGAAGGCTTGCAACTACTTCTGGCCGGCAATATTTGGACACTGTGTGCGGCCAGGGTGAGAAGACGTTGCTAACAAAACTCGTCAGCTCCCCCAGACCCCGGTTGGTCGCGACATGCATGGGTAAGTAGACTACCTTCTCGAACTCCGTGTCGAGCTGGGAGTGCATATCGCCTGGATGCGCCGCATAGAACGTAAACAGCGTCACGGCGTGGGTTTTGGCCAGCTCCTTCAAGATGCAATAACTGCGTATCTTGCCCCCAATGTCAGGGGGGACTAAACCTCCGGCCTTTACCCAGAGAATTTTCATGCTGTTTGTTTGCTTGCGGCTCCCGCGTGGTGGCCACGGGCAGGATTGGCTGCATCTGTTTCAGGTTCCATTCGGTCCATCATAATTTTTTTTCGAATCCATGTGCCTTTGGATAATATCCCGACTCGCCTTGGTGCCAATCAGCAACTACATCTGAGTCTCCAATGACTTCTTCCGTTTTTGCAGACTAGGTCCCCCAGGAATCACCTGTCCGAACGAACTCCCGATTGGAACCAATGAGCCTTCCCAAAAACCTTGATGGTCCTGTCCTCCCGACTTTTGCCAAACAGGGAGCACGTGGTCTGCCGAAGACGGGTTCATAGATTTCCGGCTTGTAACACCTTTGTTTTCAGTTGGTTAATGCGCAGACCGTGGAGCCTCATTGGTTACCCTTGTTTCAAGGTTCAGGATGAAACAGATTGCACATCCAGGCTGATTTTTTCCCCTGAAAGTCCGGCTCCTGGCCGAGCGGAGGAACCTTGCAAGTTGATGAAAAACCCTAGAAGACATTTTGCAGCGCATCCCCAGAATTTGGTAGTGAGTCAACTATGAACGCCTCGGCTTCTCAGCCGTACTACTGCAATGCACTCGAATAGGAGCGCCCATTTCGCGCTGCCATGGAATGCCGAGTCAAGCTCGATTTTTGCTAGGGTTCGCCGTCCTAGTTGGTCTTAAGGTGGAAAGAATGGAGTTGCTGACCGTCTGACAGTACCATTTTCTGAAGCTTTTTCGCCAGGAGCCAGGAGTGTGCTCTGGGGAGGCCTTTAAGGGAAGGCCGAAGCTCGAGATGCTTCTTGGCGTGGTCCTGACCGCAGCAGGCAAGACGGTCATTGATTTTGGGTGCGGCGGAGAAGGACTCGAGGTGATCAACCTTGCTAAGATTGGTTCGAAGAAGGTCATCGGCCTCGACCCTTGAGATAAGATAAGTCTTCTAAAGTGAATCGAATCCGGCGGGACGCGGAAGTCCAATCCCCAAGCTCGGATCGACGTGGGAGGAACTTACCTTGATTCGCGAGTTGACCGGCGTGGTTCGGTATGTCTTAGGTTTGGATATCGCAAGACGAGGTTTGCGTGTGTACCCGGACGACACGTTCATCGTCTCTTTTCCAAGGTCTGGCAATACATGGGCACGCTTTCTTGTGGCCAATCTCCTTCACCCTCACGAACCAGTAACCTTCGAGAATATTGAACGAATCGTTCCGGACATACATGCTCAAAGCAAACGGTTCTTTCGAAGCCTTTCACGGCCGCGCTTCATTAAGAGCCATGAATACTTCGATCCCCGTTATCGCCGGGTCATCTACATCGTGCGTGACCCGCGGGACGTCCTTCTCTCCTCGTATCACTTTCATCGCAAGCAATGGCAAATTCCGGATGACTATCCGATCAAGCAGTATGTGACGCGGTTCCTGGCCGGGGACGTATGGAGCGTCTACGCATCGTGGAGTCAAAACGTCTCCAGTTGGCTCGCAACCCGTCCGCAGCATCCAGCCGCGGGACTCTTCGGGAGCTGGCAAGACAACGTCTCCAGTTGGCTCGATGCGCCCATCGACAGCTCCAATTTTCTGATGCTTCGCTTCGAAACGATGCTGGAGGAACCTGTGTGCGAGTTGGGGAGGATTGCTGCGTTCCTGCGGGTCGATGCCACGCCCGAGTTGCTGGCGCAAGCTGTGGCGCGCAGCTCGTCGGCAGAGCTGCGCAAGCTGGAACAGAGTCACGCAAAAAAATGGGCCTTGACGAAGAATACGCGGCAGGACATTCCTTTCGTTGGGGCTGCCAAAGCCGGTGGATGGAGATCCAGCCTTCCCCCCGAATGCATTGTCGAAATCGAGAAATCTTTGGGGCGCCTTATGCTGGCGCTGGGTTATGAACTGACATCCGGTATCCACCACTATGCGGATCCAGGGAGACGATCCATCGTCAACACTTAAGGGACCTCTAGCAATAACTGGGGAATCCGGTCGAAGGCGAACGCGATTCCGCTCTGGAAGCAAACACCATTCCGTTGTGAAGACGAACAGTGTTGCTCGCCTACCGGAATGGTGTTGGGCTTGGAGCGAAATGTTTTCCACAGGCGAACCAAAGGGGGGCGAGCAAGCTGGACAATATCCCGGCATTGAAGCCTCCATCCATAAGGAGAACAGGGTGCCGGCCGGAGATCGTCCATGCGAAGAGTCAAAGAGGTTCTTCGGTTACCTTCAGCATCCCACTGAAGTGCTTCCCCAACTTATTGAGGCGATTAACGGAGGCTGCGACTTGGCGATTGCCAGTTGCTATACCGGGCGGGGAGGAGTGAGCAATTGGAGTCTAATTCGCCGCGCTATTTCGCGCACCGCCCAACCCATTGATCTCGTGATACTTCCCGAGGTGTTGGCCGGGTCAGCGATCCTATGAGCGGCTACTTCCTGATTTGCTGGGACGCCATCTTTGGGCGCCGCCTGGATCCGCTGGCACACAAGATCCTGATTGAGGTTATTTCCCGGGTGAACATCGACAAAATCTCCGAGATCGGCTGCGTCATTCGCGAGCGCCAGAACGACCAAAGTAGGGTTTCTCTCAGGATTTACGCTCAATACCTGCTGGATCTACTGCGGTTGTGTGTTGCGATCCTCCGCGATTCTCGCTTCTGTCTGCAAGGAGCCAGCGGCGTGGTTGTCGATGTGTTGATCCTGTTTCTGCTCAGCGATCCCACGATGCTGGGATGGGGACTGACTCGCAGCAAGATCATCGCGGCGGAAACAGCGATGGCAAATAACTTCCTCTGGAATGACTCTTGGATTTTCAGTGACATTGGTCGCAGATCAGTCCGCGACAAGTTTCATCGCTTTCTGAAATTTAAGGTGATCTGGGTTCTAAACCTGATATTGAAGGTCCTGATCCTCAACATCCTATTCAATTGGTTTGGCAGGAATCGCTACCTCGCTAACGGCATCGCCATCATCATGGCGATCTCCTGGAATTACTTGGTGAATGAGCGGCTTGGCTGGCGTTCGACCAGTGAGAACGTGGCAACCACTCCCAATGGATCGGTGAAAGTCGGGCCCGCGCCGAACGCCTTCCAGTCATGCCGCGAAGATCCGTGGCACAAACCGTCGAAATGAGCAAGCTCCCCCAAACACTGAAAAACCGCACGCACATGACTTGGAAGCACGCCATAACTACCGCCGTCAAGCGTCATGGGAAGAGGCTCGTAGAATCAATCGCTGCCAGTGAGCGGGCGTCGACGAGTCGATCGCCATGTGAAGGTCGAACTGACAGCGAAATTCCACACCGAACCCACAGCCAAACCAGACAGTGTCGCCAGCGGCCACGATACCCCGTGCTCCACCAGGAATACCGCAAGGGCGTAGTTGCTCAAGTTACCGACCGAACACACTATGGCATAAGCGACCAATCCCCAAGCAAATCCCCAACCGCGAAGACGTCTGTCCCTGTAGGTCAAAATGTTGTTGATTAGGTAGTTCGCCATCAATGCGACTGTAATGGCAATAAGGAGTGCGTGCTGGAATGAGAATCCGGCGCGACGGTATAGTAGCCAGACAACCGCCGTGTGCAAGCCGAGTCCACATGCGCCGACGATGCAGTACAGGACGAATCGAATGGGGAGCCAGCGGCCAACGAGTTTATCGGCTACCAAATACAGGTACTCGATCCCCACGTTGAGGTCCAGTTTGCTCTCTCCCAACTCCCGGTTACGAAAGTGAAATGGTACCTCAGTAAATCGTACGGTACGGTCCGATGACGCGACTAGATCAAGCAGGATCTTGAAGCCGACTCCGGTAGTATTTCGCACAACTTCATGAAAGAACTCACGCGTCAGCATGAAGTACCCGCTCATTGGGTCACTCAGATCGTGGTGGCTAACCAGTTTGCTGACCCTCAGTCCCAGATTGCTCAGAGCTACCCGCCGACGGTCGAATTTGTCCATGCCACCGCCTTCGATGTTGCGGCTGCCAATCACAAGGTCAAGCTGCCCCGTGCGAATCCGGGATAACATCTCGGGCAGAATCGACTCGTCATGCTGCAGGTCCGCATCCATGACTGCGATGTAGGGCGCGCTGGTACTTAGGATTCCTTCCATGCAGGCGGAGGCCAATCCGCGACGACCCACGCGATGGATCACCCTAACCCAGTGTTCTCTTCGGCCGATCTCGCGGACGGCGTCAGCAGTGCCGTCCGGGGAATCGTCATCTACGAAAATCACTTCGTAACGGAAATTTGACAGGACACCCTGCAACCTCCGCAACAACGGCCCGATGTTGTCTTTCTCTTTGAAAGTGGGAACCACGATTGCCAGTTCCAATGGCTGTTGCGCTAGATTGATCTTCGTCATTTAGAAGTCTCTAATGGCGAAGGCAGTTCGTGCGAAGGTAGTTCGCCGAAAAATTGAGCGCTATTGTGGTACACTCTCTCGCCATGTCGAACAAACAGTACGCACTGATCTTGGCATTCGTGTTTCTACTGATTCTGCCTGGGATTTTCTGGGGGTTGCCAAGCGCGATCACTCCGCAGGATGACGCGCCCCTTCCACTCGGTTCCCTGCTGTTCTTTACGGAATATACCAAATCCCAGCTAAACACCGTTTATCCCGCCTTTCATCAAATTTTGATGTTGCCTCTTTACGCAGTTGCTTTTGCGATTTACTGGTTGATGGGTGGCTTCTCACGTGTAAATTCTGTGTGGCCTTATGGTCTCCGCGACGTCTCTGTCTTCTTCTCTATGCTCATTGTCCTCACCAATTTGGTCGCTGCCGTCATGGCTGTGCTACTGTTGCGGTTTACCTTTCCTATGGTGGAGAGGAGAAGATGGTTGTGGTTCGGAGTTTTGCTGATCGTAACCAATGGGGTGTTCGTCTACTATGCTCGCGTCGGCAACTTGGACATGCCCTACATTTTTTGGTGGACGGTCGCATGGCTAGGTTTGTGGCGCTACCTCATCCAGGGTAAGCCAAGCTTCATCTCCCTGGTTCCGGCTGGGATCGCGGCGGCGTTCGCAATCGGATCAAAGGATCAAGCGTCCGGTCTAGTGATTGGCGCCGGACTCCTCCTGTTGTTGATCGGCCCTCTTCCTTCAACTCCTTTTCGAGCGCGCTTTCGTCAGGCGATCGTTTTTACGACGACAGTTGTCCTTACCTATGTCTTGGTCGCCATTTTGCCGCAACCCATGCGCTGGTGGAACCATGCGCGCTTCGTGGTTTCGCCTCACGCTCCGACCAAGATCCCTTTTACACCGGCAGGAGAGGTGCAACTCTTTGTCGTCATGCTTGGAAGGCTGCGTTCTGTGTTCACAATTCCCGTGCTTCTGCTTTGCGTTCTCGGGGTCTATACGCTTTTTCGGTCGGGTCGCAAGCGCGCATTTTGGGTCCTGGCACTCCCAATTATTGGCTATTACATCGTGATCATCGCTAAGGCACGGGTGGCGCAGCCGCGTTTCCTGCTACCGTTCATGATCCCGATCTTGGTATTTGCCACCGAAGGTGCCGGTTTTGTGGGGGAACGACTCTCCCGTTGGCCGGGGGGGCGACAGGCATGGATTGGCGCGCTCACTTTGCTTCTGGCATTCAACTTCGCATTCAGTTATGGGCCGGTCACCTATGCTCAGACATTCGATATGAAAAGGCAAGTTGCACGGGATCTACCGGCACTGCTGCCGCTTGGAAGTCCCCTTTTAATTTCGCGAATGCAATCGTATGAGTTCCCTAATGCAACGATCTATGAAAGGTATCGTTTGATGAGAATGCCGAACGAACCGATCATCCCGGCGAGTCGACACTCAGCCAGTATTTTCAAGCCCTTGGATGCGCAGGTTAAGTATTACCTTCTCGGTTCTGGCACGGCTGGCCTTCCTTCAAATCTACCTGTTCCCTCCGCGCCATTGCGAGGAGACCTAGTGCGTGAATGGCAATACCCGGAGTGGGTGAGGCAGGACGTGCTAGTTCCCTGCATTTTGGAATATCGTTTATCAAGCCCTACCGGGCCGATTCCCTTGGATTACGTGCCCCCACCATTTGTGGTTAGCGGTACTGCTCAGTAGGCGACGCGTTACGGCGCGAGCGGCGCTTGTCACGCCATAGCAGTCTGTATTGTAAGGAACCTCTGAACGGAGCAGTCAAACGCCACGTTAGCGAGAACCAAGATAACGAGTTTTCTCGACCGAAATTCCAACATGGCGTTTACCTGCGTCCGCTGGCCCTTTTGGCTTCGTTTCTCACCCGTGACCGAGACCCCGAATCGGCATTTGTACCGCACGACCTATAGCAACTCGTCGGCCAAAAGGGGGAGACGTGGTCAGGTGCAATTTCCTCCCAACTGCAGCAACGGCAAGGCCAGACAGGCGGCCATCGACATCGTCGTATGCGGCAGGTAATAGTAATACCTGGATGGCGAAACAGCACGACGAAATAAATGAGAGTCAGCATCAGGAGGGCGAACAGATATCGATCGCGTCGGGGTTTCCGTACCAAGGCAATCGCCAGGAGACCGCCGCAGTGGGTGATCAGCACGATTCCCTTGGCACGGTTCAGTAGGGGCACTCCGGCTCCGAGGCCGAATGCTGCGACATAGCCGTTACTTTTCATCTATGTCTCGGTTTTTGTCGCCGTGGTTCTAATGGCGCGCACGTTCCCCGCATTCGAACTGAGGTAGACTTTCTCAAACACAAACTCATTGCAGCCAAGACTCCCTCCGCACGTTCGTAGGCGGCTCAGGCTGAAACCGCGTTGCCGGTAAAAATCGAAGATTTGTTCCGGCATTGCGACCTCGAAGGGATAACCTCCGACCCAATCAACAAGGTCTTGCCAGAAAGACATGCCGCGCTGGTTCTTGTGGTAGTCACGAATGATCGCGAAGGGTTTTCCACGAAGGAAGTCTTTCACCAGCCGGCGCCAGAAAAGCACGACGAAGCAAGGCCAAACGACCAGGAAGCGCAGAGCCTTCGGTAGGTGGTTGTAGAGCTTCTTGACCTTCGTCCAGCGCTTGCTTGCTGTTCCCTGGTCGTTGTAGATTGCGATGAACAGCTTCCCGCCAGTCGCGATCGGCATCGCAGCATTCTCCAGCGCCGTCCACATGTCTCCGGTGTGATGCAGGACGCCCCAGGAGTAGACGATGTCGAACTTGCCAATGGACCGGAGGTAGTCCGCATCGAGGGCAGAACCGGTTTCGACCACCCACCGGCCGTCGTCGGGAAAATATCGCCGCTTGAGTTCGGATGTGCAAGCCACCGACCGCGGATCATAATCAAATGAGTGAACGCGGGCTCCTAGGCGACGCGCCGCTAGGCTGAACAAGCCGCTGCCCGATCCAAGGTCAAGAAAGCTTAGGCCTTCGAGGCTGGTTACTTCGAGCATGTCCTGCAGGGAATGCGTCGCTTCGGCAATCTTCGTGTCATCTAGCGTTTCCACGAACCACGTCCAGTTCTTGCCGAACTCGAATCGATTCCCCGCTGTGACTTCTCTAGCGAACTGACTCATGCTTGAGCGCTCCACGCCTGCGATCGCCTCAACAAACTATGGCGAGGCAAGCCGGATTATCGCATAGAGAGTTGTTGATTCATGCTTTTGCCTCGAGGTCCCGAGGAGAGCCCTTGTTCTTTTCACGAATGACAGGAGCTGACTAAATTACATGGGAACATCTTCAACATAGCAAATTGGGCTTCGGGTTAAATAGATCAAAGACTTCAGAAATTGGGCTGATTTTTTCTGGTACGTCGGCCTAGATCGCCTGAGGAGAAATCGAAAGGTTCCCTTCATTTTATGCAGACCCTAGTTTCCTGCAGACCCTTCAACGCTTTTGGGGCGCGCCAGCGTGCTCAACGACGATTCATGAACTTGGTCACTTGATCCCAACAGAATGGTTCGATCTTGTGGCAGTAGTCTTCGAAAGACTCATCAGTCGGCACATTTTCTGGCATCTTGAACGTTCTCCTCGCGATGCCAGCCCGAAACAGGATTCTCGTCGTGGTGATTCTTGAACTTTGGTTCAAGACAACCGTAAGGCGGAGGCGGCCCAGAAGTGGTCTTTCCTTGCCGTCGTCTGTGTCTAGTTACAGTCCTTCCTCTTTCCATCGAGGTGAGTGACTATTCGCTACCCCGGTCCTGCTAAGAGCGGTTCGATGTCGCGACAGTAGCTTTCAAAAGCATTCATCTGCTCGCACATTCGCCGACACAGCTCTCCTCTCTTCGCCTCGAGCTGCACCATAACTGCAGAAACCCGATCAATCAGCTTTCCAGGCTCAAGGTCGTCAGTTCGTACGAGGAATTCCTCCCACCCTATGGTGGCGGCGAAATCCCGGCACTTAGGCTGGTACTCGAGGCTCACGAATGGAACATTCGCGACTGCTGCTAGAATACCAGCGTGCAAGTTCATGGCCACCAGTAGATCCAGGTTCTCGACCCGACTCAAAAAGGCTTCATGGGAAAAACACCGAGGGCTGACCGCGGACTGGGGAAGCTCCGCTCTGCGGGCCACGTCGACGCAGGCCTCGACGTCTCTTGGCCAGATGGGAATGATCTCGATCTGATGCCCAGCCTTGCGCAGCCACTCTGCCAAGGCAACAGTTGAATCTTGAATGTCTTCGGGTCGGCCCCAGGTTCTTGGATATGGCCCTGCATTGATACCAACGCGCAGTGTCCCCTCTCGCTGTACCGGAATGGGCTTCGCTGAATACTGCGCGTGCAAGGAAACAGCCGGGTCTCCGCTGATCACAACATTGCGTGCGCCCGCTTCTTCCAAATAGGCTTTTGAAAGGGGACCTCTGACTCCTACCGTGGGAAGCTCTTCCAAGATCGCTACCCATTCCTTTCGCCGATCGATCCAGCCATCTTCCCGCCCCAGCCAAAAGTCGGGTTCCGCCACGCCGGTGCCAAAGACGGGTATGGGAGACCCAGTTCGCTTTCTGAGCTCCGTGTAGCCCCGGATCGAGTTGAAGTTACGGTTGATAAACATTTCCCCCCCGCAGATACCGACTTCTCCTCCCAAGAATCGCGCCAAGCGATGAATGGCCTTGGCGGTGAGGCTGCGAAGACGACGCTGGTGGGAGAGTTCCTCAGAAAGCATCCGAATGACCTGCCGGGAGTCGCGGCTGCTGCGGCGGAGGAATTGTCCTGGCCGCGGTGTATAGTCGAATGCTGCAATCGGCGACCAATGGATGGTAGAAAAGCGCTTGCGACACAATTCGTAGATGGTCAGATCACCTAGATTGCCGTAACCGAAACCGACCCAACCGCAGAAAACACCAGCACGAAACACGATTCTCTTGGCTCCTTACTGAGGGGTTTACAACGGAGGCACTGTCCCAATCATCTGATTTTTCTTATCGTGACCTGTCCCCTCCTTGATTTCCGCTTTGTGGAGAATGGTGCCGAACAGATGCAGGCAACGTCACTCACGGCGCTCTAGCCACTCTTCGCTCTGCGCTGCCTCAGATACTCTACGCCGTGCGGCTCGGCGGTTTCATCATGAGGAGTCCGTTCGGTACCTCCCAGGCCCCGCAGTTCTGCTGAAAACCCCCCCGTGACGTAGGCGGGGCCTTTTCCCAAAGCCTCCATGATCTCGGTGCGGCGCTCAGGCGTCAGGACGTCGATGTTGTAGTCCGGCCAAGGAAACTGCCGTCCTGCCGCCATGTTTGCTTGATGACGCGCCAGATATTCGTCCAAGCTACAGATGACCTTGGCTGGCACTCCAGCACAGACCGTTTCAGGTGGCAGAGACTTGGCCACAACAGAATTTGCACCCACAATGGTTCTCGGGCCCACTTCTATACCGGGAAGGATGACGGTTCGAGAGCCGAAATGGCATGACTCGTGAATGGTCACTTTGGCCACCAACCCGGCATCCAGAAATTCGTCCATTTGGGCGTCGTGGGCAAGAATCAGACATTGCTCCCCAAAGCCACACCAGTCGCCGATGCTGATCGCATAGCAATTCGACATGTCGACCCAGGTAGAAGCCGGTAGATTGACACCTTGACCTATGTGCATGCCCATGGACCGGAGTTTCTCCCACCGTCGGGCCAAACGAGCATGTTCGACCTTGGCCTTCCAAGCGGAGCCGAAATCAAGAATGGCGTTCAGCACATTGCTCAAGCGCCAACTCCGCGCAATCGAGCCTTTACGACTTCGAGCCCTGAAACGCACTGCAAAATGTCTAGCCAGTCGTCGGGAAAGGGAAATCGCGGAACACAGTAGATCCCTGGAGCATGGCGGAACTCCTCTGGGCGAAATCTCCTCGGGTATCCTGCAACAGCGCCCCATAATCCAAGACGCTGTACGCTTTTCATCTCCCGCTGCCCGAAGTCCCGCTGTCGTCCATGTGGATAGCAGAAAATCGGTACAGGCGAAGCCAATTCATCACATAAGCGCTTCCAGGATGATGAAATCTCGAATTCTGCTTGATCGTCGGATGTGCTCGATAACACTGGGTGCGTAACCGTGTGAGGCCCAAATGTTACGCCTCGCTTCTCAAGGCGGCGTGCTTCACCCCAAGACAATGGTGCGAACTGACGCGGAGGTACCGCCGGAACCTCCACGTCGGCTTCTTGAAACATTCTCGCGATACACGCTACGCGATCTGATTGCGAAGCATCCTGGCACCACCAACTGATATCGTGCGCCGCAGCAAGGCGAGCGGGATCCGAGTCTAGCTGAAACAATCTCTCCTCGTCTCCGACGCAAACTCTTAACTGGGTCCTGGCTGTGGTTTCGCAAATATACTGAATCTGGTCCCACCACAACCAATTGTTGCCGTCCAGAAATCCGCTGACCACGAAGATGGTCACGGGGCAATCGAATTCAGAGAAAATCGGTGCCCCGACCAAGCCGTGATCGAAATAGCCGTCGTCAATAGTGAATGCGACGGCTCGTGTCAGTGCCTCGCCCTCCCGAAGGCGCCGGAACATCTCTCGAAGGGAGATCAGATCATAACGTTGCTTTCGCAGGTGCGATAGGACCTCGCGAAGCACCGCCGGATCGTGGCCACTTACTCCCTCCTCGTCGGGGGAAGTAAACCGATGCAGCATGAAAATGGATGCACGTGTGGCGGTGACATTGGAGAGAACTTCAGCCACTCCTGGTATGCGAAGAGGCGCTAATAGAGCTCTCTTTACAGAACGACGCGGCTGCAACGATTCACCTCAAGAGTGAAATGCGACCATAGCTCAGAAATTCCGGAGCAGAACAGCGTTCCGTCTTCCTGCGCCATGGCGTTTAGTCCTTACTGAAGCTTAGAGTTATATGTCTGATTTCCGACAAAAGTCAGAGACTCTTGTGGCACCTTACGAGAGGATTCGTTCGATGCCAGATTCGGACCCGTTGTGACTCACCTTACAGGAATCCCCAATATTGATTCATGGAAAACTGTAGCCCCCTTCACATCCGACGAGAGTTCATACCCTAACCAGCGCATCAGTGAGCCCCAAGCCGTTTCGATCTCTGCGACCGAAACTAGGGGCAAACCTGAGCGCCAGCCACCCGACCTGGCTGAGCGGACGAACGGAATGTCCTTGCGCGTTCGTTTGGTGAGAGACCATATGTGAGCTTGAGTCTTCTCAAGCTGCCGCATTTCATCGGCGCAACTCTGCGCCACCGCCTGTGAGGTAAGCTCCGGCGAAGGATCAATTTTCAGAAAAGAAGCCACTCTGGCCAATTCTCGTTCTGTGTGAGACTCCATATCTTCATAACGCAGCAGCAGGAAACCAGGGCGGCCATAGCGGGGCGCAAGCCAACTGCCAACGTTATCACCCCAACTGCCGTACTTAAACGGCCAAACCGTTTCTCCGGCGATAAAACGGGTTACGAACTTCTCCGGCGGGTAATCATCCCCGATCATCTTCCTTTTTCTGTGGAAGTGAAACTGCGAGAGGGCGACGTCCCGGGGATCGCGGACGATATAAATCACACGCGGCCAGGCAGGGTTGAAATAGTCATGGCTCTTTATAATCCTTGGCCCAGGCATGCGGGTCATTCGCCTCTTTGATACAGCCATTGAATCTGGAATCAGATCCTCGATGTTGCCGAAGGTGGCTGGCGTCTCGGGATGCACCAGATTGGCGACGAGAAAGCGCGTCCAGGTATTTCCCGACTTCGGGTAAGAAACGATAAACGTGTCGTCAGGACGAACGGCTAAATCGCGTCCTGGAGGATGCAATTTAAACAGCAGCCTAAATCCCGCTACAATACGCCTGCGATCGATTATCCCCACGATCTCCCCCCGTTGGTGGCGGACAAGCTGCTACCCCTGATTACTGACGTTTTCAACGCGTCAAGAATTGTCTGGCCCAAGCTGGTGGCAATGCGGGTTCTGGCAGGGGCGCTGGGATGGCCTTGCTCGTGCTCGTCACCCCGTCGGCAGCTCGCTGCTTTTGAGCGATGTAACCCAAGGCTACTGCGAGTCCGGCCATGATTGGTACGTCCGGCACGTAGGGGAAGCTGTCGAAGAATGCGACCGTCGCTAACACGACAATTGCGGCTCGAAGCGAGAGCGCCAATGCACGCAAGTCCCGCCACACCTCCCCCGGCTGCTCGCTGCGAACAATCGATGTAAGTACCTTGAATGTCTGATATAGAAACATCACGTAGAGGATGAGCCCGGGGACGCCCATCTCGCTCGATACTTGAGTGTAGGTATTATGGGTTACGTGCCACATTCCTAGTTCCCGGCGCGCGATTGCGAGATTATTCTGTTCCACCACGAAGTTTCCCGGTCCCACGCCAAATAGCGGATGTTGAAAAGTAATGATGAGGCTGTCCTTGAGAAGGCGAAGGCGACCTTCGGCAGACCCAGTGGCAGCGTCATACTCCTGGGCCTCTTCCCTCGTGATTTTTTGTCCGTGTCGTTCTTGTTCGCTCGACTTGAACAAGGTGAAGTATCGCTGCTTAAGATTGGATGGGACAACAACGGCGAGCACAATGAGAATCAAAGACGCGCTAGCCGCCATCCTGATTCTGCTTTTATTGGATGCTTGTAAAAAGCCAAAGACGCAAAGCATACCAGCGCCTAGGAGCGCGGCCCGAGATCCCGTCTTCGCCAGTGCCAACAGTACGGGACAGCTCAGGACCATGGCAAATGCTTTGTCACGCTGAGTGCCCCTTATGAACGAGTATCCCAGGAATGTGAGACCCACCAACAAAGTGACAGCTAAATCGTTCGAGTTCCCATAGCGGGTGTCGGGAAGGGTTAGACGTCCCAACAGATAGGTGCGCTTTACAAGAGCTATCACCGCCATTAAACCGACGGCGTAGCCGATCGCATGGAACAATTTCTTGGCTTGAGGCACAGTCGACAGCAATCCCGCCGTCAGCACAAACATCAGCACCGTCTTA
>Ga0137396_10000606_pt1 | contig 17379 bp, 15 predicted proteins | sample czc16metaG_FD_108284 | JGI IMG/M metagenome (GOLD analysis project Ga0137396, IMG submission 108284) | Vadose zone soil microbial communities from Angelo Coast Range Reserve, California, USA - czcobulk3.16 metaG | ecosystem: Environmental > Terrestrial > Soil > Vadose zone | place: USA...
CGGACGGGCTGCCCGTGCTCCCGCCGACCGAGGAGCGCGTCGCGCGCCTCCTGGGGGGCTCGGCGCTGAGTCGGGACCACGTGGTCGCGACGCTCGCGCCCCGCGGCGGGATCGCGACGCTCGAGGCGCTCGCTGTGAACGCGGCGCTCGCGGGGGCCTTGCCCGAGCACCTCCCGGTGATCGTCGCCGCCGTCCGCGCCGTCGCCGAGCCGCGCTTCAACCTGAACGCGATCCAGACGACGACCCACCCGTGCACGCCGCTCCTCATCGTCAACGGCCCCCTCGCCGGGCGCCTGGGAATCTCGGGCGGTGCAAACGCCCTGGGACAGGGCCACCGGGCGAACGCCGTGATCGGCCGCGCGCTGCGGCTCTGCCTCCAGAACGTCGGCGGCGCCCGGCCCGGGCGCGAGGACCGCGCGACGCTCGGCCACGCCGGGAAGTTCTCCTACTGCCTCGCGGAGAACGAGACGGAGTCGCCGTGGTCGCCGCTGCACGTCGAGCGCGGCTTCCCGGCCGGCGCGAGCTGCGTCACCGTCTGCGGCTCGGAGGCGCCCCACAACGTCAACGATCACGGCTCGACGACGGCCGACTCGCTGAGCCTCGCGCTCGTCGGTACCGCGGCGACCACGGGGAGCAACAACGTCTACCTGGGTGGCGAGCCCCTCGTCATCCTGGGGCCCGAGCACGCCGCGACGTTCGCCGCCTCGGGGTGGGGCAAGGCCGACGTGCGGCGCGCGCTCTGGGAGGGCGCCCGCGTGCGGCTCGATCGTTTCAGCCGGGAAAACCGCGAGCGCTTCGCGGTCATCGACCCCGCGCGGTTCAAGGACCGCCTGCTCGCCGACGAGGTCGCGCTCTGCGCCGACGCCGCCGACATCATGGTCATCGTCGCGGGTGGCCCGGGCAAACATTCCGCCATCGTGCCGACGTTCGGCGCCACGCGCTCGGTGACGGTGCTCATCGAGTGAGCGAGGGGCCCGGTGCCGGGCCCTCCGGGCGGGCGGCGCCGGGGTGACCGGGCTTGCCGGCCCGACGTTCGAGTGGTAGCGTGGCGTCCAGCGCAAGGAGGTTCCGATGCCCGCCACGCTGACGTCGAAGCGCTACAAGGTCGAGGACGTCGCCGACGCGATCGAGTTCTGCTTCCAGCAGGGCTGGACGGACGGCCTGCCCGTCGTCCCGCCGACGGCCGAGCGCGTCGGGGCGATGCTCGAGGCGGCGAGGCTCGATCCAAAACAGGAGATCGGCTTCATCGCCCACCGGGCCGTGTCCGTCACGGCGGAGAAGGTCGCAATCAACGCGGTGATGGCGGGGTGCCGGCCGGAGTACATGCCCGTCGTCGTCGCGGCCGTCGAGGGCATCGCGGACCCGCGCTGGAGCTACCATGGGCCGGGCACGTCCACCGCCGGCGCCGGCGTGCTCATGATCGTCAACGGCCCGATCGCTCACGAGCTCGACATCAACGCGGGCGACAACCTCTTCGGCCCGGGCTGGCGCGCGAACCTGTCGATCGGCCGCGCCGTGCGCCTCGTGATGCGCAACGTCTGCGGCTCGGTCCCCGGCACGCTCGACCGCGGCACGCTCGGTCACCCGGGCAAGCTCTCGTACGTGATCGCCGAGAACGAGGCGGACAGCCCGTGGACGCCGCTCCACGTCGAGCGCGGCTTCCGTCCCGCGCAGTCCACCGTGACGGTGATGGCGGCCGAGGCGCCCCACCAGGTCTACAACCAGCTCTCCAGTGGCGCGGAGGGCGTTCTCACCACGCTGTCTGACGACATGAGGATCTCGGGTAACGTGATGGGCCAGCCGCACTACGCGCTCGTCCTCGCGGGCGAGCACATGCGGACGATCGCCGGCGACGGCTGGGACAAGAAGCGCATCCGCCAATTCGTCTGGGAGAACACGCAGAACTCCCACGCCCACTTGAAGCGCACGCAGCGCATGGCGGGGCCCAGCCAGCCGGGCGACGAGACGAAGGTGCGCCCGCTCGTCGCGACGCCCGACGACATCCTGGTCGTCGCCGCGGGCGGGCGGGCCGGCGCGTTCTCGGCGTATGTCCCGGGCTGGTCCAGCGCCAAGAGTTCCGAGGCCGTCACCAAGGAGGTCAAGCGATGATCGAGCTGCTCGATCCCAGGGTCGAGACCAAGGCCCGGCCCATCACCTATGTGGACCGGCCGCGCTCGCTCGAGGGCAAGCGCGTCGCGTTGATCGAGAACACGAAGTTCAATTCGGACAAGCTGCTGGTCCGCATCGGCGACCTGCTGAAGCGCGAGTACGGCGTCGCGGAGTGGACGTTGTTCCGCAAGCACAACTCGTCCGTCCCGGCGCACGAGGAGATCATCCAGGAGGTCCGCAAGACCTGCGACGTCGTCGTCGCAGGCATCGGAGACTGAGGCTCCTGCTCGTCGGGCAGTGTGCTCGACGGAATCCTGCTGGAGAAACAGAGCGTGCCCTCGGCCTCGATCGTGACGGACGTCTTCGAGGTGACCGGACGGGCGATGGCGGAGCAATGGGGCGTGCCGACGTATCGGTTTCTGGTGATGCCGCACCCGATCGCGAATCTCAGCGAGACGCAGCTCGATCAGCGGGCGCGCGAGATCGCGCCGGAGATCGTCAAGCTCCTGCTGCAGGGGCAGGAGTAAGCGCGCCGGCGTTCCGGCCCCCTTGGTGGGGCCGGAACGCGCACGTGCAGACGGTCTGGGGCCCGCTCTTCCGGAGCCGCGCGCGCCTGCGCGTCCGACGCGAGCGAGTCAGCACGCGGGACGGCGACTTCGTCGACCTCGACTGGGCCGACGGCGGGGAGGGCCAGGGCGCGCCGCTGCTCCTCGTCCTCCACGGGCTCGAGGGCTCCTCGCAGTCCCACTACGCGCTCAGCCTCATGCGCCTGGCGCTCACGCGGCGCTGGCGAGCGGCCACGCTGAACTTCCGCTCGTGCAGCGGCGAGCTGAACCGGCTCCCGCAGTTCTACCACTCGGGCCACACCGACGACCTCGAGGACGTGATCGGCCTCCTGCTGTCGCGCGAGCCCGCGACGTCCCTCGCGGTCGTCGGCGTCTCGCTCGGCGGCAACGTCCTCCTGAAGTGGCTCGGCGAGCGCGAGAAGGACGCGCCCGCGCAGCTCTTCGGAGCGGTCGCCATTTCGGTGCCCTTCGACCTCGCGCCGTGCGCCCGCGTGCTGGACCGCGGGCTCCGCAAGCGCGTCTACACGGCCAACTTCCTCGGCTCGATGCGCCGGAAGATCCGGCTGAAGGCGGGGCGCGACCCCGGCTTCGCCGCGCGCGTGGACCTTCCGCTCGCGCTGCGTGCCCGCACGTTCGCGGAGTACGACCGCGCCGTCACCGCGCGGCTCCACGGCTTCGCCGACGAGCTCGACTACTGGGCGCGCGCGTCGAGCGGCCCATACCTCGGGCGGATCCGGCGCCCGACGCTCCTCGTCAACTCGCTCGACGATCCCATCGTCCCGCCCGAGGCGCTGCCCGACCCCGTGCGTCTCCCGCACGGGGTCAGCGCCGAGTTCCCGTCCCGTGGCGGCCACGCCGGATTCATCGAGGGGCGCTGGCCCTGGCGCGTCCACTCGTGGGCCGAGCGGCGCGCCCTCGAATTCCTCGCCGCGGCACTCGCCGCGTCGCCGCGCGTCTACTAGATTGCCCGGCGTGTGGCGCGACGCCTACGGGCTCGTGGTGACGACGTCCTCGCGCGAGGCCCTGGCGGCGTACGACCGCGCCGTCGAGGCGCTCCTCGGCTGGGACGCGCGGGCGCTCGCCCTCTTCCGCGAGGCCCACGCGGGCGATCCGGGCCTGGCGGTGGCGCACGCGGGCGAGGCGGTCTGCCTCTTTCTGGAGGAGCGCTTCGCCGAGGCGCGGGAGGCGGCCAGGGTCGCCCGCGGCGCGGCGGGCGCACAGAGCGAGCGCGAGCGTCGCCACGTCGAGGCGCTCGCCCTGCTCGTGGACGGCAAGACGCGCGACGCCGAGGCCGCGATGCGCGAGCAGCTCGGCGACCACCCGCGTGACCTGGTCGTCTTCCAGCGCCTGTATTTCATCTGGTTCTGGCAGGGCAGATTCCCCGAGATGCTCGACCTCTCGACCGTGCTCGCGCGTCACTATCCGGGGAACTCGTTCATGCTCGGCCTCCACGCGTTCGCCCTGGAGGAGGCGGGCCGGTGCGACGAGGCGGTCCGCGCGGCCCAGGCGTCGGTCCTCCGGAACCCGCTCGACGCCTGGGCCATCCACGCGCTCGCGCACGCGATCTACGAGATGGCGGCATTCGACACGGGAGTCACGCGGCTCCCGCCCGCGATCCACCCGTGCACCAACCTGAACTGGTTCAGAAACCACCTCCTGTGGCACTTGATCCTCATGCATCTCGGGCGCGGCGACTACGCGCGCGCGTCCGACCTGTGCCGGCGCGTGTTCGAGCGCGAGCCGTCGTCCATCGCGGGCGACCTCCACGACTCGATCTCGCTCCTCTGGCGGCTCGAGCTCCGCGGTATGGACGTGAAGGACCGCTGGCGGCCCTTCGCGGCGCTCGCGGGCCAGCGCCTCGACCGCCAGGGCCTGTTGTTCCACGCGGCGCACCTGGCGATGGCCCTCGTGGCCGGAGGCGACTGGCCGACGGCCGAGCAGCAGCTCGGCATGCTACGGGAGCGGAGCGGCAAGGACCGCTCGGACCTCACCGGCGGGGTCCTGGTCCCGCTGGTGGAGGGGATCCACGCGTTCGCCCGGCGCGACTATCGGACGGCGATCGACCGCATCGAGCCCATCGGGCCGCGGGTCGTCGGGCTCGGTGGCAGCCGTGCGCAGCGCGACGTCTTCCACGACACCCTGCTCGAGGCCTGCTTCAGGGCCGGCGACGCGGAACGGGCGCGGCGGTATCTCGAATCGCGCCTGCACCGCCGCCCCGATCACCACTGGAAGACGCGCGCCGTCGCCGGGCTCCACTGAGCTCGCGAATGCGCCGCCCGGCCCGCCCCGCGGCGCTCGCCCTCGCCGCCGTCCTGCTCGCGGCGTGCGCCGGCGCGGGCCTCCGCGACGGAGGTCTCGTCCACGTCACGCTCCTCCAGATCAACGACATCTACACCCTCGAACCGGTGGACGAGGGCCGCAGGGGTGGGATGGCGCGGCTCGCGACGCTCGCGCGCGAGGCTCGTCGCGAGAACCCGAACACGGTCTTCGTCCTCGCGGGCGACACGCTCTCGCCGTCGGTGATGTCCACCTTCCTGAAGGGTGAGCCGATGATCGCCGCGCTCAACGCGATCGGTCTCGACGTCGCGGTGTTCGGCAACCACGAGTTCGACTTCGGTCCGCACGTCCTGGCCGAGCGTATGGGCGAGTCGAAGTTCGTCTGGATCGCCTCGAACGCCGTCGACCGACGCACCGGCCTCTTCTTCGGCGGCGCGTGGCCGGATCTCCTCCTGACGTTCGACGGCGTGGCCGTCGGCTTCGTCGGGCTGACGATGCCGGAGACCGCGGCCATCTCGAGTCCGGGTCCGGACGTCGTGTTCGGCGAGCCGCGCGTCGTCGGCCCGGCGGTGGCGGCCGACCTGCGCGCGCGCGGCGCGAAGCTGATCGTCGCGGTCACGCACCAGGAGATGGTCCACGACAAGGCGCTCGCCGCGTCGGGGGCGGTGGACGTGATCCTGGGGGGCCACGAGCACGAGCCGCTGATCGCCGAGGCAGGCAAGGCGCTCATCACCAAGGCGGGCTCCGACGGTCGCTACCTGGCCAGGGTGGACCTCTGGCTCACCCGCGACGGCGCTCTCGTCGAGCGTTCGGCGACGTTCCGCGAGGTGAGCCCCCGCGTCGTGCCCGACCCCGCGGTCGAGGCGCTGGTGAAGGCGTACGCGGCGAAGCTCGACCGCGAGCTCGACGTGGTCGTCGGCGGCACGGCGGTGCCGCTCGAGGCGCACGGCTCGAGGCTCCGCACCGGCGAGACCAACCTCGGCGACTTCGTCGCCGATCTCGTGCGCGCGCGCCTCCAGAGCGACGTCGCGCTCGTGAACGGGGGCGGGATCCGGACGAACCGCACGGTCCCGGCGGGACCCCTCACCAGGCGAGACGTCCACGGGCTCCTGCCGTTCACGAACGTCGTCGTGAAGCTCGCGATGCGCGGTGCGGACCTGCGCCGGGGGCTCGAGCGCGGGCTCGCCCAGGCCGACCACGAGGCGGGCGGGTTCCTCCAGGTCTCGGGCCTGCGCCTCGTGTGGGACCCGCAGCGGTCCGCCGGCAGCCGGATCGTGAGCGTCGAGGTGGGTGGCAGGCCGCTCGCGGCCGACGCGACCTACACGGTCGCCGTCCCCAGCTATCTCTTCCGTGGCGGCGACGGCTTCACCGAGTTCGCCGGGGCGCGGGTGCTCGTCGGCGAGGAGAGCGGCCCGGGACTCGCGGACCTCGTCCTCGACGCGCTGGCCCGGCAGACCACGATCGCGCCGATGGAGGATGGGCGCATCCGGCGGGGCGGCGCACCCCGATGAGCCCGGCGCCGGCCCGCTACGTTCCGCTCGCGCTGGTGATCGCGGCGGGCCTCGCAATCTCGCTGGCGGGCTTCGTCGCCCTGCGCGGATGGGAGCGCGCTCGGCTCGAGGCTCAGTTCGAGCGGCGCGCCCGCGGGTTCGCGGCGGCGATCGAAAAGGGGCTCGCGAGCGATCTGGAAGTCCTCTATGCGATCCGGGCGCTCTTCGAGGTGTCCCCTGGGGTCGACGCGCGCGCGTTCCGGAGCTTTGTCGAGGGCTCCCTCCGTCGAAACTCGAACGTGCAGGCGCTCTCGTGGAACCCGCGCCTACTCGCGGGCGAGCGGGCGCGGTACGAGGCCGCGGGCCGGCGCGACGTCACGCCCCGGTTCGAGATCACGGAGCTCGGCGCCGGCGGCCGACTGGTGAGGGCGGGGGTGCGCGCCGAGCACGTCCCCGTCCAGTACATCGAGCCCCGGCAGGGCAACGAGCCGGCACTCGGCTTCGACATCCTGTCAGACCACGTGCGGCGGGAGGCCATCGAGCGCGCCGAGGGCACGGGCAAACCCGCGGCGACCGCGAAGATCCGCCTGGTCCAGGAGGCGGGGGATCAGTCCGGGTTTCTCATCCTCATGCCGGTCTACCGCCGCGATTCCGGGCGCGGCGCATCGCGGGAGGGGGCCGCCGGTGTCCTGGGCTTCGCGGTCGGCGTCTTCCGGATCGGCGACATGGTCACCGCGTCGCTCGCGGGCCTCGACACCGCCGGCGTCGAGCTCCGCATCGCCGACGAGACGGAGCGTCCACCGGACCTCCTCTTCGAGTTCGGTCGTCCGGGTGCGGGCGCGCCGATGTCCGCGGTGGGTGACCCAGCGCTCGGCTGGCTGACGACGCTCGACGTCGCCGGACGGCGCTGGTCGCTCGGGTTCGTGCCCACGCCGGCGCACGTCGCCGACCAGCGCGGCTGGCTGGACTGGTCCGCGCTCGCCCTCGGCCTGGCGCTCACGGCCATCCTCGTCACCTATCTGGCGACCGCGGCGAGCCGCTCCGCGGCCCTCCGGGAGAGCGAGAATCGGTTCCGCACAGCCTTCGCCCGCGCCGCGATCGGCATGGCGCTCACGACGCCCGACGGGCGCCTGCTCCAGGTGAACCGAGCATACTGCGAGATCACCGGCCGCTCCGAGACCGAGCTCCGCGCGACGGATTTCACCTCGATCACGCATCCCGACGACCGGCCGGAGAACACACGACTCATCCGCCGGACACTGGCGGGCGAGATTCCGGGCTTCGTGCTCGAGAAGCGTTACGTCCGGCCCGACGGCGCGATCGTGTGGGTTCAGAACAACGTCTCGCTGGCGCGCGACGAGCGCGGCAGCCCGGTCAGCTTCATCGCCCTCACCCAGGACATCACCGAGCGGAAGCGGGCCGAGGCCGACCTGCGCCGCCTGTCCCGGCAGCTCGTGGACACGCAGGAAATCGAGCGACGCCGGCTCGCGCGCGAGCTTCACGACGAGTTCGGCCAGTCCCTCGGCGCCCTCAAGCTGAACCTCGAGCGCATGAAGGCGCGGCCCGCCGACGTCGGCGCCTTCCTGAACGAGAGCATCGACCTCGTGGACCACCTGGTGCGGCAGGCGCGGAGCCTCGCGCTCGATCTGCGCCCGTCTCCGCTCGACGACTTCGGGCTCGCCCCCGCGGTCAGGTGGTACGTGGAGAAGCAGGCTGAGCGGGGGGGCTCGTCGCCGAGATCCTGGACCGGGTCGCCCGCAAGCGGGTACCGGCCGAGATCGAGACCGCGTGCTTCCGCGTCGTCCAGGAGGCGGTGACCAACGTCGTGCGCCACGCGCAGGCCAGGCACGTGACGGTCGAGATCACGATCGAAGACGCCGAGGTCCGCCTGCTGGTCAGGGACGACGGCGCTGGGTTCGACGTGACGCGGGTCGGGCGAGGGACGACGCTCGGAGGGAGCTTCGGGATCCTCGGCATGCAGGAGCGGGTCGCGCTGGCGGGAGGCCGCTTCGAGCTGGACTCGGCGCCGGGGCGGGGCACGGTCGTGCGCGCGCGCTTCCCACTGGCGGCGCCTGACGCGACAGAGGCCTAGACCGGAGGTCGGAGATGAGCCCACGGCCGGGCCGCCTCGAAGGCCGCCGCGGCGCCGAGCACGCTCGCCTCGTCGCGCCAGCGGCCGATGATCTGGAGGCCGACGGGCAGCCCTGCCCTCGTGAAGCCGCAGGGGATTGAGATCGCCGGGAGGCCGACGACCGTGAAGCAGTAGGTCAGCAGCGCCCACTCGATGTAGTTGGTCATCGGCTTCCCGTTGATCTCCTTCGGATAGATCGTCTCGACCGGGAAGGGCGGCACCGCGGCGGTGGGCGTGACGATGAAGTCGTAGCGGGTGAAGAATTCGCCGACCCGAGCGCATAGCTCCGTCCGGCGCCGCTCGGCGCGGCCGATGTCCGAGGCCGTGAGCGCCAGGCCGTACTCGATGTTCTTCACGAGGTTCTCCTGCATGACGCCACGCCACTTTGGGAGCCTGTCGCCGTGGCGCGCCGCCATGCTGGCGCCCCGGCTCACCAGCACGACCTCCTGCACGCCGGCCAGATCGGGATGCGCGGTGGAGACCCGGCAACCGAGCGTCCGGAAGACGGAGAGTGCGCCGTGGCAGATCTCCAGGACCTCCCGGTCGACCGGCGTGATGCCGAGGCCGCCTCCCCACGCCACGCGTCGATTCGTGAGCCTCGGCCCCCGGACGGCGGCGGTGAACGCGCGCGTGTCCACCGGATACGAGAGCGGCGCGCGCGCATCGGGACCCGCGATCGCCGCGAGCATCAGCGCGGTGTCGGCGACCGTGCGGGCCATCGGCCCCTGGACGCTCCACGGGTCCCACGCGAGCTGCGTCGGCCAGACGGGGACGAGGCCCGGCGAGGTGCGGAAACCCACGACGCCGCAGAAGGCGGCGGGGAGCCTCAGGGACCCCCCGAGGTCGGAGCCCTGGGCGAGCTGGCCCATGCCGGTCGCCAGCGCCACGCCGCCGCCACCGGTGGAGCCGCCGCAGGTCAGCGCCGGGTTCCACGGGTTGCGCGTCGGGCCGAAAACCGCGTTGAAGGTGTTGGCGCCTGCGCCGAACTCCGGGGTGTTGGTCTTGCCGAGGACGATCGCGCCCGCCGCCTTCAGGCGCTCCACCACGATCGCGTCGCGGTCCGGCACGCGGTGTTCGAAGATCCTCGAGCCCTCCGTCGTGCGGATGCCCTTGGTGAACGTGAGGTCCTTGATCGAGACCGGCACGCCGTGGAGCGACCCGAGCGTGGCGCGGCGCCCGAGCGCCGCGGTGGCGCGCTTCGCCGCGTCGAGCGCCTGCTCGGCCGCGACAGTGCAATACGCGTTCAACGGCGGGTTCACCTTCTCGATCCGGGCCAGGACCGCGCGGGTCACCTCGAGCGGTGAGACCTTGCGGCGGCGGATCAGGGACACGAGCGCCGTCGCGGGCGTGAAGCAGAGCTCGGTGTCGGTCATGCGAGCGCCTAGCGGCCCAGGACCTTGCGCGGGTCGAGCGCATCCCTCAACCCGTCGCCGATGTAGTTGATGGCGAGGACGGTGAGGAAGATCGCGGTCCCCGGGAAGAGCGCCCAGTGGGGCGCGAAGTCCAGGTTGTCCTTGGCGTCGAACAGGAGCCGTCCCCACGTGGGGATGTCGGGCGGGAAGCCGAGGCCGAGGAACGACAGCGTGGACTCGGCGATGATCGCCGCCGCGACGTCGAGCGAGCCCGCGACGATGACGGGTCCCATCGCGTTCGGCAGGATGTGCCGGACGACCTGACGCAGCGGCGGCGCGCCGAGGCTGCGCGCGGCCTCGACGAACTCCTTCTCGCGGAGCGACAGGAACTGGGCGCGGACCAGGCGCGCGACGTGCATCCAGCGCAGGCCACCGATCACGGCGACGATCAGGATGAAGACGCCGGCCTCGGGCCCCAGGCCCTTCCTCAGCGCGTCACGGAACAGGTACACGATCAGCAGGAGCAGCGGGAGGGCAGGCAGCGAGAGGAAGAGGTCGGTGATCCGCATCAGCGTGTGGTCCACGCCGCCGCCCAGATAGCCGGAGGCCGCGCCGAGAGCGGTCCCGATGGAAATCGTGATCAGCATCGCGGCCACGCCGACCGCCAGCGAGATCCTTCCGCCGTAGAGCATCCGCGCGAGGAGGTCCTGGCCGAGGTCGTCCGTGCCGAGCGGGTGGGCCCACGACGGCGCCCGGAGCTTCTGCTTGAAGTCGATCTCGTTGATCGGGAGGCGCCAGACGAGCGGACCGGCGACGACGCCGGCGACCATCACGAGCACGACCGCCACGCCCACCATCGCGAGCCGGTGGCGCCGGAAGCGCCGTCCGGCCTCACGCCAGAGCGACGGACGGGGCTCGGCCGCGGGGATCGCGAGCTTGGCGGCCACGGCGCTCGCGCCGTCCGGGGTCATCGGAAGGAGATCCTCGGATCGAGCCAGCCGTAGATCAGGTCCGCGGCGAGGTTCGACACCACGACCAGGCAGGAGTAGACGAACGTCACGGCCATGACCACCGGCGTGTCGTTGGCGAGGATCGAGCTGATCAGGAGCGACCCGATCCCCGGCACGCGGAAGATCTGCTCGGTGACGATCGCGCCGCCGAAGATGTTCGGGATCTGGAGGGCAACGAGCGTGACGACGGGAATCAGCGCGTTCCTGACGACGTGCTTGACGAGCGTCACCCGCTCGGAGAGCCCCTTCGCGCGCGCCGTGTTGACGTAGTCGAGCCGGATCACGTCGAGAACCGCGGCGCGCATGAACCGCGTCGCCGCGGCCGCCTGGAAGAGGCCCAGGACCGCGACCGGCATGATCGCCTGCCGCGCGTGCTCCCAGTACCACCTCCACCCGGTTGCGCCGATGTCGGCCCGGTAGATGAAGGGAAGCCAGTCGAGGTGGATACTGAATATGAGAATGAACAGGAGCCCGGTGAAGAACGTGGGCAGCGAGAATCCGATGAACGCGAGCGTCGTGGCCGCCTGATCGAAGACCGAGTACGGGCGCAGCGCGGAGTACGTCCCGATGGGCACCGCGATGAGGATCGCCAGGACCTGGGCCGAGCCGAGGACGAAGAGGGTCGTGGGCAGGCGCTGCCGGATGAGCGTGTCCACGTCGACGCGGCTCACGAATGAAAAGCCCCAGTCGCCGCGGAGCATCGACGTGAACCAGCGCGCGTAGCGCACGGGCAGCGGGTCGTCGAGGCCGAACTTGGCCCGGAGGTTCGCGCGCACCTCGGCCGGGACGTTCGCGTTCGTCGCGAGCTCCTCGAAGGGATCGCCGGGCGCCAGCGCCAGGACCGTGAAGAGGACGAGGCTGATCCCGAGCAACACGGGAATCGAGATCAGGACGCGCCGCAGCAGGTACTTGGGCATGTGCCGAGGGCGGCCCTCGCCGCCCAGCCCTCTACCCCTCTTTGGACCAGTAGGCGAGGGCCCAGAAGTCGGAGTCCCAGCCGCTCTGGACCGCGTCGCGCAGCTTGCTGGAGATCCCGGCCACCCGCGGCCGGAACACGACCGGGATGACGACGACGTTCTGGATCACGAGGTCGTTCATCCTGATGAAGAGCGCGGCCCGCTTGATCGGATCGAGCTCGGCCTCGGCCGCGCGGTAGATCTTGTCGTACTCCTCGCTGCGCCAGCGGGTGATGTTACGCCCCTGCCACTTGTTGTCCTTCGCCGCCTTCTCCCAGGAGGTGAACTGGTTCATGAAGAACTCGGGATCCGGCGAGGTCATCGTCGTCGTGTACATCTGGATGTCGGTGTAGAAGTGCGTGTACGTGTCGGGGTTCGCCGCGTCCGAGGAGAAGTAGACGGATGCCGTCACCGACTTCAGCTCCATGTCGATGCCCGCCTTGCCGGCCGCCTGCTTGACGATCTGCTGGGTCTTCTGGCGCAGGGGATTGATCGACGTCTGATAGACGATTTTCAGCTTCTTGCCGTCCTTCTCCCGGATCCCGTCGTTCCCCCGCTTCCAGCCGGCCTGGTCGAGGATCTGGTTCGCCTTGTCGACGCTGAACTCCCATTTCATGTTCTTCGAGCTGTACCGCGACGGGGAGTTCAGAAAGTTAGCCGTCGCGAGGCCCGTGCGGCCGTAGATCTGCTCCTCGACCGAGCCGCGGTCCACGAGGACGCTCAGCGCCAGGCGCACGGCGGGATCGGTCAAGAACGGGTGCCGGGTCTTGACGGACGAGCGCTCGCCGTCCACCTCGGTCCACGGATCGGTGAAGTTGCACTGGATATGCTCGATGTTGCCGCCGGCCACGATGTCGGCGCGGCCCTTGCCGCCCTGCTCGAGGCGCTTCAGGATCTCGTCCTCCACCTGGAGGTTCCACGCGTAGTCGTACTCGCCCGTCTGGATGACGGCACGCGCCGCCGAGATCGCCTCCCCGCCGCCCTTCATCTCGACCTGATCGAAGAAGGGTCGGTTCGGGACGTGATACCCGGCGTGGAGCTCACCCCGCACGATGTCGCCGGGCTTGAAGTCCACGAACTTGTAGGGGCCGGTGCCGACGGGTTTGAGGTTGGTCGGCGCCTCGCGCGACTTGTCGCCCTTGTACGCCTGGAAGAGGTGCTTCGGAATGATCATGCCACGCACGCCGCAGAACGGATCGGCCCAGAACGGCGTCGGCTTCTTGAAGACGATCTTCACCCTGTGGCTGTCGAGCTTGTCGATGCGCTCGATGTTCGTGTAGGAGCCTTGGGTGACGGCGGCCGTCCCCGGGTCCATGACGTACTCCCAGTTGAAGATAAGATCGTCGGCGGTGAAGGGCTTACCGTCGTGCCACCTGACGTTCGCCTTCAGCCTCCAGGTGACCGACCGGCCGTCCTTGGCGACGCCGCCGTTCTGGAGGCTCGGGATCTCCGCGGCGAGGAAGGCGATGAGATTACCGTCCGGGTCGAAGGAGGCGAGCGGTTCGTAGAAGATGCGCGAGGCGTCCTGGTCCTTGGTGCCCACGGCGAAGTGCGGGTTGAGCAGCGTGGGCGCCTGCCACCAGAGCGTCTTCAGGAGCCCGCCACCTCCGCGCTTCGTGGGGTTGAACGTCCACTTCGCCTGGGCCTCGGCGATCCCAGCGGCGGCGAGCATCCGGGCGACCATGGGCGCGCTCAGGCCGAGGGCCGCCATCATCTGCACGAAGCGGCGGCGCGGGAGCCGCCCTGCCTTCACCTCATCGACCAGCGCACTCAGTCCGTGCTCGTCCATGGGGATCCTCCGTCGGCTGTCATGCCTGTTTATACCAGTACGCGAGACGTCAGAGCGTCGAGACCCGGATGACCACGACGTTCTGGATCACGAGATCGTTCAGCTTGATGAGGAGCGCCGGGCTCACCCTGCCGGCGCGCTCGAGGATCGACACACGGAGAGGTCGAGCGCCTCGGCCATCGACTCGCGGTTGGCGACACCCAAGGATCGTGACCGTCATCGAAGTCCGCTTAATATAACAAGGGTCTCCCGAGCGTTCACGGAATGTCGCGGTATACTCTGCGTGTTGTCCGCGTGATGAACGCCACCGACTCCGGAGTCCGGGCGCCTCGCAAGCTCGCCCTGATCGCCGCCGCCGTCGTCCTCGCCGGCGTCGGCGGGGCCGGGCTCTACGCCGCCGTCGGCCGGGCGCCGGAGCCCCCCCGAGTCCAGCCCGGTGTCGAGTCGCGCCCGGAGACTGGGGTCGTCTCGGCTCCCGTCGAGCTCAAGGCGCGGGCCGGCCGTGTGCTGAGCGTCGCCGACGCACTGAAGGAGCTCGACCTCATCCAGCCGACGCGCAAGAAGCTCGCCGAGGACTTCACGCTGCCGACACCGGACGGGAGGCGCTTCAGGCTCGCCGACCAGCGCGGGAAGGTGCTGTTGGTCAACTTCTGGGCGACGTGGTGCGGCCCCTGCCGTGAGGAGATGCCGGCGATGCAGCGGCTCTGGCAGCGCCACAAGGACCAGGGATTCGTGCTGGTCGGCGTCTCCGTGGACGCGGACCCGAAGGTCGTGAATCCGTACCTGGCGAAGCACAAGCTGACCTTTCCGGTCGCGCTCGACCCGAAGCTCGACCTGGGCAACGCGTACGGCGTCCGCGCGCTGCCGTCGAGCTTCATCGTGGACCGCGAGGGCTACGTCGCGGCGCTCGCGCTCGGGCCGCGACCCTGGGACGGAGACGCGTCGCTGTCGCTGATCGAGGGACTCCTCAGGTAGTCATGGGAGAGTCGCTCAGCGTCGTCGTCGCGCTCAGCGCGGGCCTCTTCTCGTTCCTCTCCCCCTGCGTGTTGCCGCTGTTCCCCTCGTACATTTCGTTCATCACCGGGATGTCGGTCGCGGACCTCACCGCGGATCTCAGCGGCGCCGCGCGGGGGCGCGTGCTCCTCCACGCGCTGGCCTTCGTCGTCGGGTTCGCGGTCGTGTTCGTCTCGCTCGGGGCCTCGTTCAGCGTGGTCGGCCAGCTTCTGCTCGACTATCGCGTGTGGATCCGCCGGATCGGCGGGCTCCTGATCGTCGTCTTCGGTCTCTACATCGTCGGCGTGCTCCGAATCGGCATCTTCGGCCGCACCCAGCAGGTCCAACTGCGTCAGAAGCCCGCGGGCTACGTCGGCTCGTTCCTCGTGGGCGTCACCTTCGGGATCGGCTGGACGCCCTGCGTCGGCCCCATCCTCGGGGCCATCCTCACGCTCTCGTCGACCGCCGAGAACGTCGGCCGCGGGGTCGCTCTGCTCGTCGCATACTCGGTGGGCCTCGGCGTGCCGTTCTTGCTGTCCGCGCTGGCGCTCGGGCCGTTCCTGCGCGTCTTCAAGCGCTACCGCCCGTTCATTCCCGTGGTCGAGCGCGCCGCGGGCGTCCTGCTCGTCATCGTCGGCGTGCTCGTCTTCACCAACTACTATGTGCTGCTCAACGCGTGGGCGGTGTCGCTCACGCCCGACTGGCTCCTCAAGCGGCTCTAGCCGCGTGCGCGTCCACGTCAGCGTTCCTGCGACATCCGCGAACCTCGGGCCGGGGTTCGACGCCCTCGGGCTGGCGCTGGCCATCCACAACGAGGTCGTGGCCGAGGAGGCCGACCGCGTCGAGGTGAGCCTGCGCGGGGAGGGCGCGGCGGAGCTCTCGAAGAATGCGGACAACGCGGTCGTCCGGGGCGTGAGGCTCGCGTACGAAGCGGCCGGCCGGCCCTTCCGCGGCGCGAGACTCGAGTGCGTGAACCGCGTGCCGATCGCGCGCGGGCTCGGCTCGAGCGCGGCGGCGTGGGTCAGTGGCCTCGCGGCGGGGAACGCTCTCCTGGGCTCGCCGCTCGACCGCGACGCGATGCTCGCGCTGGCCGCGCACGCCGAAGGCCACCCCGATAATGTCGCGGCCGCGATCTTCGGCGGCCTCACGGTCTCGTGCGTGACCACCGACGCGGTCACGGCCGTCTCCCTCCCGGTGCCGCGGACGCTCCAGTGGGTGGTCCTGATCCCCGAGGCGACGAACGCCACGGCCGACGCCCGCGCGGTGCTGCCGGCCTCCGTGCCACGCGCCGACGCGGTCTTCAACGTCCAGCGCGTCGCGCTCCTGCTGGCGAGCCTGCAGACGGGCCGCCCGACCGCGCTCCGGGCGGCGCTCGAGGACCGGCTCCACGAGCCCTACCGGAAGGCGCTCTTCCCGTGGATGCCGGACGTCGCCGCCGCCGCCCGCGCCGCTGGCGCGCTCGGCTGCGTGCTGAGCGGCGCGGGTCCGTCGCTCCTCGCCGTCGTCGACGGCGACGGCGGGCGCGTGGCGCGGGCCCTGGAAGATGCGCTGCGACGCGCGGGCATCGCCGGCACCGCACGGTCACTCGCCGTGGACACCGAGGGTGCCGTCGCCCGCGTCAGCTGAATTGACTGGCCCGCGCCGCGGGTGCTAAGTGAGCCCCATGAGTGACGGGGTACTGTCCGATCACGAGCTCCGCGGCGGCGCGCGCGAGGGCTGGATCCGCTCGGAGCGGCCGATCGCCGACGAGCAGTTCCAGCCGGCGAGCCTCGACCTCCGGCTCGGCACGACCGCCTACCAGCTCCGCGCGAGCTTCCTGCCCTTCAGCCAGACGGTGCAGGAGCGGCTCGGGAGCGATCTCGGCCGGAGCGACCTCGTCATCGACCGGGTGTCGCTCGAGTCGGGTGCCACCCTCCAGCGGGGATCCGTTTACCTCGTGCCGCTTCTCGAGTCGCTCCATCTCCCTGCGCACGTGCGGGGGCGCTCCAATCCCAAGAGCACGACGGGCCGCCTGGACATCTTTACGCGCGTCATCACCGACCGGACGTCGCGCTTCGACGAGGTCCGCGCCGGCTACGTCGGGCCGCTCTACCTCGAGGTCTCGCCCCAATCCTTCCCCGTGCGCGTGCACGCCGGCCTCTCGCTCAACCAGCTGCGCCTGCTCATTGGCCAGACGGCCATGTCCGACCTGGAGCTCGCGCGGGCCTACGCGGGAGCGCCACTCCTCCACGACGACGACGGGCGCCCGATTCCGATCGAGCGCGCCGTGTTCAACGACGGGCTCTGCATGGGGATCGATCTCTCGGGTGGGCTGACCGGTGGGCTCATCGGCTATCGCGCCCATCCGAACCCGCCCGCCGTCGACCTCGCCAAGGTCGGCCACTACGACCCCGCGGAGTTCTGGGAGCCGATCAAGCGGCCGGCGCGCGACAGCTACATTCTGGAGGCCAACCGGTTCTACATCCTCGTCTCCAAGGAGCGGATTCGCGTGCCGCCCGAATTCGCGGCCGAGATGGTCGTCTACGATGCGGGGGCGGGAGAGATCCGGACCCATTATGCGGGGTTTTTCGATCCGGGGTTCGGCTACGGGGACGGGAGCATTCCGGGAACCAAGGTGGTGATGGAGGTGAGGGCCCGGGAGGTGCCGTTCATGATCTACGATGGCCAAACGTCCTTCAAGGTGTGGTTCGAGCGCCTCCGGTCACG
>Ga0137396_10000609_pt1 | contig 17335 bp, 15 predicted proteins | sample czc16metaG_FD_108284 | JGI IMG/M metagenome (GOLD analysis project Ga0137396, IMG submission 108284) | Vadose zone soil microbial communities from Angelo Coast Range Reserve, California, USA - czcobulk3.16 metaG | ecosystem: Environmental > Terrestrial > Soil > Vadose zone | place: USA...
CTGCAATTTATTATGCTATTAAAGCTCCACCGATAGGATTACCGAATACTGATAAACCCTATGTGTTTTTCTTGAACATCAATGCGCTATTGGATCCACGTAGAGATTCGTCCGAAATTATAGTTTCTTTTAATACAACTAAAGCAAAGCGTAGGGGATTTTTAGACAGAGAGACTCAATTTGTAAGAAAAATTTTTCCTCTTACGGAACTTCAAAATAAGAATTATTCAGATTGGTTGTTTGGATTCTATGATTATTTGCAGAAAAATGAGGGATTTGATGATGTTGATGCAAAAAAATACCATAAAAAATTGCACTCAATCTTTACTAATGTTTGGTCATCATATGAAATACCAGTTGTAAAACTTCCTGAAAGCCTGAGCTTAGAAAATGTAGCTACTGTTTTTGAGCGTATCAATAGCAAAGGTACTCCTCTTGGAGTTTTTGATCTTCTAAATGCTCGATTTATTATTCATGAAATAATCCTAAAGAAGTTGTGGGAAGAAGCAAAGGATGTACACGAGAATCTGCGAAAGTGGTATGATGATTTTAAAAATGAAAAAATCCCATTGTACATACTTCAGGCAATGGCTCTTTCACGAAAAGGATACTTGCGAAGAAGCCAAATTTTGAATTTAGATGAGAGTTACGAGATTTCTGGAAATTTCCAACAAGAAGAATTTCTAAAAGACTGGGTCCGAATGTCTGGGTTTGTAGAAGAGGCCATTAAAAGACTAACATCGACTGGATCTGAAGGATATGGGGCAGTAAACTATGATCTAATTCCATATTCTGTGATGGTTCCAATCATGGCATGTTTTCTCAAAGAAATTGAAAATAGACCAGATAGGACAAAATGTCTAGAAAAAATTGGTTTTTGGTATTGGAATAATATTGTGGGTGACAAGTATTCGGGCTCAACAGATTCAACAGGAGAATCAGACTTTAAACAAATGAAAACATGGTTTGACTCTGATGATTTACAACCTTTTGATTTAGAAGAAAAAGGTGATTATAATACATCAAAAGGAAACAGCGCAATCTACAAAGCAATAATGTGTTTGGTCGTAAAAAAAGGAGCATTAGACTTCATCAGAGATGATCCTCCAGAATATAGCGCATTAGAAGATCATCACATATTTCCAAGATCAAAAGCAAAAAAATTCAACGCTGAAAAATACATTGATTCAATTCTGAACAGAACATTAATTTTTGAAAAAACCAATCGCTACATAAGCAACAAAGATCCATCATCATATATAAAAGAAATAATGAATGATCAGAAGATTGATGAAGAAAAAATGAAACAACGGTTACAAACACATATGATTTCGCCAAAAGCGTTTGAGTGTATGCTCAAAGATGATTTTCATGAATTTATTAAAGCAAGAGAAGAAACAATCAGAGAAGAATTTATGAAATTAACGAAAAAAATATGACTAGTCTAACCTTTTACGGTGGAGTAAATGAAATTGGCGGAAATAAAATCTTACTTGAAGACAAAGATACGAAAATATTCCTAGATTTTGGAAAAAGTTTTAGCCGAAGAGCAAAGTTCTTTGAAGAGTTCATCAATCCTAGAACTTCAAACGGTATTGTTGATTTTATCACAATGGGTCTGGTCCCTGACATTCCTGGTATATACCGAGACGATTTAATGAAGTTGGCAGGTAGGAAAATTGAAAAACCTGACATTGATGCGGTTTTGTTATCTCACGCTCATTCGGATCATGCAGATTACATCTCATTCTTGCATGAAGACATTCCAATTTACATGGGAAAAGCATGTCATCTTATTTTAAGAGCATTAGAAGAAAGATCATCACGAACCATTGAACGAGAGATATTAAATTACAAACCACGACCGTATAATACAAAAGACAAACCAATAGAACGTAAAATTGAAACTTTTACAACAGGAGATAAATTCAAAATTGGTTCACTTGAGATAGAACCAATTCATGTAGATCATTCAGTCCCAGGTGCGTACGGATTTATTATTTACACATCTGAAGGACCAATTGCATATACTGGGGATGTCAGGTTACATGGAACAAATTCTCAGATGACTAGAGATTTTATAGAAAAAGCAAAAGAAGTAAAACCTGTTGCACTGATTGCTGAAGGAACTAGAATAAATGAAAAGGAGCGTGAAGAAAGTGAAGATCTAGTTTACAAAGAATCAAACAAGATAGTTTTAGAAACTGATAGACTTGTTTTTGCAGATTTTAACTTTAAAGATGTTGATAGATTACGAACCTTTTATAATATTGCAAAAGAAAATGATAGAAAATTTGTTGTCAAAATAAACGATGCATATTTTCTAAAATATCTATCACAGGACAAACATCTAAATGTTCCAAACATAGATGATGAAAATATCATAATTTATCTTCCAAAACGGGGCTCTGGTACATATTCTGATTCAGATTACAAGGGAAAAGACGGTCAATTTCTTGATCTACATAATGCATGGACTGCAGAACAAATAGCCGCAAGGGAAAACAAGGTGCTCTGTGCTATTGGATTTTTCAGTTTTACTGCTCTAATTGACATGAAGCCAAAGCCAGGTGCAAGATACATTCATTCTGCAAGTGAACCATATAATGAAGAACAGGAATTTGACCAAGTTAGAATAAACAACTGGATTGAACACTTTGGAATGGCTAAATTTCAAAGCCATTGTTCAGGTCATGCAAGAGGAAAAGATCTTCTTGAGGCCGTATCTGAAATTAATGCCAAGACACTTTATCCTATTCACACCGAACACCCAGAACTGTATAAGAAAATCTCAAAAAACATGGTTCTGATTCAAGAAGGTTTAAAATATGAGTTTTAGAAAATCACAGAAATTAAATCATTATACGCACTATGGCCCGACTAAGTAACATTTCTTTCGATCCCTCACCATCTTATTTTAATGCATCTTCTATGCTCTTTTTACTTTCCTGATCTATGTTGTAAATAGAGTAAATAATTTCATTAATAAAATTCTCATTCTTCTTCATTTCATCTTCAATACCTTCTTGCTCTGATGTCTTCTTATCACCTAATTCGTTCAGACGTTTTGCCAACGAAACCTGTCTTTTGGATGATTCGGTCAGAATATCGTATTCTTTCCCTGTTGGTATTACTATTGGAAAATGCTTTATGAATTTTTTTCCGTAGGCAAAGAATCCCTGTGCGAATGGGGTACTTGTATTTTCAAGATAAAACTGCAGCACCTTTGAATTCAACAAGGAAAGGATGACATACGAATGTTTTGTATGCTCGCCTTTCAATATTATACCAAATCCACCTGCTGTACCACCTCCAACGAAAAAAAACTCACCATTTTCATCAAACGCAAATGAACCATGAGAGGACAGAACCTGAGTCAAAATTTTTGGACTTTCAAATTGTTCTATACTCCTCGCTCTCCTTTGTCTATACCAGTTTGTTTCATCTACAGCCTCTTGAGTATCCGAATCTTTGAGATCTTCTTTATACTGTAAAAAATACTCGAATGTTCTGGGAAATTTTTTTTTGAGTTCCTCAACAGGAATTAAACTGGTAGTACCGTCACGTTCTTCATAAGGATAGACTACATACATATTTTGCCAATCGATATGCCATTTCCTTATCTCCTTACCTTTGAGAGATTTTTTGAGAATCTCTTTTTCTATAGTATGGACTTTTTCTTCAAAACCATTTTTTACTGTAGCTAAATTTCCTTTGTCTTCGATCATTTCAACTATGAAGAATTTATCCCTGCCTGTCTGAAATCCTGCAAAAATGTCTTTTGAAATATCCGATAACCTGAGTTTGATTTTTTCAAGTTTTTCCATTATTTTGTTACTATCACCAACAGTAAAGTTCCATGGATCATCTCCAAGTGGGAGTGTTTTTTTAGCATGACTAAAAATATCTGGGGACAAAATTTGTGTTCGTTCTAATTTTTCTTTATCATGTAATTCGTAGTAGTCAAATGTTTCATTTTGTGATTTTCTTAAAAATAAAAGACAAGTGTAGGTTGTTGCGCCTTCAAATACCTGATAGTCTTTAAAATTTACTATCTGCATAACATATTTTTTTTCTGATAATAGTTTTCTTAATCCAACACCATAATCTGCATTGAAAAACTTGGAAGGAAGAATAAATCCAATAATACCACCATCCTTAAGTAATGAAAGAGCTTTTTCAACAAATATGGTATAGATGTCGAAATGTTTTGTTGCAGAAAAATAATGTTCGTAGAAATAATCAAGATGATTCTTATCTAATGTGTGTAATTTTATGTAAGGTGGGTTGCCTATTATGACATCAAAACCACCATTTTTGAATATTTCAGGAAATTCTTTTTCCCACTCAAACCATCTCTTGAAATCTACTTTTCTGTCTAGAATGAGGCTATTTCCACATTTTATTCTGTCTTTTAGAGTTGGAAGGGTGTGTTTCTTTTCAACACCTTTTAGAAAGAGGTTTAATTGTGTTATTTCAACAGCCATTGGATCTAGGTCAACGCCAAAAATATTATTTTGAATTATTCTAAGTTTTTCATCATGCTGTATTTCAGGACTTTCAACATTTGCATCGTCTATATTAGAATCAGATTTTTTGGCTATTTTGTTAAGAAAATAATCATAAGATTTAATCAGAAATGAGCCAGAACCACATGAGGGATCAAGGACCGTTATTTTATGTAGGTCGATTTTTTTGAATTCTAATTCGTTAAAAATTGTTTTTACAATAAAATCAACAATAAATTTTGGAGTATAGTATATTCCTTCTTCTTTTTTATGAGCTGTAGAACCATTTACTTTTATGCCATTTTTTCCTTGCTTTAATATATGACCAAGATATTGTTCATATATTCCCCCAAGAATATCGGCATCCATTGCTTCAAAATCATAATTTTGTAATTGTTCTTCGGACCTGTATAATCCCTCAATTACAAGCCGCAGAGGATAATCATCTATTTGAAGATCCTCACACAAATGTGGAGCAAATAGTTTGGCATCATAAATTCCATCAAGATGTCTATAAAGATCGTTTAGTTTAGTTACAATATTCTTATTTTGATTCTCTCTTATAACAGAAAGTAACATTGGTTCTTCGTATTTTCTATCCTCTAAGGTTCTTATGAAAATTAATCTTGAGATAATTCTTTGAACAGATTCTTCCAATTCATCATTTTTAAGCATTTTTGATTTGTTACTTCTCAAGATATTTTCTGAAAGGAGTCCTCTAAACGTAGTAAAATCTGAAAATAGTCTTTCATCTAAGGGTTTTTTAGGAAGTTTTTTACCCCACTCTTCTGCTTTTTTATCTAAGAGTCCGACGTCAAGTGATTCTTTAGAAAGTAAGAAAAGCTTATCAAAGTTTGTAATAAAATCTTGGCAATCCAATTCGAAGAATAATATTAATGCAGGATTTGACGCCTTAATTTCAGTATTAAAAACCTTTATTTTTTTGAAGTTTGTAAGTATCGCCCAAGTCACACCTTTCAACCATGAATAGTTTATGGCTTGATCAATGTATTTTCTTTCATCAATGTTTTCACGGAAGGATTTTGCTTCTAGAAAAAATTTTGGAATTTCATGTATTCTGAATGCATAATCAACTCTTCCTCTAGAGATCTTTTTTTCCGCAGTAACTTCATTCTGAAATTTATTGGTTACATCCCAACCTAATGCTTCAAACAGTGGTAAGATAAAATCTTTTTTTGTATCTTCTTCACTGTATTCTTTAATCTGTTCCGAATCTAAGACTCGCTGATATTTATCAACTAGAAGTTTTACATCGGCAATTGCTTTGTCTCTGTCCACCAATGCAACGTAGAATACCGTGTATTTCTGTTTTTTCTCTTACAAATTTTTAATTAATTTTAATATACAACATAATGTCAATCTATTTGTTAGGTTTTGGAATAGTCCAAGTTTTTTTCACACTTTTATACCAATTAAAAAATTTGCCACATACGCATTTGTACCTGTATACATCAACAGATTTTCCATATTTCCAAGTTTTCAATGGGTTTTTTTGCTTTGTGTTACAAAAAGGACAAAACACATTCAATATTTACTTCAGTCCCTTTACAATATTTAAGCATCCTTTTACTTATTCATAATTTTAGATGATGGGACATGCTAATGTTGTTATTTTTTTTCAATTTTTACGGTTTTCTTAGAGAATTTTCTAGGTTTTTTATTTGCTTTCGCATCTAATTTTTCCTTCTCTGTTTCGAAACGTTCTTTTGATTTTTCTTCCACCGCTCTCATTATTTCTTGGATTACTCCATCAAGATCATAATCTGAGATTTTAGGTTCAACAGACTCAGAGATTTGAGTAATAATATTAGATATTGAAGAAGATACATCTTCGAAGCTTTCTGGGTCTTCGTAGGCAGTATTATAAAGTGATTTTAAACGTTTTACATTCATTATGATTTGTTCAGTTAAGGCAAAGTGAAACTTTTTCCCATTAACTATTATTTCTTGGCCTATCATCGCATTATAGCTTTCTAGACCTTCTTTCATAAGGATTTCGTGAGAAAATGAAATAAGGTTCATGATTCATCTTAAGAAGATTTTTTTGGTTTTAGAAATATTGAGATGAAAAGAATGCTTATGTTTTTAAAGGATATGAAATAGTGACTATAGGTAAATAGTAATATGAATTCATTCGATCAATTGATGAAATTAGCAGATGAAGCTAGCGAAAGTTACAAAAATTTCTTGGATAAAAATCTTAATGTTACAGTTGATGAAGCACTAATGGATTATTACAAAAGCCAAGAGATTCGTAGAACAATTGAAGACAAAATGGATAAGATCGAAAAAAGAGAGGACGTAAGTTACTATATTTATGATAATTGTGTATATTTTATGGTAAGGTACTTGTTACGCAGCTATCAATATGCAGCTTTACTAGTTTTCACGAGAAAGCTGGGAGAGTCATTTACAAAATTAATAGAAAAAAGGGAAGACGAACAACAAAAAGAGTCTTTAAAGCATTTAATCAAAGAGGCAATAAAAGAAGCTAAAGAACAGGAACAAAAACCAAAACCAGCAAGACCTAAGAAGCGAAGTCCTAAAAAAGATTAGAATTATGATGAATATGTAGTTGGGCTGAGTATCTTTACCCCGCTCTACCGTTAGAGTAAAAAATCTGTTCACATGTTAAATGAGTAGTGATTAGTCATTGGAATTAAGAATTGGATGTACTGGTTGGAGTTACGAAGGATGGATTGGACCTTTCTATCCTAAAAATTTGGAACAAACTAGTTCTCTAAAACACTATTCGTCAGCTTTTGACATTACAGAAATCAACTCTACCTTTTATCGAATACCAAGTCAAGCAATTTCAAGAAAATGGTATCAAGATACACCAGAAAACTTTATTTTTACGGCAAAGATTCCAAAATTAATTACACATGATGGTAGGCTAAAGCCAGGACCTTACCTTGATCAGTTTCTACAATCTATTCAGCCTTTAGGTTCAAAGATGAAAATACTTGTTATTCAACTTCCTCCCTCCTTATCATTTTCAGAAGCAGAACCACATCTTGAAAAAATGGTAAATTACCTTCCAAAAGATTATCGATATGCGATTGAGGGAAGGCACAAAACGTGGTTCAATGAGGATGCTTACCAATTTTTATCAAAAAGAAATCTTTGTCTTGTTTGGAATGAAGTAGAAGGAGTAGAAAATCCTGCTCCAATAACTTCTGATTTTGTTTACCTTAGATTAATTGGAGATAGATCCATTTCAGAAAAGGAATTTGGGAAAATAATCAAAGACAGAACAGACCTGATTAAACAATGGTCAGACAAATTAAATGAAATAAAAAAAAAGGTATCATTCGCCATTGCCATGGCAAATAATCATTTTGAAGGATTTGCGCCTGCTACTGCAAACAAACTACGATCCCAAATGGGTATGGAAGAAGTGAACTGGTTAGATAAGAAACAAAAAACCTTGTTTGATTTTAAGAAATGATTATGAATTGATCTATAACATTTTATATTAGTTACCGTACATTACCGTACCACATTGGAGACAAGGCTGCAATACTATTGTTCAAATTGTAACACTATCCTCAGAGAGCTACAGCAAGACCTAACCACGTATCATATCACAGAGCCATGCCCAGAATGTGGTTCACTCCTATCCCTAAGTCTGCAGAAAAGACCAGTTTTGAACAAAATAGCAAGACCAGTATTATTTCAACAGGCTTCTGCGATTCCAAAACTGACATTTGATATTTCAAAGCTTGATGATTCCATACAATTTCTAAGAACAGATCAAAGAGTTGGAATTGTAGGATATGGTTCACAGAAATTAATTGAGCGATTATGTGTGCGAGCTCAACTATCAAAAAGATATGGTGGCCTTGATTCTAGTGTTATACTAATTGATGCTGCAAATAGTTCTGATCCTTACCTTGGAATAAATTTTGCACGACAATATGGAATGTCAATTGAAAATGTTTTATCAAAAATAATTACGTCAAGAGCATTTACTGTACACCAGCTAGCAAGTCTAGTTATGTATGAACTCCCAAATATAATAAAAAAATACAATTCAAAATTTGTTGTCATATCAGACATACTTGGAATGTTTTCAGATCCGTATCTTGATCCAAATGAAGCTGAAACAATAGTGCAAGAAATAGTAAACTCAATTTCTAAACTAAAAGAATGTCTTGTAGTTGTATCAATATCAAGACAAACAAAATTTGATCACATCATAACTGGTATGTGTGACAGAATAATCAAAATCATAAAAAATTATCACAGAATAATCTTTGAAGTTGATGACAAAGATCCAGTCCAAGTAAAAGAATCGGAATTAGAAATTATTATAAGATGATCTTATGGGAAGAACAATTCCGTCCTTTAGAATAGCATTGATGCACGAAGAGATACAATGGAAGCAATTTAGAAATTCACTTGATAAGGCAAGTAAACACGCATTTGACAAGTTATTTGTCATATCAAGACTATATGTTTCCGCATGCATGATGTCGGCAATGCCTGTGCGGATTTATCCAATAATTATGGCTATGATATTTCATCACTACAAACAGCTTGCTTTCATAAGAGGGAAAAAATGACCCTATCTCCAAAAGACGACGTTTTATCAAAGGAAATTCAGGCGTGGAATGGCTTTGCAGATGGCCTAAGAGAAGATGACAGAAAACTATTCAAAAAAATGATTTCAGAGTGCTACAAGCACAGTAAAGCAATAAACACCAAAGGTGATCTTTTTCCTACAGAATCATTGCTCATGTCACTTATTTTATCACAGCAGCAGATAATCGAATTTTTATTAAAGCAAAAAAACAAATGACACATGGTTAGCTTGTAGACTCTTATCATCAAAGAGACAAGATTGTTTCTTGGATTAAAAACAAAAATGGAATAACAAAAGTAGAGGACAACTGGTCTGCATCAATTTATGTTGCGTGTGATGACAAGGGAGATCTTCATAGATTATCACGCAATGAGAAAATTTTACCCTACATCAAAGATGCACAAATAGTAGAAAAATTTGAAAAAGTAACTGATCAAGAAAAATCAGATGTATTGCAGCTAATACTCAAAGACTCATCTTTTACAATACAACTTGGAAAAATAATTGAATCATTATACAAGTTTGGTAGAATAAGACTCTACAACGTGGATGTCCTGCCAACTCAAAGTTATTTTTATGAAAATGAAATATTTCCATTTGGAAAATTTATCAAAATTAAAGGATGGATTTTAGATGATGATATTTTAGCGACTGATTATACGCTTCCAGATTTTGGAATCGCTCATGTCAAGGTAAATCCCAAAAAGGAAGGAAAGATTCCAAGATTCACAGATAAGATAGAATCCATTACAGTAAATGATACCAAACTAGAATCAAATAATGAGGTGGATCTCCTACTGGAATTTGTCAAAACCATTTTAAAATTTGATCCTGATTTTATAATTACACAGGGAGGAGATACATTTGATTTACCTTATCTTGTACACAGGGCAAATCAAAACAACGTCTCGGAGAGCCTCATTTTAGGCAGGGAAAAGACAGCTCTTAGGAGTCCAAAAAGAGAAGGTATTTCATATTTTTCATACGGAAGAATTTACTTCAAGCCATCAGGAATCAAGCTATTTGGAAGACTTCACATTGATACAAAAAGTTGCTTCATCTGGAATGATATTGATGATCTGCATGGTCTCTATGAGATTGCAAGAGTTTGCAGGATGCCGATGCAAACAGTCTCTAGAGCATCTATTGGGAAATGCATGAGCTCAGTCCAATTTTACAACGCAACAAAACGTGGGCTGTTGATTCCATGGAAACCAACAATGTCAGAAGCATTCAAGACAAGAAAAGAATTGCTAATTGGTGATAGAGGTGGATTAATTTTTGAACCAGAGATTGGAGTTTTTGAAAACGTGGCAGAGCTTGACTTTACCTCACTATATGCTACAATAATGGAAAAAAAGAACATTTCTGCAGAAACAATTCTGTGCAACTGCTGTCCTGATTCTGAAAATAGAGTTCCTGAGCTTGGATATAACATATGCAGAAAACTTGGAATTGTTCCACAATCACTTGAAATATTGATCAAGAAAAGAAAATTGTATAATGATCTTCTTGAACAAACAACTGACAATAAAAAAATAAAAATCTATGATGCACGCAAGTCAGCCCTAAAGTGGATTCTTGTAACATCATTTGGTTATCTTGGTTTCAATAATGCCAAGTTTGGAAGAATTGATGCTCACATGGCCGTGTGTGCCTTTGCACGAAAGATACTCCTGCAGGCAGTAAGAATATCAGAATCACATGGGTTCAAGGTATTGCATGGAATAGTAGATTCGCTTTGGCTTTACAAAAAAGATTCTACAAAAGAGGAATGTGAACATCTACGTGATCAAATAAAGAAAGAAACTGGTTTTGAACTATCACTTGATATTTACAAGTGGATTGCTTTTCTAGCCTCAAAGGAAGACGAGATGTTGCCTGTTGCAAACCGCTATTTTGGCGCATTTGAGAGTGGAAAACTGAAGGTAAGAGGTATCGAGCTTCGAAGACATGATACGCCTTTATTTTTTAAAAGACTCCAGCAAGAGATACTAAGTGAATTTGCAACTGCACGCAATATAGCCGAAGTACAAGTCATGCTTCCAAAAGCAGTAAAGATATACAAAAAATATCTGGAAGAACTTGAAAATAGAAAAGTACCTCCGCACGAACTGTCTTTTACCACTAGAACCTCCAAGAGAATCGAAGAGTACAAAGTAAAAACAATTCAAACGGATGCTATCTCGCAACTAAAACAAGAAGGACTAGAAACAAATGCGGGACAGAAAATAGAATATGTCATAACCGACTATTCCAGAAAAAGAAAGAGAACAACTCCACTGAAGATGATCAATGAAACAAATTATGATGTAAAACGATATTCTGAATTACTTGCTCAATGTTGTAAAACAATCACAAGACCTTTTGGTTTGGTTCAGTTGCCAATTTTCTAAAAGATATATATATCTTTTTTAAAAAATTTTCCAAATTTTATATGGAGACTTGGTATACTTCTGAAAAATGAAAATGTCGTGAATTTCTGCCTTGATATTTACAAATGTACAGAAAAAATCAATATTCTGCATAATAAGCCAGCCCTAGACGAGTGAAAAAGCTCGCATTAATCGATATATATATGTATTAGGCACGAAATTCTATTGCAAAATGTCTTCATGATTGAGCTTCTTGATGATTTACCGTGAACATTTTAGCGATTTCTTGCTTGGTTTCATCAGATAATGTAGTCTTTTCAGACATTTCTATAGTGGTTTTCTTTAGTTTTAATTTAAGAATTAATCTAGCTATATAATTCAGTGAATTTATCCTCTTTGTTACTTCTGGATTTAATGTACCTGTCATATCTTCTATAGTTTCAAAGAATTTCAATTTCTCAAAATTGGCTACAAATTCCTCCTCCAATAATGGCAAAAGCTCGTCGGGATTACGAGTAGAATATTTCTCTACGGCTTTTCTTATATCTGAACGAATTTTACATAGTGATCCTTTTTCATATACACTACAACCACCAATTATCCCACCTTCTTCCTTTGGTCTGTATCTGCAGTCATTACATCGGAGTGGAAGTATTCTTGAATATCGTAAGTGTTTTAGATTTGGAGCTTTTGGTAATGTTCTCTTGTCTATTTTCAGTTCTGGCATTTTCCCATCACGTTGAGATATTATCATTTTCATAATTCTACATCAACTCCGTTATCTCTTGAATAGTTTGATTAGGGCTTCTATGCTCCTCGTATCGAGGTCTTAATTGCCCATCCTTGAATTTTTTTAGATAAAATACAGAATGATTTGACAAGTCACTTATGGAATAGGAAAATTTGTTTCCATTGATTTCTACCCCGTCCCTATTGAGATGTAAATACTGTATGTTCCATTCAGGGAAGGGCTGATGATAAAATTTTGAACCCCCAAGAAGCTCTAAATAATCACAGATTTGTCCAAGCAAGGCAGTAAGTTCAAGAAATCCATTCAAATTATACGGTAATGGCTCATATGAACAACCAATCATTATCTGCATACTTTCACGATACACATTAGCCCAAAGTTCGAACCTCGAGATTTGGGGAATATAAATCGAAAAACAATAATTATAAGGATTAGGGAATAAGCCCTTTCCAAGTAGGTTCTCGTGTAGTTTACTGATTCTAGTTCCTACCCTTATATCATGCATCATGGGTGGCTGGGTCTTTAGTCCTTCTAAGATTCGGTCAAATTCAGGATCTATTTCTCTTGGATATACTCCTGTGGGGGTTTTAGTGACACAATAGGGCATAAAAATACCTCTAAGTCTGTAAAAACATGGTCTACCTGGTATTACTTTTTCAATAATAGGAGAAAGTCTTTGTATAGTCTTACGAAAGTAATCCTGTTTCATGAATCTAAAATTCAAAAATGACCATAATCTCTGTTCTAATGAATTAATATCATAAGCAATTTTCAAAAACTTTTTCTGCGATGGACTGATATGTATACCATGCCTACCGTGACAAAATTCCGTGACATAATCATTGAATCGTAGGTTAATCTGGGCAAAATTTTGATATTCATCTCGTAAGGTTGTCAATCTCTGATCCCTTCATTGACTTTATGATGAATCCTAACTGCTGCGTCTAACAATTTTGAACCGATTTTTTCATATCCAAGGTGCAATAGTATTATGCCCATCAAATATAATAGCCAGTAATCGTTTGGAGATTCTTTTAGGATTTTACTCAGTAGGTCAATTGCTCTATCCAATGGCATTATATCAAATAATTCAGTCTTTGCACCTATTGCAGAAGGACTATTTGGTTCTATGGCCAGTGCCCAATTAAGGAAGAATAAAGCGTGGTTGTAATTCTCTTTGTTGATATTTTCGTAAGCTAACTCTACATATTCACATATAGCTGCTTCATTTTCAGAAGTTTCTTTGTTTCTCATATTCTACACCCCTTCAACCGATAATCCTTTACTGCCTTCGTTTCAGAATACAATTGATTCTTTTTTTCTTCAAATTCCGTAATTTTAGTAAGAATTTTGAGTTTAGAATCTAGGTCATCATATTCAGTATAAAGAATTTGTAGTTCTTCTTTTGCATTATCGCAAAGGATAATTGAATCTTGTATCGATTCGCAAAATTCCTTTATGGATTCCTCTTCAAACCAATTTCGTGATAATTCGTTAATTTCGTGTAAATCTTTCTCGATAGTAGAAAGGCTATAACCTGTGATCCTTGCAATTTCCTCATTTGTATTTCCCCGCAGTCGGAGTTGATTCACTCTTTTTCTTCTAAATCTGATTCTGTCTTGAGCTAAAGATTCATCTGACGTTTTTAGTGTGATGTCTGGAAGATGTTCTATTTCTTGTATCTCTAATACAGGATAGGTTTTTTTCAAATTTCCACCCCAACGAATTTGCAATTTCCATATCTCTCTCTATGTTTACATAATGATACTAAATTTTCATGATACTTCCCAAGATAGTACTCTTCATTCTCAGTGGGTAAATTGAACTCATCTTTATGAAACATACATCTTACTTTTTGCATTACCTAATCATACGCTCCGTTCTTATCAGAGTGATTTTTTACGATCTCTTTCATTATACTGTATATATGTGAGTTCTACGTTTGAGTGTATTTAATCACATATTTATTTAGGTATAAATTACGAAGGCTGCGCAAGGGTTATTTTATACATCAGTCACATATTTTTATGCTCAAAATTCGATTAAACGGATTAAGTAAAGAAAATTTCTTGTATTTGGAAGTAGGTGAACAAAGAATTATTGGATTTATTGCGGAGTTCGGACCAATGAGTATCACTCAAATCGGCGAAAAAACAAAAAGATTTGCTAATGGATTTGACAGATGGGGAGTTAGAAAAAGATTAGAAGGTTCTTGGTGGTTTAAGGGTCTTATTAAACAGGATTATGTATACGAATTTAAAATAAATAAAAAGGAATCAAGATATGGATTGACAGTAAAGGGTTTACTTGCGGCTCTCCGCTTTCGTGACTTGGAAAAAATATATCTTGTTCGAGAATATGTCAAATTTCTGAAAAAATATACAAGGGATGTTGAAAAATTAAAACTTATCTTCAAATACATACAATTTGAAATTGCTTTTTTATTGTACCATAACTTACTACAAGGAGTTGATTGGACAAGGTTTCGTTATCTGAAAGCTTATCTCAGAAATAGAAGAGCTAATTCGACTTATCCTGATAATTTTTTGGATTTGGAAATCGAACCGTATTACTGGAAAGATCCAGTAACTGGAAGAGATTATCCCGAGCCAAATCATTATACTTCTTTACGTGATGCGTATCTTAGGTTACACCAACAATGCTATGAAAAGATAGGTTTTGAGAAAGCAAAAGAAGTTTATGATAAACTTATTATAAAAAAAAATACTTCGCAACAAATCAAATCTAAAATCATGGAGGTTGTAATTTTGAATATCGGCACGACTCTTTGGTATGAATATATTGATTCTTTTGAATTAAGCAATAAAACTGTGGATATGGTGGAGGATTATTTACAAATTAATGCTAAAGATCCATACCAATATTGGCCCCGTGCCATTCGTGGGAATGAAGTTAAAGATAGAATCTTAAGTATTGCTGGTTAATTTACCTGGAAGAATATATCTTATCACGCATAAATTAATCGGACCTTGGAAGTCAATGGTTGTTAATTGACAAATGAATCGGTTGTTATGGTAACTGCCTCATGAATGTGTCCATGAATTTTTTTGAAAACAAGATGTACAAAAAGTAACACTCCAATTGGCAAAGTTATCGAACATAGACAGAACAAAGTAACTAGTATAATTATTCCAACCTCGCCTCTGGTAAAACCATCGTTAAAAGTCAATTTGGTAAGGTTCCGTTTCTTCTCAATTCGTCAAGGAATTTTTTGTCTTGTTTGGCTTGTTTTTCCTTGAACTCTCTAAGTTCTGCCTTAAGTGTGGCTATTGATTCGGTATCTTCCTTTAATTGTTTAATCTCTAGTTCATTTTTTGTCTGATCAAAGACAACCAAATCTGGCTCTAATTCTAGATACATCTTCAATTTTTCTTCATCAGTCATTCTATCATATTGCATAAGATACCCGCCATGACCAACCATTTTGTGTGCATAGTTTTCATCATGTTTTCTTGTCGCCGCTGTAAAAAAATATGCTCGAAAATTATGTGAAGTAATTTTGTAAAACCCATTAGATGAATACTTTTGGTTGTATCCAAGTGCTTCAAGTGCCCTTGATAAAGCCTGTTGTTCATTTCTCATCTTATAATCCTTTTTTGATTCAGAAAATACGAAATCATCATCACTTAATTTGTCCAGAAACGTTCTGAGTTCCGCTTCACATTCTTTTGAAAGAAAAGTTGTTCGTGCAGTTTTAGTTTTAGTATATTCTGGTTTGATTCTGACCATTATTCTTTTCAGAGAAAAATCCAAATCCTTTTTCCGAATTTTAAGTGCTTCACCCATCCTCATCCCTGAGCTACTGCACGCCAGATACAATGCCTTTCTTTTTGGATACCTTGCTTGTGCTAATACCAAATCACTTAATTCCTTTTTTTTGATTGGATAACGTTCTTCATTGATTCTCTTTGGAAATTTTAATAATTGTTTTATATCTTGTGGATTGGTTTTGACTCCTAGATGATATAGATATGATCTAATGATGCTGAACCTCATTCTGATGCTATAAGGGCCAGCATCTCTTGATATGTTCCAGTCTACCCATTCCTGAAGGGTGCGATAAAGTAATTCTTCGTATTCTTCATCTCCTTTAGATTTTTTTATATAGATTAGCTCCTCACAAATCTTATCAGGAGTGCTTTCATACTTCTCTTTAACAAATTTTATGAAGTTGTTTATTGTAGCACGAACATTTTCCGCCGTGTTCTTGGGACTACTGGATAATTTTTCAAGATAATTCTGTGTGGTTCTTTTGTTTGTGAGAATACTCATATTCTTATTTCCCGTTTACCTAAAAAAGATGTTTGCGAATTTACGGATTTTATGGGTTCTAAATAATACAATCTAAATTTCTCTAACTTAATATAAGGAATTCCAAGCACCGATCACATTGACTTTCCAAAAGGGCACACTGGTTTTAGTGGATTACACTGCAAAGGTGAAAGACACTGACCAAGTTTTTGAAACAACAAGAGAAGCTGATGCCAAAGCAAATTCAATTCATGATCCTAATAAAAGATATCAACCAAGACTCATCTCAGTTGGAGAGGCGTGGGTTCTCAAAGGACTAGATGATGCATTACTTAACACAAATGTTGGCGACAAGCTTACTGTGGAGGTTCCACCAGAGAAGGGATTTGGAGTAAGAGACCCTGCCAAGGTTCGCATGATTCCACTTAGGAAGCTTGGTGATGATGCTGAAAAAGTCTCAGTCGGTGATACAATAGAAATTGATGAAAAAACTGGAATTATTAGATTTATTGGCTCTGGCAGAGTTCAAGTTGATTACAACCACAGATTTGCTGGAAAAACAATACTATATGATGTCAATGTGATAAAATCTCTTAACACTGACGAAGAAAAGATCATGGGTCTCTTAAAGAGAAATATACCAGTTGAAGACTCTAAGTTGAAATTTGAAGTAAAAGGTTCTGTACTTGATGTAACCGTTCCAGAGGAGATACTTATGGCCGAAGGACTAAGTACAATAAAACGCATTATAGCAAACGATATTTTCAAGTTCGTAAATAAACTAGAAAAGATCAACTATATCGAAACGTACAACAAGAAA
>Ga0137396_10000610_pt1 | contig 17333 bp, 15 predicted proteins | sample czc16metaG_FD_108284 | JGI IMG/M metagenome (GOLD analysis project Ga0137396, IMG submission 108284) | Vadose zone soil microbial communities from Angelo Coast Range Reserve, California, USA - czcobulk3.16 metaG | ecosystem: Environmental > Terrestrial > Soil > Vadose zone | place: USA...
ATCGTCGGGGAGCAGCGCCTCGCCGCGCCGATCGTCAAGGCGTGGGGGCTCGAGACGATTCCGATGGCGTACCTGGTCGTCGAACCGGGGATGCGCGCCGGGGAGATCGGTGATGCCGAGTTGATTTCCCGCAACAGCCCCACGGTCGCGGTCCAGTACGCCCTCGCGGCGCAGATGCTCGGGATGAAGCTCGTCTACCTCGAGGCCGGCAGCGGATCTCCCGAGCCCGTGCCGGCGAAGGTGATCCGGGCCGTGCGCGACGCGATCGACATCCCAGTCGTCGTCGGGGGCGGCATCCGGACTCCCGAGGCCGCGAGAGCCGTCGCCGCGGCGGGCGCGGACGTCGTCGTGACGGGGACCATCGTCGAGGTGGCTCGCAAGGGTGACGCGCTTCGCCGGATCATCGAGGCGGTGAAGGCGGCCTGATGCACGTCCTCCGGGCGAAGACGGTCGCGGAGAGCCACGCCGAGACGACGCGGATGGCCCGCCGGCTGTTCGTCTCGCCGCCCGCCCGCCGGATGGTCTTGCCGATCCTCGCGTTTTCCCTCATGGAATCGTTCCTGCTCGTCTACCCGTCCCTCGACGGGGTGCGGGTCGTGTCGGCCGCGTTGGCGTTCGCGTTGCCCGCGTACCTCGCGGCCTATGCGACGGTTCCCCTCGCGGAGCGGCTCGGGGGGCGCATGTACTTCCGACGATCGTTCCTCCTTGTCTTCGTCGGCCTGATCATGGTCGGCGCGATCGAACTGGTCGTCGTGGTCGCCCTCACGGCGTACTCGATCTTTGGCGGCACAACGTACGCGTTTCGAATCGACCGCGCCGTGGTCCTCGGGTACGGAGCGGTCCTCTGGATCCGAGCCGTCATCCTGACGGCTACGTCGAACTCGATGTACGTCCGGACCCTTCCCGCGGCGTCGCTCCATCCGGTTCTCGGCCTGATCGGGCTCGCGGTCTTCGCCCGCCTGGGTGTCTGGGACATCGTCATGGCGCTCGCGGTGTATGCCCTGTTCTTCCTCAGCGCGGTCGCCTACACGGAGATCGCGAAGCGCCCGCTCCTCCGGTCGTTCGGGGCGGACGGCCTTAAGCTCCTGCGGTCGACACTCGACCAGTACGGGGAGCAGGAGGAGTCCGGAGTCGCGGAGCTCGAGACGTTCTTCGATTCGATCAGCGTTCGGGCGCGGGTCCGGGTGGGAGGGCTTGCATTTCGCACGGCGAAAGGACTCAAGGCGATCTTCCTCGCCCCGACGGTGCACCCGGGTCCGATGGGATTCGTGAGCGGGAGCGATCTCCCGACGAAGGTCGCCCGGGGGTTGACGGACCTCACGCCTAACGTGTTGGTCGCCCACGGCCCGACGACGCACGACGAGAACCCCGCGACGACCGCGGAGGTGAAGAAAGTCTCCGACGCGGTCCGCGAGATGGTCGGCGCGTCCACCTTCGGCCCGAAGGTCGGCCGGGCCTGCCGGGTCACGTACGCACGGGCGAGCGCCCTCGCACAAGTCTTCGGGGACGTCGTGTTGATCGTCGCCTCGTTCGCGCCGAACCCGACGGACGACATCGACAGCGCGACGGGCCACGCCGCCGTCCAGGAGGCGCGACTCGTCGGAGCGCGGGACGCGATTTTCGTCGATGCGCACAATTGCCTCGAACCCGGAGTGGGGCTCACGTTGTTCGGGAGCGAGCGGAGTCACGAAATCATCCAGGCCGCGAAAGCCGCCACGCAAGCCGCGCTGCAGGCGCCGAAGGACCGGGTCCGTGTGGGGTATGCCTCCCGACGCGGCTTCGCCACGGCAGACCAGGGGATCGGCGCGCGGGGCATCGAGGCGCTCGTGATCGAGATGGGCGGACAGCGGACCGCGTACGTCCTGTTCGACGGGAACAACATGGTCCCCGGAATTCGGGACGAGATCCGATCGCGGCTCGCCGGACTGGTCCAAGAGTCCGAGGCGATGACGACGGACAACCACTCCGTCAACCTGTCGATGGACGGTTTCAACGCTGTCGGCGCGGCCCTCGACCGCCAGACGATCCTCGCGCAAGCGGAAGGCGCGGTCCGGGAGGCGATCGCGAACCTCGAGGACGTCGAGGTGGCGGCGTTCACGGGCGAGATCGCCAACTTCCGGATCTTCGGACCGCAGTCCGCGTCTCGATTGACGACGTCGATCAATTCGACGATGGCGGTCCTTCGGCCCGCACTCTACGTGACGCTCAGCGGAGCGATTGCCCTCGGCGCCCTCGTCATCGTGTTGTTCTAGACGAGATCCAGGAACCAGCGGTGGATGCGCAGGTCTCCGCTCAACTCCGGGTGGAACGCGGACGCGATGAGATGGCCTTGTCGCGCGAGGACGATGCGGTCCTTGTACCGCGAGAGCGGTGTGCAATCGGCCCACGTCCGCAGGATGGCCGGAGCGCGGATGAACACACAGTGAAATGGGGAGTCGAGCCCCTGGATTTGGAGGTCGGCCTCGAACGACTCCCGTTGCCGTCCGAAGGCGTTGCGGTCCACCGCCATGTCCATAAGCCCGAGGAGGCGCGTCTTCGTCTTCTCCGCCTGGGTCCCCGCGTCCTTCGAGAGGAGGATGCACCCCGCGCACGTCCCCATGATCGGCATCCCTTCGTCGGTGGCGCGACGGACAATCTCGTCGAACAGGCCGAGCTTCACGAGGAGCTTCGAGATCGTCGTGCTCTCTCCGCCCGGAATCGTGAGGCCGTCCACGCGTGCCAGGTCCTCCGGTCGGCGAACGGGAATCGCCTCGCCCTCCTTGCCGTAGTCCTTCATGGCCCGTGCGACTGCGTCGACGTGTTCACTCACATCGCCTTGGACACCGATGACGCCGATTCGCATCCAATGGACCTAGGGCGGCGCCCCGATAAAAACCATTTCGAACCGAGCGGTCCGGCTAGGCGGATCGGCGAGGGGTTCAGCTGTTCTCTTGTTCCTCGTTTCGATCGTTGCGGAACAGCTCTTGCAGGATTTCCGCGAACGCGTCGGAATCGAGGAGACCGAGACGCTGGCTCGCGACACTGCTGATGACGACGTCATCACCGGCGTGGGGTGAATCGCGCGGGCGGAACACGTCATCTCCCTCCGGGAACACCGCCTCACCCATCGGGGATCGTTTCAGCGCTTCGGGATGGCGTTCATCCAACGGGACGACTTCGAAAAATCGATCGAGGAGAAGGGGCCGACGCACGCGTCCGAGCACGGTCACGCGGACCCGGTCCGTCGACGGGTCGAGGGACGTGTTTGTCTCGAGTGCTTCGCGGTTGATGCCGACCTGGAACAGCTCGAGTTCGACGGACATGCCACCGAACGGCGTCACGTACCAATGCCGCAACGTCTCGACCGGGAAGGCGGGCGCGGGGTTGCCCGGCGCACCACGTTTGCGTTGCACCGATGAAAAATTGCCCGCGCCGGTATTTGTAATCTCAGTCTCGAAAATCCGACTTGAGAGCACATCCGAATCAGTAGCCACCGTTTTCGTGACCGCGCTCGATACCCTTATCTACAACACGGATGTACGCAGAAAACAAGAGGGGCTTTCACGGCCATCGGATTCGTCCTGATCGACATCGAACCGACGCGGGAAAAGGAAGTCTACCAGAAGCTCACGAAGATCAAGGACATCGTCGAGCTGTACCCGCTGTTCGGGGAGTACGATCTGATCGCGAAGGTCGAGGCCGATTCGTACGACGCGATCGGCAAGCTGGTCGTGTCGAAGATCCGGTCGATCGAGGGCGTGAAGGCCACGAAGACGCTCGCGCGCGTAGCTTTCTGAGAACTCATCCCGAACGCCTACGATGCCTGTTCCACGACTCTCCACGCGGCGAGCTCACCGCCACGTCCGACGATCCTTGACGACGCGCTGCCCTCTTGAACCAGGCCAAAGTCGCCAGTAGAGTCGCCACTCACCGTACGCGAGCACGATGATGGCCGCGACGACCGGCGGCAGCACGACGGCGTCCATCCCGGGGAACCACGAGTGGAGCTGCACGGGCGCAAACAGGTCCAAGCCCAAACATCCGACCACGTAGAAACCGCGGACCATGTCCCCGAACAGATACGCAACGACGGGGTGCCGACGGGCGAAGGCGCTCTCGCTCGCACCCCTGGCGTCTGGCGAATCGACTTCTTCGGTGATCACAACGCGGTTGTGGGGCTCTTCGTGATTGATGTCCCGACACTCCCCCGAAGCGCCTGGTTCGCATCCGTCTATTCCGCTCGTGAGCATAAAGCCGCTCTCGAACGGTCACCATTCGCCCCGTGGAGTTCCGGAGGCCAGACGTTCGCAACGCCGATTATGCCTCGCGACTGGGCAATGTGCCAAAATCATCGTATATAGGGACCGACTTGACCGCCTTTCAGTCGGAGGAGGATTAACGTGGAGTCCTCTGAGCCTCAAGTCCAACCTGCGCCTTCTGAGCCATTAAGACCGGAAATAACGCCTGCGGCCGCAAAACCCCGAGGACGGAGGGTCCTCATCGTGCTCATCGTCGTGGCGGTCCTCGTCATCGCCGGGCTCGCGACCTTCTTCATCTTGTACCTCGGGTCGGGCTCGATCTTCGTTACGAGCAACAACCAGTTCATCCCGGCCGGCGGGTCCACCTCGTTCACGGCGACCGTCACTCCACCGCCGTTTGTGAGTAGCACGGGCATGCAGTGGGATTTCGGTGACGGCAACAAACAGAGTTCGACGGGCGACACGATCGCCCACACGTACGCGATTCCAGGAAACTACTTCGTCCTCTCGACGGCGTCCCTGAGTAACGGAAAGACCGTGGACAATGCGCAAGGTCTCTTCCCCGTGCAGGTCGGCGCCGCACCCGTGACAAACCCGAACCCACTCGGGACGACGACTTCTCTCGGGGCCCTTTCATTCAACAAGACTCAATCTTCCCCCGGCGCGCCATTCATTGGAGTCGGAGGCCACATCGCTTTCGTCGGTGCGGTCGCCCAGCCGCCCGCTTTCGCATTCGATGACCTCGTCGACCCGGTTGCGAACTCCTGGGTCAATTACACGTGGCAAGTCACGAAGCTCACCATCAACTTCGGCGACGGTTCGGCTCCGTCGACGAACAACTCTCGGGTCGATGACCCGACGACGAACGCCCTGGTTGCCGATCCTTACATGATCTCGCACACCTACAGTTCCGGGGGCATCCACAGCGTGTCCCTGACCGTCACGACGGGAAACTTCTCAGCGGCTCAGACGAACTCGACTCCGGCGCAACCGGTCCTGACGGCGACGGGACAGACGCTGACGACCGTCGTGGGGTTGACCGTGGCCGTCGGCTCGTACCGCGAGATCACGTATTCCGGGAGTGTGATCAAGCCGGGGATCATCACGAACATGGAGGCCGTGACCGGCGGATATACGACGCTGGACCCGGCGCTTGACTACGAGTCCACGGGTTTCGAGGTCATCTCGAACACCTATGAGACGCTGATCGCGTACAACGGCACCTCGACCGACGCGTTCGTCCCGGTCGTGTCGGACGTGATTCCCACTGTGGCGAACGGGAGAGTCTCTTCGGACTTCATGAACTACACGTTCCACATCCGGCCCGGACTCAAGTTCTCGAACGGGGACGGCATCACGGCCTGGGACGCGAAGTACTCGATCAGCCGCACGATGCTGTTCAACTCCGGCTCGCCGTTCCCGCCCGGCTGGATCATCTCCCAGTTCCTGGTTAATACGACGTTCATCTCGAAATTGACAACACCATGGGATTGTGACCTCACGAAGCCCGGTTGCTCGCTCGATGCGGCTGAGACGTTCCGCGTCGTGGACAGGGCCGTGTCGGTGGACAACGCGTCGCAGACCGTGACGTTCCACCTCGCGAGTCCGGCGCCGCCGCTCCTCTTTTACCAGGTCGTCGCGGATCCGCTGGGCGCGGCGATCATGGACCACGCGTGGCTCGAATCGACCGGGCCGAAGCTCGTCTGGAACCCCGCCGGCTTCATCGACTACGAGAAATACAGCGCCCTCGCCAACTACGTGCCGGCGTGGCGAAACGGTGCGGTCGGGTCCGGGCCGTACATGATTGACTACGTCGCGAACCCCGACTCCGTTGTCCTGAAGCCAAACCCAACCTTCCAGGTGCTACCGGGCGTGCCGGCGGCGACCGTCAGCAAGGTCGTCCTCCAGTACGTCGCGGATGCCTCGACGCGCGAGTTGTCCTTGGAGTCCGGACAAGCGGACATTGCAGGTATCCCGCCTGCTCACTTCGACGTCGCAAAGCGGCTCTCAGGGCTCGGCCTGATTCGCATCCAGTTCAACCCGACCCTCAACATGTTCTGGTGGAACTTCAATCTGGAGATCTATAAGTCGACGATCGGTCCGAACCCGAATCCATATGGCAACCAGGTGCCGTCGAACTTCTTCGTCGACCTGAACATGCGAAAGGCGTTTGCGTACGCGTATAACTACGGACAGTACATCGACCAGATTCTGGGCAACAAGAAGTTCAACGCGACGTTCGGAACCCCGTTCAACGGCATCATTCCGTCGGGCATGGTTGGGTATCAAGACCTGTCGTCCCTCAATGTCTTCGATATGACGCTGGCCCACCAGTACTACAACCAGACCGCGTGGGTCCGAGACCACGGATGGGCCACGTCGGGCTTCACGATCTCGATCAACGTCGAGACGGCAGACATCGTGAATCGGGCTGAGGCTGCGGCTTGGGCTCAGAACATCGCGAAACTGGCGCCCGGCATCACCGTCCTGATCAAACCGATCTCGTTCGAGGAGATGATAGTCAATTCGGTGCCGCACCAGAATCCAATGGGGATCTACTTCCTCGGATGGTTGGCAGACTATCCGTTCCCGACCGATTACACGCTGCCGATGCTACTGCCGGCGGACAGTCCCGTGAACTCGACGACGCCGGATGGTGGCACCTACCCGAATGCGAACGGGTACAACATCCGGTACTTGGCTGCGGACCCGAACGGGACCAATCAGGTCGCCGGCTCAAGGAACATCCGGAACTGGATCCTGGATAGCATCAGCGCGCCGAACGCGACGAACGTAAACCAAGTCGTGATTGACTCGCAACAGGCCCAGCAGGCGTTCGCCAACCTCTGGTACTACGTCCCGGCGTTCCAGCAGTACACGTTCTTCACCTTCCGGACGTGGATCACGGGGATGGACAAGGAACTGAATCCGACGCTGGGCGGGACCGATCTGCTGTACAACCTGATCACGAAGCCGAGTACGACCACGACGAGCGGCTCCCCGAGCGGGTACTTCGTCGCGACCGGGGTACCGTTCTCCGTTGTCGCGACCGCGGCGGCGCTCTCTCGGATGGCCCTCGTACCGTTCGGCGGTCGAACGTTCGAGCGCGGATGGCAGCTGTAGCCTTGCTCCGTCGTGTTTCGGCCCGAGGCGTCCCGCCGCCTTCCGAAGCACGGGACTGGGACAGCGGAGGCTGGCGGATATTGCTCGCGGGTCAATCCATTGCATTCGATTCGCCCATTCCTCCATTCGGACCCCGGACAGATCGGGAAAAATCCTTTAGGTCTCGCTCCCTGATAGGGTCGGATCAACAATGCGCCTGATCCTCTACGTCGTTCGCAGGCTCCTCATCCTCATCCCAACGCTACTCGGTGTGACGATCATCACGTTCACTCTGAGCCACGCGTTCGGTCCGAACCTCGCGATCGCAGTCTATTGCACGCCGAAGCTCGGCACGTGCAGTATCGACAACCCGCTCCTCCAGCCGATCGTGCAGCAGTTCCATCTGCGGGACCCCGTTCCGGTTCAGTATTTCTACTACATGCGCGGACTCCTGAGCGGGGACTGGGGATACACGACGTCCGCCATCAAGGGCGGGATGCCCGTGACCCAGGCGATTTCCATTTTCTTCCCGCAGACCGTCGAGCTCGCGATTGCGGCGACGGCGTTCGCCACTCTGATCGGCGTACCTACCGGGACGGTCTCGGCGTTGCGGAAAGACAAGTTGCCCGACCACGCGACCCGCATCTTTGCTTTGGTCGGATACTCGATCCCGTTCTTCTGGCTCGCCTTGCTCCTGCAAATCCTGGCGATCGCGCTGATGCCCGGATGGGAGATCACCGGCGGATACAGTCCGAGCTCCATCAGCCCGTCCACCGAACCCTGGGCCTTCGTCGACCTGGGGGGAACCTATCAACTGTTCTCGCAGCCCACGCACTTCCTCGTCGTCGATGCGGCGCTCCACGGATCGTGGGCCGTGTTCTTGGATGCCCTGAAGCACCTCATCCTCCCGACGGCCACGCTCACGATCGGGATCCTGGGCGTGATCCTGCGGATGGTCCGTTCCGGGATGGTCGACTCGATGAACCAGGACTATGTCCGCACGGCATGGTCGAAGGGCTTGCCAGACTGGGTCGTCACGCGGACGCACATCCGCAGAAATGCGCTCCTCCCAGCCGCGACCGTGATTGGCTTGCTCTTCGCGGGTCTCCTCGGTGGCGTCGTCCTCGTCGAGGATGTGTTCGCGTGGCCGGGCATCGGGTACTGGGCGACCCAAGCGGTCCTCGGATTCGACGCCGGCGGGATCATGGGGACGACGCTCATCTTCGCCCTATTCCTCGTCTTGATTAACTTGGCAGCGGATGTGATGTACGCGTATCTCGATCCTCGAATCAGCCTGTGAGGCCCGACCATGAGCACGGTCACGGTGCGCCGGGGGGAAACCACCCGATTCGATATGTCCGGCTGGCGTCGCCGGCTGCGGGAATATTGGCTCACGCTCCGCCTCCTGATGAAGAGCCCGCCGGCCGCGGCCGGCCTCATCATCGTGCTCGGCTACCTCGGAATCGTGATTTACGACCAGTTCTTCGTCTCGCACAACGACATCATGGTCCCGAACTTCTCGGACCCGTTCCCCAAGGCGCCGTTCTGGTGGCCCGGAGGGACGGCGGCCGGCGGCTGGATGGGGACCACGTACCCCGGGATCGACTTGGGCGACGCCGTCCTCAAAGCGATTCGCATCGATCTGATTTACTCCACTTTTGTCGTTCTCTCCGGCGCTGCGGTCGGGAGTCTGATCGGCGTGTTCGCCGGGTATCGCGGAGGGTTCTTCGACGAAGCGCTGATGCGAGTCACGGATGTCACATATTCGATTCCGTTCCTCGTGTTCGCCATCGCTGTCGCATTCGCCCTCGACCGGAGGGACTTCTTCACGATCAACCTCATCCTCCTCATCCTCTGGTGGCCTCCCTACGCACGTCTCGTTCGTGCGCAGTCGCTCTCCGTGAAGGAGCTCAAGTTTGTGGAAGCGGCGCGTGCCGCCGGCGCCTCGGACGCAGGGATCATGGTCCGGCACGTGCTGCCGAACACGCTCGCACCCGTGTTCGTCCAGATCTCGCTGGACCTCGGCGTCGTCACTCAGATTTTCGCGGCCCTTGAGTTCATCGGCTTCAACGCGGGCAACCTGTTCCTTCCGGAATTGGGCAACCTGATCAACATCGGATGGACGAGCGGATTCCGGTCCTATCCCTGGACGATCCTGGTGCCTGGGATTGCCTTGCTCATCTTTACCGTCGCGGTCAACCTCCTCGGGGACGGCCTCCGCGACGTACTCGATCCGCGGGCCCGGAGGTAGCGGGTGGAGCCGATCCTGGTCGTCCGAGGTTTGAAGACGGAGTTCTCGACGTCTCGCGGGATTCTCCGAGCGGTGGACGAGGTCGACCTCGAGATCGGAAACGGAGAGGTGCTCGGGCTCGTCGGCGAATCGGGCTGTGGCAAGACGGTCACGGCGCTTTCGATCATGTACCTGATTCAGCAACCGCCAGGGCGAATCGCAGGCGGTGAAATTTGGTTCCGAGGGGTCAACCTCCTCGCCGGGAGCGAGGACGACATCCGCGTCGTGCCCCGGACAAAGGGTCCGCCTAAGTTTCTGCCGTCGGACCAGCTCCTGAGGAAGCACCGGGCCCGGATGAACCGGGTCCGAGGTCGCGGCATGTCGATGATCTTCCAGGAGCCGATGTCCTCCCTGAACCCTGTGCTCCGGGTCGGATATCAGGTCGCCGAGGTGCTGATGTTCCAGCGCCGACAGGAGATTTGCGACCGCCTGCTTTCACGCCGGGACCTCACGGAGCAGGATTTCGACCTGTTCCGCCAGGCGGTCGCGACGGGAGATGCATCCGAGCGGGAGCGTCTGGTCGCCGACTTCTGCGTCCGGACCGGGCTGCGGCCAGAGAAGATCCATGCGTTGATCGACGCATCGGGGTTGCCGGTCGAAGACCGCATTGCCCGAGTCCGGCGCTTCGCTAGTCGCCGGCGTCAGGGGGGCGGCTGGTGGCTCCGGTTCCTGAGGCGCCTCGATGCGATGGAGGAGACCCATTACACGCGCGAGTGGGAACGACTCTCGAGACTCTCGCTCGGTCAACCGGCGGTCGACTTGTTCGACCCCGCGAAGAACCCGCGAGCCAAAGGATTGCCCCCGCTCGCGACCGTCTCGCCGCGACCAGCCGCCCTTCGTCTCTACTTCCGGTCCGTAAGCGGTTCGGGGATCGACCGGAGGAAGGGGGAGCTCCTCATGCCGTCCGAGGATCTTCGGGCCCGCGTGGAGGCGCTCCTTCGAGAGAGCGCCTCCGGCCCGTTCGGTGCGATCTTCGCCATTGTGAAGTCCGTCGCGGTCGAGAAGGATGCGATCGAGCTGCGGTTCCGGGACCCGGCGACGGACTTATTCCGGACCGAGACCGAGCTTTGGTCCCGACGTTTGCTCTATCGAATCGTCACCTCGATCCCGGTGGTCCGCTCAGTCCTGGCCCGGCCGATCGAGGAAGAGGCGCGGCGACACGTCGTCGAGCTCTTCCGACTCGTCCGGATTTCGGAGCCGACGAAGGTCTACGACGCCTACCCGCACGAGCTCAGCGGAGGGATGCAACAACGCGTGATGATCGCCATGGCGCTCGCGGGAGATCCCACCCTGATGATCGCCGACGAACCGACAACGTCGCTCGATGTGACGACGCAAGCCCAAATCCTCGGCCTTCTCAAGGACCTCCGGAAACGAATCGATTCCGCGATCCTCTACATCACGCACGACCTCGCGGTCATCGCGGAACTCAGCGACCGGGTCGCCGTCATGTACGCCGGGAAAATCGTCGAGGTCGCACCCGTAGCCGATCTCTTCGCGAACCCGCTTCATCCGTACACTCAGGGTCTTCTCCAATCGATCGTTTCGACGGAGAGCCAGAAGCTCGAGCCGGGAGCCCCGCTCCCCACGATTCCGGGAGTCGTGCCCGATCTCTTGACGCCGCCACCGGGCTGCCGTTTCCACCCACGATGCGCCTTCGCCTTCGATCGGTGTCGGATCGAGGAGCCGAAGCTCCTCTCCCACGGTCCGAATCGGAGAGTCGCCTGCCATCTCTACCCGGAGGAGGTGGCGAGTGTCGCGACCTAGTCGAGACCGGAACGAAATCCTGCTGGCCGCCCGAGGACTGAAGAAACATTTTCCGGTGAAAGGCGGACTCCTTCAGCGAGAGATCGCGACCGTGCGGGCCGTGGATGGCGTGGACCTCGTAATCCGCCGTGGAGAGACGGTCGCGCTCGTCGGCGAGTCCGGCTGCGGCAAGACCACGTTGGGTCGGCTCCTGCTGCGGCTCATCGAGCCCACGGAAGGTGATGTCCTCTTCAACGTGCCCGTCGAGGTCTTCGAGCGCCTGCGCACCAATGGCCGCGATGTCGTCCCCGACGACGGCCACACGAAGGATCTGCTCCGTCAGTACTCGCTGACCCGATTGCGCCGCAGGTCGATGAAAGCGCTCCGTCGCTTCATGCAGCCCGTTTTCCAGGACCCGTTCACGTCGCTGGATCCTCGCCTGCTCGTCAAGGATATCGTCGCGGAGCCGCTCCTGGTCAGTGGTCTTGCGACCCGTCTGGAGGCGTACGAACAGAGTGCCCGTCTGCTGCAAGAGGTCGGTCTTCGGCCCGAGCACCTGTACCGCTTCCCCCACGAGTTCTCGGGAGGCCAGCGTCAGCGGATCGCGATTGCGCGGGCTCTGGCGCCGGAACCGGAGTTCCTGCTCCTTGACGAGCCGACCAGCGCCCTCGATGTGTCGGTGCAAGCGCAGATCCTGAACCTCCTCAAAGAGATTCAGCAAAGACAGAACCTCACGTACCTCCTCATCACGCACAACCTCAGCGTGGTGCGGCACATGGCGGACCGTGTCGCGGTCATGTACCTTGGTCGGATCCTCGAGAGGACGCGAACGGCCGAGCTGTTCGCCAATCCGATGCACCCGTACACGAAGGCGCTTCTCTCCGCCGTCCCCGTACCCGATCCGAAGCGACGCCGGGAACGGATCATCCTTCCCGGTGACGTTCCGAGTCCCATCGCCCCGCCGGCAGGGTGCCGGTTTCACACGCGTTGCAACGCCGTCCTTCCGCATTGCGGGTGGAGTTCGAGGGATGTGGCGGCGACCGCGGCATACCTGTTCGATCCCTCTCGAAATCCGGAAGCGTCGGATCTCCCGCCGCTCGAGGAAGTGACGATCCGCGGGGACGAGGTCCTCCTCCTTCGCTACCGCGAGCCGGCCACCGAGTCGCATCGACTGCGTGTGGAGGCGCTCGTGAGAGCCCGATCGTCGCGGCCGGATGGAATCGCGTTCCGTGCGATCGCGCGGGTCGGACTCGACACCGGCCGCGTCGTCCTCGAGTTCCTACCGCCGCTGGAGCCGGAACTCCTTGAAATTGCCCCGCATCATTTCGTCGCCTGCTATCTGTACCCGGGAACTCAGCCGGTGGCGACTTGACGCCGCAAGCCGATGCTTAGACGAATGAAGCGGTCGAGTCCGCGGCTCACTCGTCCTGCTTCGGCTCGTACACCGCGATGGCTTCGATGGCGACCTTCAGGCCCGGATTCGCGATGCCGAGTTTCGCGGGGGACCGAGCCGGCGGTTCTTCCGGAAAGAATTCCTTGTACGCCTCGTTCATGGCTTGGAAGTCGGCCGGGTCGGTGAGGAACACGGTGGTCTTGACCACGGAGGCCATCGTCAGCCCGAGTTCTTCGAGGATCGACGCGATGTTCTTCAAGGATTGTCTCGTTTGGCCTGCGATGTCGGGCGCGGCCCACTCACCGGCTTTCGCACCGGGAGCAATCGGCGCTTGCGCGGAAATGAAGACGAAGCCGTTCGCGACGACGCAGTGGGAGTACGGACCGAGGGGCTTCGGGTGCTTCGGCAGATCGGGGACCGCTCGCACGTCGTTCGCGTCGGGAACGTTCCGACGACCAAAAGGATTGTGTCGGGGGACTCGTCGTCCTCCGGGTTCTATACATGCAAGAGTATATTAAATTCGGACGGCGTTGAAGGGGGGAACCCGAGATACGCTTCGGCCCACACGGTGGGATTCCGGATGGCCAAGAGAGACCTTGTCTTTCGCATTGGCGGCGCCGCTGGAGACGGCGTCTCGTCGACCGCGGAGAGCTTCGCAAAGATCAGCGCGCGGAGCGGGATGCACACGTGGACGTACTCGTCGTACCAGAGCGTGATCCGCGGCGGACATGTCTGGACCCAGATCCGCGGAGGGCTCGATCCGGTCCTGTCCCATGGGGTCGACCCGGACGTCGTCGTGTGCCTGAACCAACAGACGATGGACGTCCACCAAGGGCAGGTCATGGAGGGCGGCGCGATCGTCTACGACGTCGACGGCACGAAGCCGGACCCGAAAAAAGTCCGAGGCAACGTGCGACTCCTAGGGATCCCGCTGCGGAAGAAGGCGCAGAGCCTCTCGCCAAACGCGTTGATGCGGAACACGGTCGCCCTGGGGGCGGCCGTCCGCCTGTTCGACTTGGACTTCCGGCACGTGGAGAGCGCCTTCAAGGACATCTGGGGGGACAAGAAGCCGGAGGTCGTGCAGCAGAACATCTCGGCGGCGAAGCTCGGCGCGACCGCGGTCGAGGAGATGGGCGGTTCCCTGAACCTCGGACTGGCGTATCCGAATGAGCCGAAGTACCTGATGACCGGGAACGAGGCGATCTGTCTTGGCGCCCTTGCGGCGGGCGTCAAGTTCCTCGCGCAATATCCGATGACGCCCGCCTCTTCGATTCTCCATTGGATGGCCTCTCATGGCCCTCCGCACGGTGTCGTCGTCAAGCAGGTCGAGGACGAGCTGGCGGCGATGAACATGGCCGTCGGCGCGGGCTTCGCCGGTGTCCGCGCAATGACCGCGACCTCGGGCGGCGGGTTCTCCCTGATGGTCGAGGCAATCGGCCAGGCGGGGATGACGGAGACGCCATTGGTGGCGATCCTCGTGCAGCGGAGCGGCCCCTCGACCGGGCTGCCGACGAAGACGGAACAGGGCGATCTCAACTTGGCGCTCGGTGCGGGTCAGGGGGATTGGCCGCGAGCAATCCTGGCACCCCGAAATCCCGAAGAGTGTTTCCGTCTCACCGCGCAGGCGTTCAACCTCGCGGAAATCTATCAGACGCCGATCATCCTGATTTCCGACCTCTACTTGGGTGAAGGCTACCGCACGGTAGAGAAGCCTGACTTCAACGTGCCGATTGTGCGCGGTATGTCGGCCGCCAACGGCGGGGAGGTGAAGGAGTTCAAGCGGTACCTCCTCACGGAGAGCGGCGTGAGTCCCCGGGCGATCCCCGGCATGAAAGGATATCAGTTCGTCGCCGCGACCGACGAGCACATGGAGAATAGCGAACTCATCTCCGACGTCCTCGCGGGAATCCCGGAGTACGTCGCGGAGCGCAACCGGATGCACGAGAAGCGGATGCGGAAGCTGGACGGGCTTCGGAAGGACACGCTCCCGCCAGAGCTGTGGGGGCCGGAGGACGCCGACCTCACCCTGATCCACTGGGGGTCCACCTGGGGCGCGGCCCACGAGGCGATTCAGAGCGTCGAAGCGCGCGGGATCCGGGTGAACAGCTTGGAGTTCCCGACCCTCTTCCCCTTCCACGCTGAAGCGACGCTCGGCCTCCTCAAGAACGTGAAACAGAGCCTGGCGATCGAGGGGAACTACACGGGCCAGTTCACGCGTCTCCTCCGCGCGGAGACCGGATACAAGCCGGACCACTTCTTCGGGAAGTACGACGGCGAGCCCTTCACCTGGCGGGACATCGCGGACAAGATCCTGGAGGCGGTCGCGTGAAACTCGAGTTCGAGATGGACACATACAAGTCCGAGATCAAGCCGACCTGGTGCCCGGGCTGCGGCGACTTCGCGGTCCTGCGGGCGCTCCAGATGTCGATCCACGCGCTTCAGCTGGAGCCGTGGAACATCCTGGTCGTCTCGGGGATCGGATGCTCGAGCAACCTGCCGCACTTCCTTTCGACGTATGGGTTCCACGCGATCCACGGACGGGCACTGCCGGTCGCGGAGGGCGCGAAGCTCGCGAATCCGGATCTCCAAGTCATCGTGACCGGCGGCGACGGGGACGGATACGGAATTGGGGTGGGACACTTCATTCACGCGATGCGGCGGAACTTCGACATCACGTACCTCGTGATGAATAACCAGATTTACGGACTCACGACGGGCCAGGCGAGCCCGACTTCGGAAAAGGGAATGAAGACGAAGTCCACGCCGATCGAAGGCGTCATCGAGAACCCGGTGGATCCGATCTCCCTCGCGTTGGCCTCCGGGGCCACGTACGTGGCGAGGGCCTTCAGCGGCGATGTGAAGGGCATGGCCGAACTCGTCAAGAACGGCATCGAGCACCACGGGTTCTCCCTCATCGATTGTATGTCTCCTTGCGTCACGTACAACAAGGTCAACACCTATGATTTCTTCCGCGAGCGGGTCTACGATCTGCAGAAGGAAGGCCATGACTCGAGTGACATGAAGGCAGCCTTCGCGAAGGCGATCGAGTGGCCTTTCGTGCAGCGCGACCGGATTCCGCTCGGCCTGTTCTACCGGACGGAGAAAGTCCCTACCTACGAGGACCTCGAGCCCGCGCTGAAGAAAGGCAATCCCGTCCGGCAACCCTTGGGCGTCGAAGACCCGGACGAATTGCTCGCCGAGTTCCTGTAGGCGATTCTCGACCGATGAGTCGGGGTAGATCTGAGCGTGGCGGTCCCGCGCACGGCGTGTCAGGACGCGTCAGTATCCCAGGTCTTCTCCAACAAGGACGAGTGCGATTCGTCCGGGCCGCTCCCGTTCGAAGACGACGAGCTTGCCGATCGAGCTCCCTTGCCCGCCCAGCCGCTTCATGCGTTGATCCTCGAGCGGCAGCGCGACCTCTCGTACACGTCGAAGGCCGTCCTGCAAGTTCGGCACGAGCTTGTTGAGGCCCGCGACCCAGATCACGTGGGGTGGTCCGTACACGTAGAAGGCCTGGCGGCTGCCGCTCGCGTCTGCGCCGATGACTTGGCCCGTCTCGCAGATCGCCTGGACGCTCCCCAGGTAGTAATCGGCTTCGACCGAGAGCTTCGCCCGGATCCGGGCGCGGCGGGTCGCATCGCTTTCGGTCTGCCATTCCGGATTCAGGTACCGGTATCCCGGAGCGGGACCCTTCAGCCGGTCCACGAGACCGATTTCTTGCAAGGTGGTGGAGCTGCCGTGGGCGACCGTCGATCCCTTCGGGATCAAACCGAGGACCGTCTCGAGGGCCGCGTGCCGGTTGGGAACGTAGATCGGGGTGAGACCTCGTTGCTTCAACGCCGCGAAGGTTCGTTCGACCCGCGCCTTCGTCGTTGGATCGAGGCCGGGGAAGGCCAGTTCGACGTCCACGCGCCCCACCGTATCTAGCTCGTGCGGCAGTTCCTATTGAATCTTGCGTTCGATTCGCGGGAACTCCAGGCTTTTGTCGTCCTCTTCGCCGCGCTGCATCCTCCCGATCCGCCCCCGGTCCCGGTCCACGTGGGCGAGCAGCTTCGCCGCGTCAATGCCGAGGTAGTCCGGCGGATAGGATCGCATCTTCTGCGCCCCCCGCTCGAGCAACGTCCCGGCTCCGACCAGATTCCCGTTCTGGAAGTGGTGGTATGCGGCACAGATCTGGATGAGCCCTTGGAGGAACAACTTCGACTTGCCGTGTTCCCGCTTCCATAGATCCTCCAAGACCTCGTGGGCCTCGAAGAAGTATTCCTCGTTGAACAGGCGGATGCCTTCCTGGACCGGGTCGAGTCCCGCGGGCGGTTCGGGTTCCACCATCGATTCAACGTAAGAAAGGGATGGGAATCAACTTTCCGCCGTGGCGGGCCGGCGAGGCTCCCGTCCCGGAGACAGCATCGTGCGGACCACCTCGGGCCCATACGTTCCCCGCTCCGTGACGATCGTGGTAATGAGCCCCGCTGGCGTGATCTCGAATGTGGCGTTGGTCGCGTTCGCAATCCGTGAGCCGGGCCACGTTCCGGCATCGTACCGAGCGTCGAACTTCAGCGTCTCG
>Ga0137396_10000611_pt1 | contig 17323 bp, 17 predicted proteins | sample czc16metaG_FD_108284 | JGI IMG/M metagenome (GOLD analysis project Ga0137396, IMG submission 108284) | Vadose zone soil microbial communities from Angelo Coast Range Reserve, California, USA - czcobulk3.16 metaG | ecosystem: Environmental > Terrestrial > Soil > Vadose zone | place: USA...
CGCCGTCTCGCGCGTGATCCCGGCGAGCCTGAGGGCCTCGCTGTTCGCGATCGAGACGAGCGGGAGCGCGTGGCGCCAGTAACCCCAGATGGCACGGATGTAGACGGGGTGGCGCGGCGAGACCCGGTCGAGATCCCGGCGCGTCGGGAAGCGGTTCTCGCGGAGGGTCGCCGGGACGTCGAAGTAGTAGGGGGGATCCCCGAGCGGCATCGTGAGGATCCACTCGCCGGGCGCCGCCCGCTTCACCAGGGCCTCGATCCGTTGCAGCACGTCGTCGATCGACCGGGCTCCGGCGAGCGACGGGCAGACAGCCTTGAGTCCCTCGCGGTCCATGTGGGCGTGGGCGTCGATGAGTCCCGGGATCACGGTGCGGCCGCGGAGATCGACGCGGCGCGTGCTCGGGGCGGCCAGCGCTGAGAGCTCGGCGCTCGAGCCCACCGCCGCGATGCGGTCGCCGGCGATCGCGACGGCCTCGGCGACGCTGAAGACGGGGTCCAGCGTGAGGACCTTCCCGCCGTGGAGGATCAGGTCAGCGGCCAACCCGGTGGGCGACGCAATGGGCGTGCGCGACCGGCGTGCCATCCTCGGTCGTCACGTCGATCTCGTAGAAGCCCGCTCGGCGCCCCTGCTTCTTCTCCCGCCCCTCGGCGACGAGCGCCGCGTCCGGCTTGACCGCGGCGAGGTAGCTGATCGTGATGCTCAGCGCCACCGCGGCCTCGCCGTGGGAGTTGCAGGCGGCGCCGAATGCGACGTCGGCCAGCGTGAAGATGACGCCGCCATGGGGATGGCCCTGGAAGTTCACCATGCCTGGCTGGAGCTTCAGGCTCACCCGGCAGTAGCCGCGGCGGAGGTCGAGGTACCGGATACCGAGGGACTCGGCCCATGGGTCGTTCTCGATGCGCGCGCGGAGCTCGGCGGGAACCGCGGGGTAGTCGGACGCGCTCACAGGCACCCATGGTACAACTTGAGCCCGTGATCGACCTCAACACGTTCTCGATCGTCGCGCGCGACGGCGAGACGGGCGCGCTCGGCGTCGCGGTCGCCACCGCGCGGCCCACGGTCGGGAGCCTCGTGCCCTGGGTCTCGCCGAGAGGTGCCGTGGCGACGCAGGCGCGCGTCAACACCGAGCTCGGCCGACAGGGCATGTTGCTCGTCGACCAGGGCGTGCCGATCGACGTCGCCCTGAGCGCGCTCCTCTGGAAGGATCGCGAGCGCGACATGCGCCAGGTCCATGGAGTGGACGGGGAGCGGAGCTTCTGCCACACGGGGGTCGACTGCGTCCCGTGGTGCGGCCACGAGGAGGGCGAGGGGTTCACGGTCGCCGGGAACATGCTCACGGGCCCCGAAGTCATCGCGGCGATGGCGCGGGCCTTCCGCGCGAGCGCCGCGGACGGGCGCGACCTGTCGGAGCGCTTGCTCCTAGCGCTCGAGGGCGGCCAGGCGGCGGGCGGCGACAAGCGCGGCAAGCAGTCGGCCGCGCTCCTGGTCGCCAGTCCCGAACCGCGCATGTTTCACAATCTCCGCGTGGACGATCACGCCGACCCGGTCGCGGAGCTCCGACGGGTCTGGGAAGTCGTCGTCGAGCACACTCGACAAATCGAGCGCGAGCACGGGCCGGCGGCGCTCCGCCTGTTCGGCCGGGTCAAGCACTGAATCGGGCCGCAGAGGTCGACGGATTCCCGGAGAACGGAAGGAGACGGACCATGAGTCTGATCAGGAAGGGGTTGTGCCTCGCCGTGGGGGCGCTCGGCGTCATGCTGCTCCAGGCGGGGCCTGCTCATGCGCAGAAGAAGACGCTCGTCGTGGCGCTGAACCAGGATCCCGACATCCTCGATCCGACGCTGGCGCGGACCTATGTGGGGCGGATCGTCTTCTCACAGATGTGCGAGAAGCTCTACGAGATCGACGAGACCCTCCGGATCTCGCCGCAGCTGGCCGCCGACCTGCCCGCGCTCAGCGACGGCGGCCGGACCGTCACCATCAAGCTCCGCCCCGGCGTGAAGTTCAACGACGGGACGCCGATGGACGCCGAGGCCGTCAGGTTCTCGCTGGACCGCCATCGCACGCTCAAGGGTTCGAATCGTGCGAGCGAGCTGGCGCCGGTCGACGCCGTCGAGGTGGTCGACCCGCTGACCGTGCGCCTGCGGCTGAAGGCGCCATTCTCGCCGCTGCTCGCCCAGCTCACCGACCGGTCCGGCATGCCCGTCTCGCCGGCCGCGGTCAGGAAGCTCGGCGACAACTTCGGCACCGCGCCCGTCTGCGTGGGGCCGTGGCAGTTCGCCGAGCGCGTGCCCCAGGACCGGATCGTGGTGGAGAAATCGCCCCACTACTTCGACCCCGCGCAAGCCCGGTTCGACAAGATCGTCTTCCGGATCATCCCGGACGACAACGTCCGCCTCGCGAACCTGCGCTCCGGCGACATCGATCTCATGCACATGGTCAGGCCGAGTGACGCGACCGCCATCAAGCGCGACGGCAGGTTCGAGCTGTCGAACGTGACGGGCCTCGGCTACCAGGGCATCACCATCAACCTCCGCAACAAGACCGGCAAGCAGAACCCGCCCGGCGACCTCGGCACACCGCTCGCCAACGACCTACGGGTGCGCGAGGCCTTCGAGCTCAGCATCGACCGTGAGGCGCTGAACCAGGTGGCGTGGGACGGGCTCTACACGCCGGGCTGCACGCCGATCCCGCCGATCAGCGTCTTCTTCGACAAGACCCGCAAGTGCCCGGCCCGCGACGTGGCGAAGGCGAAGAAGCTCCTGGCCGACGCCGGGCTGGGGGGCGGCTACGCGCTCGAGCTGGCGGTCATCAACAATCCGGGCGAGCGCCGGGTGGGCGAGGTGATCCAGCAGATGGCCCGCGAGGCCGGCTTCACCATCACCCTGCGCCCCCAAGAATTCGCCTCGGCCCTGAAGGATGACGACGACGGCAAGCTCCAGTCGTTCCAGATCGGGTGGAGCGGGCGCGTGGATCCCGACGGCAACATCCACCAGAATCAGACTTGCAAGGGGAGCCTCAACACCACCCACGCCTGTGACGAGAAGATCGACGCGCTCCTGAACCGGGCGCGCGAGGTGAGCGACGTGGACCAGCGCCGGGCACTCTACCGGGAGGCCGTCGACATGTTCACCGCCCGGCGGAACATCGTCTACATCTATCACCTGAACTACATCGTGGCGTTTCCGAAGAACCTCAAAGGCTACAAGGCGATTCCCGACGGCCTCATTCGGATCAAGGGCACGTCCTGGAACTGACCCGCTAACCGGCCGTGCTCGAGTTCCTGATCCAGCGGGCCGCGATCTCGGTCGTGACCCTGTGCGTGATCAGCCTCGTGGTCTTCACGGGCGTTCGCATGATCCCCGGCGATCCGGCCCGCGTGATGGCCGGGACCGATGCCGACGCCGCCGGGATCGAGGAGATCCGCGCGAAGTACGGGTTGAACGACCCGATTCCCGTCCAGTACCTGCGCTGGGCGGGGCTCGCGCTCCAGGGTGACCTCGGCCGATCGATCCGCACGCGTGACCCGGTGCTCAAGACGGTCGCGCAGAAGCTCCCGATCACGCTCGAGCTCGCCTGCTTCTCGCTGCTCATCGCCGTCGGCATCGCGATCCCGGCCGGAGTCCTGGCGGCCGTGCGCCGCAACACGGTCTGGGACATCCTGGCGAGTGGCGCGTCGCTCTGCGGGGTGTCGATCCCCAACTTCTGGCTCGGGATCGTGCTCATCCTGTTCTTCTCTGTGCGGCTCGGCTGGCTGCCCGCGTCGGGGTTCGTGCCTTTCTGGGAGAACCCGGTGGCCAACCTCCAGCGCATGCTCATGCCCTCCTTCGTGCTCGGCACGGCGCTGGCCGCCGTCCTCATGCGCCAGACCCGCAACAGCATGATCGAGGTCTTGAGCGCCGACTACATCCGAACCGCGTACGGCAAAGGCCTCGCGGGCCGGGTGGTGGTGTTCCGGCACGCCGTCCGGAACAGCCTCATCCCGGTGGTCACGATCCTCGGGCTGCAGATCGGCGCGCTCATGAGCGGCGCGGTGGTCACCGAGCAGATCTTCGTGGTGCCTGGCTTCGGCCGGCTGATCGTCGAGGCGGTGTTCACGCGCGACTATCCGCTCGTGCAGGGCGTCGTGCTGATCACGGCCAGCTCCTACGTCCTGATCAACCTCCTGGTAGACGTGTCCTATTCGATCCTGGATCCCCGCATACGCATCGGGGGCTCGGCGCAATGAGCGCGACGGCGGACGTGCTCGCGACGGCGGCGGCGGCGGAGGCGGCCGGCCGGATCCGCCGGGGCTGGCGGCGCGTCATACGCCGGCCGGCCTCGGCCGTCGGGGCGGCGATCGTGCTGCTCTTCGTGACGACGGCGCTCGCGGCGCCCTGGATCGCGACCACCGACCCGCTCCGCACCGACTGGAGCGCGATCCGCAAGGCTCCGACCTGGGCGCACCCGTTCGGGACGGACGACCTCGGCCGGGACAACTTCTCGCGCGTCGTCTGGGGCAGCCGCATCTCGATGCAGGCCGGCGTCTTCTCCATTCTCCTCGCCATCGTCGTCGGCGTGCCGACGGGCCTCGTGGCCGGCTACTACCGCGGCGCTCTCGATCAAGTCGTCATGCGTCTCACCGACGCATGGCTCGCCTTTCCGTTCCTGATCCTTGCCATCGGGCTCGTGACCATCATGGGACCGTCGCTCACGAACGCCACCGTGGCGATCGGGCTCGGCGCCACGCCGACCTACGTCAGGCTGACCCGCGGTCTGGTGCTCCAGACCTCGGCGTTGGACTACGTCCAGGGCGCGCGCGCGCTCGGCGCCGGGGACGTGCGCCTGATGGCCCGGCACATCCTGCCGAACATCGTCAGCTCGCTTCTCGTTCAGGCCACGGTGTCGATTCCCATCGCGATCATCGCCGAGGCGATCCTGTCGTTCCTGGGGCTCGGCGTGCAACCGCCGGCGCCGAGCTGGGGCACGATGCTGAACGCCGCGCAGCAATTCCTCGAGACCGCGCCCTGGATGGCCTGGTGGCCGGGGCTCGCGATCTTCTCCCTCACGCTGTCGTTCAACCTCGCCGGCGACGGGCTCCGCGACGCCCTTGATCCGCGCCTCAGAGTCTGAAATCATCGCGGCACCGCGCAAAGGAGGCGGTGTCATGGGACGCGCCCCGGTCCTCTCGCTGCTCACGCTTGTCCTGCTCGCGGCGCCGGCCGCCGCCGAGACCTACCGGTGGGTGGACGGGAAGGGCGTCGTCAACTACTCGGACCAACCGCCGCAGCAGGGGCCCGTCGCGGGCGAGCGCGAGGCCCTCATCGAGGAAGCGCTGACGCTCTCGGGCGTCCGAAAGCAGATCGAGGTCCTGCCGACTCAGGTGCGGGCGGGCGCCGAGGCCGCGCAGTCGTCGCTGCCACCGAGGGAGCGCGCGCTGGTGGCGAAGATCATCGGAGAGGCGTTTCGTTCCGCACCGATCCTCGCGAGTGTGCGGACGGCGTTCGAGCAGAGATACGATCCGATGCAGATGGGCCTCCTGCTCGTCCAGCTCCGCACGCCCCTCGCGCGGAAGATGACGGAGCTCGAGGGCGAGGCCTTTGCCCCGGATTTCATCCAGAAGCTGCGCGCGTTCGTCGCGCAGCTCAAGGACGCACCCCCCGCCCAGGGCCGGATGGCGCGGCTCGCCCAGCTCGACGCGATCAGCGGAACGACCGATCTCATGCTGGAGCTGCGAGTCGCGGCGATCGCCGCCGCGGTCAAGGCGCTGAGCCCGCTCATGCCACCGGAGCGGCGGATCGCGTCCGCCCGGGTGGATGCGGCCGCGCGGGATCTCGTCGGCCGGCAGCGGGATACGACGGGGCAGGAGACGCTCCTGACGTTCCTCTACGTCTACCGCGACGCGACCGAGCAGGAGCTCGACGAGTACATCGGGATCGGAGGCTCGGAGTCCGGCCGCTGGTTCCAGGACGTCTACCGCAAGGCGCTGCTCCAGGCGTTGACAGCGTCGACGGAAAGGGCGGTTCGAGGCGTGGCCGGGTCGTTCCCGCCGAAGCCTCGGTGAGGCCGGTGTATACTACCCCCGCTTTTCCCTTGGAGAGGTGGCCGAGTCGGCCGAAGGCAGCCGCCTGCTAAGCGGTTACAGGGGCAAAACCTCTGTCCCGGGTTCGAATCCCGGCCTCTCCGCCACGGGCCCTTAGCTCAGGTGGACAGAGCGTCGGACTACGAATCCGAAGGCCAGAGGTTCGAATCCTCTAGGGCCCACCACCCATACACCCCCCCGGAAAGCCGGAAACGATCGATCGGTTTTTGGTCACTGGCACGCCTCTGGCCGCTCCTGGACGGTCTCGGCGGGGAGGCGTCGCTCGGGAAACCCGCGACCTTTCAGGGTTTCCATTTCCGGAATCGCCGGAACCCCGCGTGGTATCGGTCTTGCTGCCAAGATACTTCGTAGAGATCATATGCGGGTACTCATCGTCGAAGACGATCCGACAGTGGGCGAGGTGCTTCGAGACCTGTGCGCCGAGCTCGGCCACGAGGCCGCCGCCGTCAGGTCCGCGGAAGACGCCCTGGACCGCCTCGAGGACACCCGCCCCGATCTGATCCTGCTCGACTTCAGGCTGCCCCGCATGAGTGGGCTCGATTTCCTTCGCCTCCCGCTGGTCCGAAACAGCGGCATCCCGATCGTCGTGGTGTCGGGGATCGCGTCGGAGAGCCAGGCGCAGGAGTGCCTGGAGCTCGGCGCCGTCAAGTTTCTTTCGAAGCCCGTTCCATTCGAGCAGCTTCACAGCCTCCTCGACTGGTTCGAGCGGCCGGAACCGCGACCCGAGCGGCGCCGGGCTCCCCGCGCGAGCGTCGCGCTGCCCGTGCGCGTCCGCGAACGTGACGGCACCGAATGGGAGACGACGAGCGTCGACGTGAGCGTCGCGGCCATGAAGGTCCGGCCCGCCGGCGGGGCTCGCCCGGGCCCCACCGTCGAGCTCTCGTTCGTGTCGCCGGACGAAGACCAGAGCGTCCGGGCCACCTCGATCCTGCTCCGGATCGATTCCGACGGATACGTGTTCTACTTCCTGAATCTGACCGCCGATCACTTCGAGCGTCTGACGTATCTCGTTCGCCGGCTGACCGCGTATCCGGCGCCGCCCTGAGGCGAGCCGCCCCGACGCGGCGGCGCTCAGGCCTTCTCGACCATGTAAAGGTGCGGCAGCATGTCAACGTAGATGTTGGCCTCGACGACGTACTCGCCCTGGCGGTTCTTCTCGATCCCGCGAACGCTCGGTTTGGCCGCCGCGTAGCGGACCAGCCACGCCACCGGAACGTAGCCGCCGTCGGTCTGCATGATCTCCTCGGCCTTCGCGTAGTGCCCCAGGCGCTTCTTCGTGTCGCGCGTGTCGCGCCCGGCCTCGAGCTCCTTGTCGAACGCGTCGTTGACCCACGCCTGGCGCTTGCCGGTCGTCTTCTTGCCGTAGAACGTGTCGAAGTACTCGTTGTGCGGGTCCGGGTAGTCCATGAACCAGCGGATCCAGACGAACTGGAGGTCCTGCTTCCAGAGCCGCTCGCGGAAGACGCGCGGCTCGAGGACCTCGAGGTCGATCTTCATGTTGAGGTGCTCGAGGAGGACCGACTGCACGGCCTCCGCGAGGGGCTTGCTGCCCAGCGCCTCATCGCGCATCGAAAGTGTGATCTTTGGCCAGTTCTTCCCGCCCTCGAACGGCGTGCCCTTGAGCTGGGCCAGCGCCGCCTTTGGATCGAACTTCTGGATCGCCCTGATATTCGGATCGTCGGTCGCGCCCGGGAAACCCGGCGGGATCATCGAGTGGGCGGGCATCGCGAAACCCTGCGCGACCTTCACGACGTTGGCGCGGTCGATCGCGTGGCCGACGGCGCGCCGGACCTTGGCGTTGTCGAAGGGCGGCTTCGTCACCTGCGGGAGCAAGTACCAGGTGCCGGGGAAGGGGTAGCGGAAGACCTCCTCGACCGTCTTGGAGCTCGACTGCAGGCGCTTCAGGTCGCCGCTCTGGAGCGACGTCATGTCGAGCTCGTTGTTCTCGTACGGCAGGGCGCCCGAGGCGACCGGGACGATGGGAATGACGGCCTTGTCGAGGGTGACGTCCTTGGCGCCGAAGAAGTGCTTGTTCTTCCGGAGCACCATCACCTTGCCGTGCTGCCAGCTCTCCAGGACGAAGGGTCCGTTGCAGACGATGTTTCCCGCCTCCGTCCACTTGTCGCCGTGCTTCTCGATCGACGCGCGGTGACCCGGCAGCGCGGCGAGGTAGGCGGCGAGGACCGGGAAGTAGCCGCGGGGTCCCTCGAGCGTCACCTCGAGGGTCCAGTCGTCCTTCGCCCGGACGCCGACCTGGCCAGGATCCGTGAGCTCCTTCTTGTTGAAGGCCTGGGCGTTCTTGATGTCGTAGAGGAACGCGGCGTAGGGCGCGGCCGACGCGGGGTCGAGCTGGCGCTTCCACGACCACTCGAAGTCGTGCGCCGTGCACGGGCCGCCGTCGGACCATTTGGAGTCCTTGCGGATGGTGAAGACCCACTGCGAGCCGTCCGGGTTGGAGCCGACCTTGCTCGCGACGTAGAGAACCGCCTGATGGTCGGCGTTGAACTTCATGAGCCCGGCGAAGAGCGCCGGCACGCCGTTGCAGTACAGGTCCTTGTTGAAGTCGTGACTGGTGGGGTCATCCTGCCACCACCCGCCGCCACCATAGCGAAATGTCTGGTCCTTGGCCAGCTTCTCACCGGGGTTCAGCTTCGGGGCCGCCGCGACAGGTCGCGTGTTGAAGCCCGCCGCGCCCATGACGGCGAGGCCCGCCGCAACCCTCAGGAAGTCGCGTCGGCCCACGCCGGCGCCGGCGAGCCGCGCCGAAAGCAGGTCCAGCTGTGCGTCCGAGATCGGTGGGGTCTTCATCGGGAACCCTCCCTTGGGCCGATTGCGCGTGTGGGGGTCACTTCAGCTTCGGATCGAGCGCGTCGCGAACGCCGTCGCCGAAGAACGTGAACGACAGCATCGTGACCGCGATCGCGATGGACGGAAATACGCAGAGGTGCCAGTAGGACCGGATGTACTGCTGGCCCTCGCCGACCATCTGGCCCCACGAGGGCGTGGGCGGGCTGATCCCGACACCGATGAACGAGAGCGCGGCCTCGGTGAAGATGGCCTCCGGAATCCCGAAAGTCACAGAGACGACGATCGGCGTCAGCGCGTTCGGCAGCACGTGGCGTATCAGCACCCGGCCGAACCGGACGCCCAGCGCGCGCGCCGCGTCCACGAACTCCTTCTCCTTGAGCGCGAGGACCTGGGCGCGCGTCTGGCGGGCGATGCCGACCCAGCCGGTGAGGCCGATCGCGATGAAGATGTTCATGAGACCCGCGCCCAGCATGGACATGACGAGGATGACAAAGAGCAGGCGCGGGAACGCGTACATGACGTCGACGAAGCGCGTGAGAAAGAGATCGACCCGCCCACCGATGTAGCCGGAGAGCGCACCGATGGGGACGCCGATCAGGACGATGATGACCTGGGCGCCGAGGCCGACGAGCATCGAGACTCGCGCGCCGTAGATCATGCGCGAGAGCAGATCGCGGCCGAGCGCGTCGGTGCCGAGCGGATAGTCGTGCGAGGGCGGCTCGTTGAGCCGTCCGAAATTGGTCTTCGTGTACGGGAGCGGCGCGAGGGCGTCGGCGAAGATCGCGATCAGGCAGAGGACGATGATGACCAGGCCGCCGGCCATCGCCAGACGGTTCCGCACGAGGCGCCGGACGGCGTCGCGCCAGAGGCTGGTCCCGTGGAGGCCGGGCCGGACGGCCGGCACCGGCCCCGCGAGCCCTACGTCAGTACCGGATGCGGGGGTCGAGAGCGCCATACAGGAGATCCACGACGAGGTTCATGACCGCGAGGAATGCGCCGTAGGTCAAGACGACCGCCATGATCATGGGGTAGTCGCGGCCGGTCATCGACAGAACGAAGAACCGGCCCATTCCCGGAACTCGAAAGATCGATTCGACGAAGAACGACCCCGTCCCGACTGCGGCGAACATCGGTCCGAGCAGCGTGACGACGGGGATGAAGGCGTTCTTCAGCGCGTGCTTGAAGATGACCGGGAGCTCGCCGAGACCCTTGGCGCGCGCCGTCAGCGTGTAGTCCGCGCGGATGACCTCGAGCATGGAGGCGCGCGTGAAGCGCGCGATGATCCCCATCGGCGCCAGCGCCAGGGTGACCGTCGGCAGCACCCAGTTCCGCGGCGAGTCCCAGCCGCCCGTCGGGAAGAGCGGGATGACGAACGAGAACAGGATGATGAAGAACACCGCGAGGACGAAGTTCGGAATGGCGACGCCGACGGTCGCGAGACTGACCGAGACGTAGTCCCACATGCGGTTCTGATAGACCGCGGCAAGGATCCCGAGCGTGAGTCCGCCGACGACCGCGATCGCCAGCGCCATGCTCCCGAGGAGCAGGGAGACCGGGAAGGTCTCACGGAGGATCTCCATGACCGTCCGGGTCTTGTAGACGAACGACTGGCCGAAGTCGCCCCGGATCGCCTTGCCGAGGAAGATCAGAAATTGCTCGGGCAGCGGCTTGTCGAGGCCGTAAACCGCCGCGAGGTTCTTCTGGGCCTCGGGCGAGAGCGGGTTTGCGCCCTCGGCCACGGGATCGAGCGGGCTGCCCGGCGTGGCGTGCATGACCAGAAAGGTCACCAGCGCCATCGCGCCGAGCGTCGGCACGAGCCACAGGACGCGCGAGACCGCGTATTGGAACAACCGTTACCTCCGGAACTCGGTCGGGGACGACGGGTGACCTACTATTCGGCGAAGCGTAGGCCGAGTCAAGGGGCCCTCAGAATGCCCTGTCCGGCGGCGCGCACTGCTCGGCGAGGGAGCATCGTGGCAATTATCGCATTCGGTTGATTTCCCGAGAAGTTACCGTTACGGTGAAGGTCCGTTGTCAGTCGACGAAGACTTCATGCGCTTGGCGCTCGCCGAGGCGCAGCGCGGGCTCGAGGCCGGCGAGGTGCCGGTGGGCGCCGTGGTCGTGCGCGACGGCGCGATCCTGGGCCGCGCTCACAACGCGCCGATCGGGCTCGCCGACCCCACCGCCCACGCCGAGATCATCGCGCTGCGCGAGGCGGGGCGGAGACTCGGCAACCACCGGTTGCCGGGCGCGACGCTCTACGTGACCGTGGAGCCATGCCCGATGTGCTGCGGAGCCGCGTTACACGCGCGCGTCGCGCGTGTCGTGTACGGCGCGCTCGACCCGAAGACCGGCGCGGTCGAGTCGCTCTACCGGCTCCTCGACGACGCACGGCTCAACCACCGGGTCGAGGCGATGGCCGGGGTGCTCGCCGAGGAGTGCGGCGCAGTGCTCAGGCGATTCTTCGAAGACAAGAGACGCTGAGGCGCGCGCGCCGGACTCCGTCGCGTGGTTTCCGGAAAATTCACGGGCGTAAACGAACAATAAATCCCGGAAATCGGCTCATTCCTCTTGTAGAAAATCGAGCGTCGTGCGAACGTTACAAACCTCAGCGTCACACCAACGAGTGTGACACCGAGGATTTCTTCGCGGCGGATGGCGGGCGAAGCATGGGGCGGACTCACGATTGGGAGAACGTATGAAGGTGCTCTGGGCATGGCTCGAGTTTTTGCTGGCGACCGGACTCCTGCTGGCGCTCCTGACCGCGCCGGTCTGGGCAGGCAACGACGTCACCGCCTACTCCGAGGACGACGAGACCGTACACCGCGTCGCGCGCTAGTTCCTAGCTCGAGGGGTTGAGCTCGTTTAGTTCTTGTGGCCCGGCCGGGCCCGACAGTGCGGTCGTCGCCTGGTCCTGGCCAGCTCCGATCGGAAGCTCGATGGTGAACGTCGCACCGTGACCAGTGGGGCTCTCCACGCTGAGCCGCCCGTCATGCTCGCGCACGATCCCGTACGAGATGCTCAGGCCGAGGCCTGTGCCGTCGGTCTTGGTCGTCACGAACGGGTCGAACACCTTGGAGATGAGGTCGGGCGGGATCCCCGGCCCGTTGTCTTCGACCCGGATGCGAACCGCATCCAATCCCGCTCGCTGTAGGGAGATCCGGAGGCGTCGCTCGGCGGGGACCACCTCAGCCAGCGCGTGCTTGGCGTTTGCGATCAGGTTGATCAGCACCTGCTGGAGCTGGTTACGATCCGCGCAGACGGGTGGTGAGTCAGGCTCCATGTCCGTCTGGACCTCCACCCCGGCGAGGCGGAGGTCGCCGGCCATCAGCGTCAGCACCTTCTCGATCAGCTCTGCAAGGTCCACCGGCGCGCGCTCCAGAGGCACCCGCCGCGCGAACGTGAGCAGGCCGCGGACGACGTGTTGGGCGGATTCCAGGGCATCCCACATCAGGCGCACGTTACCGCGCAGGTGCTCAGGAACGCCCCGCTCGAGGAGCTCCGCGACGCCGAAGAGCGCCATCAGCGGGTTGCTCAGCTCGTGCGCGACGCCTGCCACGAGCTCGCCGAGCGCGGACAGTTTGGCTGCCTCGACCATCTGCCGCTGCGCGAGCGTCAGCCTGAGCTGCTGATCCTCCACGACCTCGCGCAAGCGCCGCGCCGACTCCTGGGCTTCCGCGAAGAGCCGTGCGTTGTCGATTGCATAGGCGGTGTAGGTCATCAGCGCATTGAGGAATTGGAGGTCCGTCTGGGTAAAGGCCAGTGGGCCTCCGCTGCTCCCCGGAGCGTACTCCTTCCTCGCCAGGTTGACGACGCCGACGATATGGTCACCGACCCGAAGCGGCATGCAGATGAAGGAGCCGCCGCCGTACTTCGGGTCGCTGGTCTTGGCGAACCGCGGATCCGTCTCGATGTTCTCGACCAGGACCGGCTCGCCGAGCTCCACGACCTTTCCCGCGATGCCTTCGCCGACCTTGACCTCCACCTGTGTCCGCGGATTGTCCCGGAGCCCCCGCCCGACGGCGATGCGCAGCGCCTGTCGCTCCCGGTCGAGCAGCATGATCGAGCCGATCCTGGCGCTCACGGCGCGCATCGTGCGCTCCAGCACGTGCGAGAGGAGATCCTCGATATTTGGGATCTTCGCGGCCATCTCCACCACCTCGTTCAGCGCGCCGAGCTTGAAGACGAGGTCTTCAAGCCGCTCGGTCGAGCCCCGCAGCTCGGTGAGCATGCGGCTGAACGACTGCGCGATATCGCCGATTTCCGCGACCTCGCCGAGGCCCGGCACGACCGTCGCGGGGCTCGACTTTGCCGCCGCCGCCTTGCCAGGGCTGTCGAACGCGTGGCTGAGCGCCGACACGCGATCGAGCAGCTGTCGGAACACCACGAAGCCGAGGAGGGCGATCAGCACAGCCAGCAGCACACCGACCTGGGCCTCGGTCTCGTAAAGGCGCTCGAAGCGCCACATGAAGAAGGCAAAGAGCAGGAGCGGCAGGATCGCGATCAGGCCGAAGATCGTGAAGGCCGCTCGACGAAGCGTTACCGGGCGTCGAGTAGGCACGCTGCCACCCCCTTCGTCCTTGTCGTTGCCGCCGTCATGGCTTTGCCTGCGTGAGCGGGAGCGCCAGCGCGATCAACGCGTCGATATACTGGAGATCGAAGGGCTTCGGCACATACGAGAACGCCCCGCTCTTGAGCGCTTCGGCGGCGTCGCCATCGTTCATCGTCCCGGTGATCATGACCACGCGGATGCCGGGGTCGATCCCATGAATCTGCCTGAGCACCTCGAGGCCCGTCATGCCGGGCATGTTGTGATCGAGCAGGACGAGATCCGGGCGGTCACGCTTGACCAGCTGGAGAGCCTCGAGTCCATTTGACGCCGTGGACACGACGTAGTTCTGCCCGTGCTTGGACTGCGCCACACACTCGACGAGGATGTCCCGGATGGCCGGTTCATCGTCGGCGATCAGAATGCGTCGTACGGGCCCCTCGGGCGTGAGGGGCGCCGACCGGCTGTGGAACGCCGTCGTCAGCGCCTGGGCCGACAGACTGCTCCAGCGCGCGCTCGGGCGACCCTGGCGTCCGTGACGCTCAGCCACGCTCACGCCCCTCGTCGGGTCGTCCCGCGAAAACGGCCGGCGCTCGCCGCAGACGTTCGACGGGATCGAAGTAGAGCGCCGAGACGCCATTCACCTCGAGGTGGCACCACTTGAAGCAGTCGATCTCCGTGGAGCTGAGCTGCTTGATCCGGCGCACGAACGCGTCCGTCGGCCGTCGGCCGACGATGAAGAGGATCCGCGGCGGCTGGCTCGAGGACACATGTGCCATCGGGTACAGCCGGCGGATCGTGTCGAGGTACTCGACACACCAGGAATAGGCGTCCATCACGCGGAGCAGCATTTCCTCCTCCGCGGCATCGCCGAGCACCATGAGCACGAGCGATCCTTTTGCGTCGATCCCGATGAGATCGATCGCCGCCTGCCCGAGCAGCACACGCGAGTCAATGACCGTCAGACCGGGCTCGATACCCTCGACGTTGTCGGCGACCAGCTGCTGTAGGTCACCGATGTCCTGGACTTCCAGCTTCCTGAACGTCGGTTTCATTGCGGTCTCCTCGGGCCCTGGGATATTCACGAGGCCCACCGTGCCCCCGGTTGGGAGGGTTCTGGGAACTCTTGTGACGGCATGCCCTCCGAGAGGAGGTGGTGGATGGCCGCATGAAGACGCTCGATGCCGACAGGCTTCTGGATGACGAGCACGCCTTCCGCTTGAGCCCGCGCCAAGGCGGGATCGTCGTCGAACCCGGTACTCATGAGGATCTTGACGCCGGGGGCCTTTTGCCGGAGGCGTCGGGCGAGTTCGTCGCCGTTCATCTCCGGCATGAGGAAATCGATCAGCGCTAGGTCGTACGTTTTGTGATCGAACATGGCCAGCGCCTCAATGGCGCTCACCGCGGCATCGGTCTCGTAGCCCAGCATCGTCAAGACTTCGAGGACCATGGATCGGACCAGCGCCTCGTCGTCGACGACCAGGATTCGGGACTTGGAAGGTGGCATCACTTTGCCGACAGTTGATCTTCCGAAACGGTGGACCGGAGTCTCCTGACGAGCTCGTAAATCGCGCTCTTCCCGCCCGCGTAGCCCGCGAGCCGGATGCGCCGCAGGACCTCCGCACCAGACATTTCCGGAGCCTCACGGAGCCAAGCGACGACCACCGGCGCGTACTTGGCGACGGTGGACGGCCGCCCGACGCGCATCTTCGGCCTCGACGCCCCGTTGCCGTTCGCTGCCAGATCGATCGTCACCACTCCATCGGTCCGCATGGCGGAAGTTCCTCCCGGGCAAGCCTTTATCGCAAATCTGATACCGGGATGCGATTTCCAGAAATATCAATCACTTCCACGACGAAGGCCAGGATTGGGCCTGGTAGGTCCTTGATCGGCAGGGCATTCTTTGACCAGCACGTGGCTGGGCGACCACGCACCCGCTCGGGCACACGTTCGCTTCCCGTCGCATGGGCGCTGGGGTAGACTTGCGGACGGTCCGGGCGTTCTACCGCCCAGAAGATCAGGAGTCGTGGACCCTGCGGCGGCGGCCTCCCAGACGTGAGAGGTGAGACACTGGATCGGTGATTGGCAGGATTGGTGCGGAGGGGTGGCCGAGCCCGGTTGAAGGCGTCCGACTCGAAATCGGATAGGGGCCCAGAAGGTCCCTCGGGGGTTCAAATCCTCTCCCCTCCGCCAATTGAAACGACAAGGAGGGGTGACCGAGCGGCCGAAGGTGCGGCACTGGAAATGCCGTGCACGGGTAACCCCTGTGCCGCGGGTTCAAATCCCGCCCCCTCCGCCATTGATCTCCGGCGTGATCGTGCTAGACGGGGAGTTAGCGGTGCCCTGTAACCCGCAATCCGCTTCAGCGGGGTCGAATTCCCTCTCGAGGGCGGCTCGTGTTGAGTGAGCCTCACGGCGCGGCGTCGAAGGTTGGGCCCCACGCAACGAGAATCGTCGAACCCCGCCAGGCCCGGAAGGGAGCAACGGTAAGGCGACCCTCTCGTGTGCCGTGGGAGTACCTGACCGGAGCTGGCGTCGCGGGGAGTTCGCAGTACGAGCCGATCGAAGGAGGGTGCACGGTCACTTGAGCTACCAGGTCCTCGCGCGGAAGTGGCGGCCGCAGACGTTCGAGGCGGTCGTGGGACAGGATGCGATCACGCGGACGCTCAGGAACGCGCTCGCGTCTGGCCGTATCGCCCACGCCTATCTCTTCGCCGGCCCCCGCGGCGTCGGCAAGACCACGACGGCGCGCCTGCTCGCCCGGGCGCTCCTCTGCCCCGAGCGCACGGGGCCCGAGCCCTGCGGGGCGTGCGCGGTCTGCCGTGAGGCGCAGGCCGGCACGCTCGTGGACGTGCTCGAGATCGACGGCGCCTCGAACCGCGGCATCGAGGAGATCCGCACGCTGCGCGAGAACGTCAAGTACGCGCCGGCGCGCGGGCGCTACAAGGTCTACATCATCGACGAGGTTCACCAGCTCACGGAGGCCGCCTTCAACGCCTTGCTGAAGACGCTCGAGGAGCCGCCGGGCCACGTCGTCTTCGTGCTCGCGACGACCGACCCGCGCGATATCCCGGCGACGGTGCTCTCGCGGGTGCAGCGCTTCGACTTCCGGCCCATCGCGCCCGACGCGCTCACGGAGACCCTCGAGCGGATCCTGGGCGAGGAGAAGATCCCGTTCGAGCCCGCGGCGCTGCCCGTGATCGTCCGCGGCGCCGAGGGCTCGCTGCGCGACGCGCTCTCGCTGCTCGACACCGCGATCGCCTACGGCAACGGCCGGCTCGAGGCGGCGCCCGTCGCCCAGCTCCTCGGGGCCACGGCGCCCGCGGCGGTCGGCGCCTTCGCCGCCGCGCTGGTCGCGCACGACACGCCGGCCGCGCTCGAGGCGATCGACCGCACGGCGCGTGAGGGCGAGGACCTCCAGGCGTTTGCGCGCGACGTCGTCGAGGTCCTGCGGCGGACGCTCGTGCTGAAGGCCGCCCCCACCGCGAAGCTCGCGGACCTGACCCACCAGGAGGGCAACGCGCTCAGGAAGCTCGGCGAGGCGGCGTCGCTCGACGAGATCCTCTACGTGCTGCGCGCTTTCCTCGAGGCCGACGCGCTCATGCGCGAGTCGCCGCATCCGCGCGTCGAGCTTGAGATCGCGAGCGTGCGCGCCACGCGGCGCCCGGTCCCCCAGGCGCTCGACGACGTGCTGCGGCGCGTGGACGAGGCCCACGCGCTGCTGCGCCAGCAGGCGGTCGCGACGGGTGCCGCGGCCGCGCCCTCGGCCCAGGCGAGCCTCCTCCCGGAGGCGGCGCCATCCGCTGCGCGCCCGGCCCCCGAGCCCCGCCGGGCGCCGATACCGCCGGCGCCGCCGCCACGCCCCACGACGCCTCCTCCGGCCG
>Ga0137396_10000613_pt1 | contig 17291 bp, 20 predicted proteins | sample czc16metaG_FD_108284 | JGI IMG/M metagenome (GOLD analysis project Ga0137396, IMG submission 108284) | Vadose zone soil microbial communities from Angelo Coast Range Reserve, California, USA - czcobulk3.16 metaG | ecosystem: Environmental > Terrestrial > Soil > Vadose zone | place: USA...
AGATCGCATTTGTCCGCGGGAACGTCCAGAGCGTGTTTTCCGATACGAAGATCACCTCCGCGTTGGCCACCTTGCTTGTCAAAGATAAGAAGGCCATCTTTCGCGATCACGTCACCGTCGACCGGCCCGGCCGGACGATGACCGCCGAGGTCGTCACGTATTACTACGCAGAAAAGCGCCTCGTCGCTGAAGGGCCGACGACGATAAAAATCCGCCAGATGCCACCCTAACGCGGAGGTGTGAGGTGAAGGCGATTGTCTACACCCAGCACGGGGGCAGTGAGGTCGTCAGGATGCAGGAGATGCCCACACCCTCCATTGGGCCCGGCGACGTGCTGGTGCGGGTCCGGGCTGCGGCGCTGAACCACATCGACCTCTGGGTGCGCCAGGGGCTTCCACGGCTGCGCCTCGCGTTTCCGCATATCCCCGGGGCTGATGCGGCGGGTGTGGTCGAATCTGTCGGAACCGCCGTGACGCGGGTGCGGCCGGGAGATGAGGTCATGCTCTCCCCCGGCGTCAGCTGTGGGGTGTGTCAGCATTGCGTCGCCGGTCAGGACAACCTGTGCGACCGGTACAGTATCTTGGGCGAGCACCGGCATGGAACATACGCGGAATTCGTGAGCGTGCCTGAGGCGAACATTCTCCCCAAACCGTCCCATCTGACCTTCGAAGATGCGGCGTCTATGCCGCTAGTGTTTCTCACGGCGTGGAATATGCTCGTGACGAATGCCCGGCTGCGTGTCGGGGAAACAGTTCTGATTTGGGGGGCCGGCAGCGGGGTCGGCAGTGCGGGTATTCAGATCGCGAAACTCTTCAATGCGCGTGTCGTTGCCGTCGCCGGCAGCCGCTGGAAACTGGACAAAGCTGCCGCGTTGGGCGCGGATGCCGGAATCGACTACCGGGAGGCGGATGTGTTAGAAGAGGTGCGGCGGTTGACCGGCAAGCGGGGGGTGGAGGTGGTCTTTGACCATGTCGGCGCGGCGACCTGGCTGACGAGCATCAAAGCGTTGACTCGGGGCGGACGACTGGTGACCTGCGGGGCGACCGCGGGTGCCGAGGCCCCTACCGACCTCCGCTACATCTTCGGCCGTCGCCTGTCCATACACGGGACCTGGATGGGATCGAAGGGCGAACTCTATGACCTCATGCGGGCGATCGAGACGGGGCGGCTACATCCGGTGGTCCATCAGGTCTTCCCGTGGCAAGAGGCGGTGCACGCGCAAGACGTCATGGAGCGCAGCGAACACTTCGGGAAATTGGTCCTGACTGTGACGAGCGATGCGCGCTAGGTAGCGGGAGAGATGTATTCTTCCGCGACGCCCTTCAGAGAGTTCCCCGGATCAGATCCTACCTGAGGCCTTGTCCTGGATCCAGGGCGTAAAGTTCTACGATGGTGTGCCGGCGCCCGTGGGCTCCGAGCCGATCCACACAGCTCCGTCGGCCCAGACTTCTTTCTTCCAGATCGGGACCGTGTGTTTGAGAGTATCAATCGCAAACCGAGCGGCCTCGAAGGCTTCGCTGCGGTGTCCTGCGGCCACGGCGATGGCGACGCTGATCTCCCCGATCTCCAGGTGGCCCAAGCGGTGGACGATCGCAATGGATAATAACGGCCACTGCCGCTGCACGTCCGCGGCGACTTTCCGCATCTCTTTGCGCGCCATCGCCTGATACGCTTCATACTCCAAGTACTTCACGTGGCGCCCGCGGTTATTGTCGCGGACTGTTCCCAAGAACACGACGACGGCCCCCGCCTGCGCATGGTTGACCTGCGCGAGGACGCCATTGATGTCGATGGGTGTCTCGACCAGATCGATGTATTCACCGCCTCCGCTGACCGGAGGGACGAGCACCAGCTCGTCGCGCGGGCGGAGGGGGACCTCACTCGCCACATACTCGTCATTGACGGCGAAGGCGAAGGGCTGGGGCAGAGCACGCAGACGAGGGTAGGAGGACAGGAGGGTCTTCCACACTTGGCCCGGGGAGGCACCATCAGGTATGGTGACGGTGATGCGGGGAGACCCGATGGCCTCTCGGTACGATGCGAACGCGCGGACGGAGATCTGCATCAGGTCCGATTGTAGCAGAAGAGAGAGACGCAGTCGGAACGGGGAAGGCATACGATCTTTCCGTCCAACCATTGAAATGCTGTGCACACCCTGGGGGGGACTGATAACACCTTGACGATATTATCGGCACACGTGATCATTGGCTTGTGATCCGGAGCTCCGGGATAAGGGGACGGAGAAAGTTTTCCTGAGAGAACGATCCCGAAGGCTTCCGCCAGGCGTTCAGCGCACCGCACTACGGAAACTGGCCATGCTAGACCCAGCACAGGCGCTCCAAGATCTCTCTGTACCGCCGGGGAATCGACTCGAAAAACTGTCCGGCGACCGGGCGGGGCAGTACCGCATTCGCATCTATGACCAGTGGCGCGTGTGCTTCCGCTGGGAGGGGGGGAATGCTGACGATGTCGAGATCGCGGACTATCAATCATAGGTCGCGCGGCGTGAAGCTGCCACCCGTACATCCTGGAGAGATCCTCGTGGAGGAGTTTCTGAAGCCGCTCGGCATCACTCAATACCGGCTCGCCAAGGATATTCGTGTCTCGCCTCGCCGGATCAATGAAATTGTCCATGGGATACGATCCATTACCGCCGATACTGCGCTCCGGCTGGCAAGGTACTTCGGGACCTCACCGTCGTTCTGGATGAACCTGCAGGGACGCTACGATTTGGAGGTTGAGAAAGACAGACTCGGCGGGCGTCTCGAAAAGGAGATTGCCAGTTTCGCCGTATCCACTCACGCGTGACCATCGGCATCCGCAATCCGTACGCTGTCGCGGGCAGCTACTGCAAGGCACAACTTCATTGTCACACTACCGAGTCGGATGGGCAGTTCCGCCCTCGGGACCTCCTGGCGATGTACCGGGATGCAGGCTACGCGTTTGTCTGCATCACCGACCACAACCATGTCACCCGCTGCACCGATCTCAACGACCCGCATTTCCAGGCGATCCCCGCCACCGAAGACACCGTATCGCGCTTCCTTCCACTGCTGGGTCCTCACATGGGTCGGCTCTTTGTCGATGCGCCTCTACGAGGGGGATCCCCGCAGGAAAGAATCGATCGGACGCTCGCAGACGGCGGGATCGTTTCGCTATGCCATCCCTCCTGGAACGGAAACCTCTGGACGGGTGCGTGGAAGGAGCAAACTCTCGTCGCGTTGCGGGGGTTTCACCTGCTGGAGGTCTGGAACCCCCACTCCCGCTCGGGGGAGGACACGCGGCTGTGGGACGCCGTATTGCGTGCCCGCGGGCCGACCGCCCCCGTCTGGGGGGTGGCCGTGGATGACTGCCACCGCAATACGCAATTCAACCGAGGCTGGATTTCGGTGAAAGTGCCTGAGATCTCCCCGGCTGCTCTGCGACGGGCACTACGGGACGGAGCGTTCTATGCGTCGACAGGGGCGGCAGGAGACTTTTCTGCTGTGGGGCAGATCATCACCGTGCGGTTAGAGGACCGAGGCCACATCCGGTTTGTTGACAGCCGAGGGATCGTGCGTAGCGAAGTCGACGGTACCGAAGGTCGGTACACAGTCCGGGGTGACGAGCAGTTCGTGCGTGTGGAAGTGAGTTCGCCAGCAGGGAGGGCGTGGTCGCAGCCGTTCTGGCTGGACTCAGGAGGCTAGCGGCAGCTGCCAAACCACAATAGAGCCCCTGCCACACCCGCCGTGACGATCTGTGCCAGGACGCCGAGGACCGCGTGCTGACGTCCCACCGTCCAGTGAAGACGGCGCACGTGCAAGATCATCTTCCCCCACACCGCCTGCAGAGGAATGTCCACAAGGTCGGGGAGCAACCCGCCTAATGCGCCCAGCGCAACGAGGTCGCCCCTCGCTCCCGAACAAGCCACCGTTAGACGCCACAGTAACGCAGCTCCAACAAGGACCTCGGCTCCCGCTTCAAGCACGTCGACACGAAGCAGAGATATCCCGCGCAAGCCGAACGTCTCGCCTTCAGCATGGGGGATCGCGTCCAAAAGTTCATGGCTCAATACACCGCCTGCGAGGGCCCAGGGGCCGCCGGGAGATGCCTGTCCCAGAGCGGCTCCAGCGAGCATGTGCGCCAGCGGGTTCATGAGAGCGAAGAGTATTCGTTCGCCCGTTGCCGCCTCGTCACCCACCCAGCGGCCTGGGGTGCTCGGAGGGCGTGGACACCGCGGATGCGGAGGTGCTCCAAGGCCAGTTCAATCGCCTCGGGGTCATCAGGCCCGCTTGATGTCACCAGCAGCGCGGCGGGAGAGAGGAGCTGGTCCGCGGCTTTCAGTACTGCCTCGTATCCTGGGTGCTGTTGCGCGCGGGTGACATGCGCTCGGTATTCAAACTGCAGCACGCGGGCAAGCCGCATGGCCGGGCTGGCGTTGCTGGCCGGTAACCGCTCCACCCGCCGGCGCAGCCGGGCCAGCTGAGCCGGCTGCAGGATGCGGGTCGGCCGTGCAACCTGTCGCATCGCACCGACCAAATGGAGCGCGTGGAGTACGGCCTGACGAGGACTGAGGACAGGAGTCACGGATACGATAGCCTCGTCTGTGTACGCGGCGATGACCATCGGGACGCCTTCGCGGGCCAGCGTCAACGCGCCGACCACGGTGCTGTAGGCCGTCAGGTCGAGGTCGTCGGCAGTGCTGCCCCAGACGTTCACCGCAAGAATCACAGCCTCCCCTTGCTGGCTGCGGCGCTCTTTCACCACGAGCTGGCGAAGCTTGAGGGTGTGCTTCCAGAAGACATCTCGTAGCGGATCGCCTGGCTCATAGCGCCGAGCCCCGTAGTAATCCAGTCCCCCGTGCGCTGCGCGAGTGCCTTCCTGCGTCTGTGGCAGCGCGGCGAGCGCATCCGTTCCTCCGGCGGTCTGCGCGAGGTAGGCCCGAGCTAGGTGTGCCGCATAGGTCCCCCGCGGAATCACTACAATGTGTGCCAACTGGACGTGCTGCGTGGTGACGATGAGTCCCCAAGGATCCACGCAACGGGTGCGCGCGAGCAGAGTCTTCGATCCGGCGAGTGGTGGGTTCACCTTTACCCGGGCGACTACCGGCTTCGTTTTTCCGACAAACTTGCTAGGGGAAACTGACGCCCATGCGTCGTCGAGTTCGACGAGGATATGCGCGGCCAAGCGCATTCTAGGATGCAGTGAGACTGGGGTTTCAAGCGTGTTGCGGGCGAGAACGCGCACGGTGGGAGGGTGTACCATGATGCTGTCCGTGGGAATGCGCGTGAACGAAATCACAGCCAGCCCTCCTACAAACGCGAGCACGAGGGCGCTAGACCCGGCCAGGGATAGATGACCATTCAGCGCCCCAACCAGCGCAACGGCGACCAGCCCCAGGACCAGACCACCCGACTGCGCCGTCACATGCCTCTGATCCGTGACTGGAAAGAGCGGCCACACCTCATCGAGCGTTGCTTCCGATGTGCTGCGGAGCGTCAATTCAAGCCACGGCAGCCCCGGTAGCGCCAGAAGCACCACGAGCGCGCTGGGCCAAAGGGACTCAGCGATAAGCGGGGGGATGATAACACCGGTCAGGGCCGCCAGACGGAGTAGGCGATGAGTTTTACGGAGTACGGCGGCGCCATGCAAAACGACGAGCGCGAACGAGGCGATCTGAACCGAGATAGGCACGAAGGGCAGGAATCCGACGACCAGCATGACCGGCACCCATCGGGAGATGATGACGATGCTGCGCACGTTCACGCCTGCTGTTTAGGAACTGGGACGGAATCCAGCGCCCGACGGACCACGGTTTCAGCCGACACCCCGTCCAATTCCGCCTCCGAGCGTAGGTGCACCCGGTGGAGCGTGGCGGGCAGGGCCAACTGCTTGATGTCGTCGGGGATCACGTAGTCGCGGCCATCCAGATAGGCCTGAACTCGGGCGCCTTTGTGCAGGGCGATCGTCGCGCGCGGGCTGGGGCCGACGGCCACGTCGGCATCCCGGCGGATGCGGTCCACCAAGGATACCGCGTATCTCTGGAGGTCGGGGGACACGAAGATCTTCTTCACCTCGTCCCGTATTTCCAGAATCGCTTCGGGGGAGGCCACAGGTTTGACGTCCGGTTCCTCCAGCTCGTCGATGTGCGAGATGACCGCGACCTCCTCATCCAGGGTCGGATACCCGCTCCAGGCCCGAAACATGAAGCGGTCAGCTTGGACATCGGATAGGGGATAGGTACCGGGTCCGCCGACCGGCAACTGGCTCGCGATTACCATAAAGGGCTCGGGCAGGTCGTGTGTGACGCCTTCAATGGTCACCTGGCGTTCCTGCATCGCTTCGAGGAAGGCGGCCTGTGTGCGCGGGGTCGTGCGATTCAGTTCGTCGGCCAAGACGATGTGGGCAAAGATCGGGCCGGCAATGAACTTGGACGACCCATTGGCGGCGTACAGGTTGAAACCGGTGACGTCGGTCGGCAGCAAGTCAGCCGTCAACTGCACGCGCTTGAACGCACCACCAATGGCTAGCGCGAACGACTTGCCGAGCAGCGTCTTGGCAGTACCGGCCATCCCCTCAATCAGGACGTGGCCGCCGCACAGCAGCGCCGTCAGCAAAAGCGATTTGACCTCCTCCTTGCCAACAACTACCTGGGAGACTGCCGTCAGGATCTGCTGCGAGATGTTGCGTGGATCGGTCGTGGCGCGCTTCATTGGGTAATCTCCCTACTAGACTTCGACAGCAGCACGCTCGGAAGGACCAACGCGGCCACTGCCAACGCGAACGCTGCCGCCGGTCCCCTGAGAAGACGGCGCGTGTCCGCGAGCGCACGCTTGGTCGCATCGAGGGGGCCCTGGGGCAGCAAGACGTCATCGAGGAAGATCCGGGCATTGGCCCCCGCCAAGCCGACGGCGTTGCGGAAGAGGCGGCGGTTGTCGGCTTGAACGAGCATGCTGTTGATGAGGATGCTGGAGTCAGAAACAGCCACGACATAACCTTCCTTGTGAGGCTCCAGTGCCAGGACGGGAAATGGTCCGCGGGGTGCCCCCTCTTCACGCTGGCCGGTGGGGTTGAGGGCGAGATAGCTTACCGCCGACGATGTCGCTGCCGCCTGCGTCGTATTGGTACCCGTCAGCACGGTTGCGTGGTTAAAGACGAGTTCTTCGACCCCCACAGTGAGCGGACTCGGCGCGAAGTCGAGAATTCTGGGAAGTCGGCTGCTCTTCAGGTTGAAGAGGGGATCGGCCAGCAGCCGCCCACTGAACCGGATCGCGCTTCCCAAGACCGTCAGGACGTCATTACCTGACCCGAAGTTGTCCAGCAGAATCAGGACGCCCCCGCCTTCGACGAAGCGCCTGATAGCCTGCAGGTGCCCGGGCTGCGGCAGGCGTGAGTGGATCACGAGGACCACAGTGCCCCGGCTCTCGGAGGGAACCCCCCCAACGTCGGTGAGCGGTCTGATGTGGAACTCACGGCTGGCATCACTCATGCCGTTCCAGTGGGTATTGGAGTTGGCGAAGTCAGTGCTGGACGGGTAAATCCATAGGACGAGCGCGACGACGAAGAGGGCAGCGGACACAACTCCGGCCGCGAATCGTCTACTGGGCACCGCTCAATGCTCCTTCCACTTGCACACCCAGCCTGCGAGCTTGCTCTACGTGGGCTGGGGTGACGGGATGCGGCGAGTAGAGGGCCAGCTCGGCTAGCACTGTGAGACGCCACAAGGTATCCCCTTCGGCTCGCATAGGAAGCAGCCCGACAAATTCCCGCAGTGTCGTCGTCACCTCTGCCTGAATGCCGGAGGTAACCTCGAGTCGGCGGAGCACACGCCTATAGATCGCAACTAGCTCCTCGGCGAGGGATCCTCTGACCAGTGCCAGCGCAGCGGCCGCATGGCCCTGGGCCAGATCTTCCGCAGCTGGCTCGGGGGTTTCACGCGTGGTTCCGACCGGCAGTCTTCTATTAACTTGTGTCAGGACAATTGCGATACCTAGCAGGAGGACTGCGACGAGCCCCCCCACACTGATGAGATTTACCGTGATCAGCCGGCGAGGTTCGGTGATTGGTGCATACCAGGGCTCGCGGGGCAGGACGGTGATAGAGAGCTCAGTGGGGCCACCGAGGTTCAGTGCAGCCGGCAGACCGCCCGAGATGTGGAAGCCACCCGACTCCGAAGTCGTTTGATCATACTCGTGCCCGGCAACACTGACCCGGACGGCGGCACCAGTGAGCGGACCGAGCTCTGAGGCCACAGCCCCCGAGATGCTGAACCGTCCTGGAACGGTCACCCACGTTGGTGAGGATGCTTCGAGGCGGGGGGTGATGCGCGACACCTGGATGGTCTTCGTCCAGCTCGCGGCAAGAAACCGTCCCTGCTCGGGGACCCGAACCTGGAGCCTGTGGGGACCAGCAATGATGTCATCGGGCATCGCGAACTGAACGTGGATCGCGCCAGAGGCGATTTCAGCGACGGGCTGCCCATCCAGCTCCACGGTGACGTGTCTGTGGGATGGCGACGGTGCGTGCTCTCGAATCCTGCCGCTGATTTCAAACAGGCGCCCCGGATATGCTATCTCAGGTGCATCAAGTTCGGTCACCGTTTCATAAGGGAGCAGCCGACCGACGGCTGCGACGGACGAGGTGGTTTTCGACGTGGCTCGATAGACAGCGAGGAAACCCTTGACGCGGGCGGCCGCACGCTGAAGATCATCAAATGCCTTCTGCTGGGTGGGATTGGTATCCAGCTCGCGTTGGGTTCTTGCGCGGAGATTCTGGGCACCTCCGGACAGATCCGTGAGCAGCAGGTCGGCCCGCCGTACTTGGAGGGCAAGCTGGGCGAGGAGTCGTTGGGCCTCTGCGGTGCGCCCAGCCTGAGAGAGGGCGGTGATGTCGCGGATCCACCGGTCCACGACTTCAACCAGACTGACTTCTTTCCCGAGCACGTCGGTCAACTCCGAGAACATCGAGTGGATGTCGGGCAGAACAGTAGCCTTGTGCATGTGTCCGACGAGTTGTTGCGCTTCCTGATACTGTCCGGTGTTTAGACGGGAGAAGACCGTGAGAACGTACTCGAAGACCGTGCCGGGCTTTGCGTCCGGGACCGCTGTCGCCGGATCCTCAAACGGGATGGGTCGCGGTGGAGCCGGTGTGACGCGCGTCAGGCCGATCGCGATGAGGCCGAGCACAATCAGCACGGCTCCGGCAACTGCGAGTCGATGCCACATTGTCTCTACGATCTCCTGAGAATCTCGAGGACTTTAAAGAGGACGATCATGAGAAACCCGCCGAACAGCACGTAGCCGAGCCCATCCAGCAATCGTCGTGTGCGTTGGTCCAGGTAAACGAACAGGAGCGTCACGACCAAGTACTCGATGACGTATGCCGTGAAGTAGGCGTCCAACCTGTCCTGCCCGTAGGTGGCGAGCAGCGTCGTGCTGAGCGTGAAGGTTGTCGCCAGGACGAGAAGATAACGATTGTAGATTCTCATCCAGTCACCGCAAGGCGCACGGTGACAACGTCTTTTGTCCGCGCCTCCGATTCCACGACGAGAGGAGTCTTGCGTCCTTCTGCGACGACCGCGGCGACCACCGATGCGACGGGGGTGCCTAGAATCCTATAGACCCACAGGTCGCCTGTGTTGAGCCGGATGCCACCCACCCGCACCGTAACGAGCCCATCCTCTTGGTCCACCTGCACGGTGCTGGCGATGTCGAATGCGCCAACCAGGAGCTTTGTCAGCGCGGATTCCAGTTCCGCTGACGTGGAGCCAATGCGTTCGTCAAGGAGAGACAGGGCGCCTCCGCCGGGGGTACTGACCAGGAGCCCGACGTCATCCGGATGTGGTCCGAATTCCACGATAAGACGCTGCGAGTTGATCTGCGAAACTGTGGGCCACTGATCGTGGGAGGATAGCGGTATCAGGGCTCGCGGCCGCCCCTCCGTGAGGATCGAGGGCAGGTACACCGCTGTTGCGGTCACGCCCGTTTCCTCGAGGAGGCCACTGAGGTTGGCGAGCCCGGACTCAAGCAAAAGCTGCGCGGCACGCGGGGGGACCGGAGGCAGGCTCTTGTCGAGGAAGAGGGCGATCGTGCCTAACAAAACCGCAGACAGAGCGAGGGCGGTGAGCGGTACGGAGCGGGCCACAAAGAGAAAGACCGGGGTTGCGACGACTCCCCCCAGGAGCAGACCCAGGCCGATATTTGCATAGGCGGACTGCTTAGCCCGATTCTCCTGGGAGGGCTGCGGCAACCTAAAACGTGCGCTCATAGGGGCTAGTTTGGTAATGCAGAATTCCACCATTCGCGATGCATTTCCTCGATGACCTCATCGCCATCTGGCTAGCGACGATCGCATTACTTGTGGCAATTCTCCTTGCCCCCAACAACCCTGCCCGTGTTGTGCTGGGTTTGCCCTTTGTCCTGTTTTTTCCAGGGAATGTATTGATCGCCGCGCTATACCCCCGCCGTAGCGATCTTGACGGGGTGGAACGCGTTGCCTTAAGCCTGGGGCTCAGTCTGGCCGTTGTTCCTCTGATCGGACTCGTACTCAATTACACCCCTTGGGGGATCCGCCTGACGCCCATTCTTGTGAGCCTAGCGCTGTTCATTGCGGTGTGCTCGGCTGCCGCGGTCAAGCAGCGGATGCGTCACTCGGCTGCGGAGCGGTTCGCAGGGGACATCCGGCCCTTGCTCCAGGCCGCGAGGAGCCTCCCTTGGGTCAGCCTAGCGCTTGCTGCTGGGGTGATCGGGGTGCTGCTGTTTGCGGGGTTTCGGATCGGAGTGCTGGGGGGCTCTCGGCTGGGGGAAACGTTCACAGAGTTCTACGTACTGGGCCTGGGCGGAAAAGCCGAAGGTTACCCCCGGCGGTTAATGGTCGGGGAGACCAGTCAGGTGATTGTGGGCGTCATTAACCACGAGGGGCACACGGCCCACTACAGAGTGGAAGTCCAGGCCGGTTCCGATCGCCTTGCTTCTCATGGATCTTTTGCGCTTGCGGATGGAGAAAAGCGAGAGGATCGGGTCGACATCATCCTGCGTCGGCCCGCCAAGCAAGTCAAGGTCGAATTTGTTCTCTTTATGGAAGAGTCTGTGGCGCCTTACAGAAGGCTCCATCTCTGGGTGGATGCCCTTGCCCCCTGAGGCTATGGGAAGGCCCCCCAGATAAGTGAGGAGTGCAATTTCAGAAAAGGGCATCCGGTCCGGAGGGAAGGGATCACCGCTAGCAGGTAATCTTAAGTCGAGCCCGTATATAACTGCTCAAACCTCCTCGCCGGAAGGTCGCTTACAACTGTACTTTGCCCAATAGAAGGATAGCCCGGACCGGGGGCCGAGCCGTGCAGTACCCAGATACACAAGCATCATCGTGGTTTGTCGTCAAGACGAAACCGCAGGCGGAACCCCTTGTGCTGACTCACTTGGCCCGCGACCCGATTGTCCCCTATGTGCCCAAGGTCCTTGTACCGCGGCGGCACGGCTCGCGTCGGTGGCAGGCTCTGGAATCGCTATTCCCCGGATACCTTTTCGCCCGTTTTACTCCTCAGCCATCACTCCTTCACCGTATCCGCCGGACCCCCGGTGTCACGCGATTGCTTTGGGACAACGAATCTTTGGTCCCGGTGGATGATGATGTTGTGAAATTCATCCGGCAGAGGGAGGAAGGCCGAGGATTCATCGAGCCGCCGGTGATCCAGGCGGGTGCGCGGGTGCGCTTCGATAGCGGTCCGTTCGCGATGCTGGAGGGAATTGTTGCTCGATCAGCTCCGCGTCGGGATCGTGTGCGAGTCCTGCTGATTCTGATGGGCGCGCAGGTGTCGGTTGAGGTGGACGCCGATACTCTTGAGGTCTGCTAGATAACACCGTAATACGTCTAACGTACTGGTAAGGCGCAGGACTGGATCAGAACTCTGACTCTCTGAGCTATCCCGGTGTTGGGGAGGCAGTGCTGGGTCGCCCCGCGGACCCAGGTGGCGGAGCTGCCTACCCCGAACGTCCCTCGATGTACACCCTGAAAGAGGACGGCAAATGGCGTACACCGCGCAGTTCCTGAACGAAGCCGCGAAGATTCTATCTCAGTTAGACCACCATGCTATCGACCGGATTGTAGAGTCTCTGGCGGCGCTCCGCCGGCGAGGGGGCAGGTTGTTTGTCCTCGGCGTCGGGGGCGGCGCTGGACATGCCTCACACGCCGTGAACGATTTTCGTAAGATTGCGGGAATCGAGGCGTACGCTCCCACCGATAACGTCTCCGAGTTGACAGCTCGCGTTAACGACGAAGGGTGGGAGACGGTGTTCGTGAGCTGGCTGAAGGGCAGTCGATTGCATAGAGGTGACATGGTGTTCGTCTTCTCCGTCGGTGGAGGAGACCTTGATCACCACATCAGTCCGAATCTGGTCAGGGCGCTGCAGTATGCCCGAGAGGTCGGTGCCGGAATCTGCGGGATCGTGGGACGAGATGGCGGCTTCACGCGCACGGTGGCGGACGCCTGCGTGGTGGTTCCTACCGTGAATCCCGCGACCGTTACACCCCATACCGAAGCATTGCAGGCCGGCGTCTGGCATCTGCTTGTATCCCACCCGAGCCTGCAGGCGGCGACAACGAAGTTGGAGTCCGTGCGCGAGGGGGTGAAGAAATGAAAGTTGATGTTCGTTTAGATAAGGCAAAGCCCCTGACCCAACTGACGGTCAAGCTCTTCGCGGATGGAGCAGATGTGTCAGGAATGCTCGAGCTGTACCGTAACCCTCTGGTCCGCGGTTTCACCACAAACCCGACTCTCATGAGAAAGGCTGGAGTGACCGACTACTGGGTGTTCGCCCATGAGATCCTCAGGGCGATACCGGACCGGCCGATTTCCTTTGAGGTGTTCTCCGATGATTTTGCGGAGATGGAACGGCAGGCCACGGAGATTGCCCAGTGGGGTCCCAACGTCTACGTCAAGATCCCCATTACGAATACCCGCGGTGAAACTGCCTACGCCCTGGTCAGCCGGCTCGTTGAGCGCGGGGTGAAGGTGAACGTCACGGCGATCCTCGCGCTTGATCAGGTCAAGCACATCCTCCCAGCGGTAGCGGAGGGTCCTCCCTGTTATGTCTCAGTGTTCGCCGGCCGGATCGCCGATACAGGTCTCGATCCTGTTCCCATCATGACAGCGGCGGTGAGGTTGTTGCGGCCTCATCCCAATGTGGAGCTCATATGGGCCAGCCCGCGCGAGTTGCTGAACATTTTCCAGGCCGACGCCATCGGCTGCCACATCATCACAGCCACCCCCGATATCCTCCAGAAACTGAATCTGGTCGGAAAGGATCTTCACGCGTACTCGCTGGATACCGTGAAGATGTTTTACGAGGACGCACAGAAGGTCGGGTACACCCTCTAGGTCGTGCAAGCCATCATCCTTGCCGGGGGCCTGGGCACACGGCTACGGCCGATTTTGGAGACAATTCCTAAAGCGCTGGTGCCTGTCGCCGGCCGCCCATTTATTGAGTACCAGATCGAACTGTTCCACGCTCGTGGGGTCCGTGACCTCATCGTTTGCACCGGCCACCTCGGTCATTTGATTGAAGAACACCTCGGCGATGGCCGCCGGTTTGATGTATCCATCCGCTACGGCTTCGAGCGCGATCGGCTCCTGGGAACGGCTGGCGCCGTCAAGAACATCGAGCCGTTGTTGGAGGATGCATTCTTTGTGCAGTACGGCGACAGTTACTTGTTGGTGGACTACCGCGCGGTGATGGCATGTTTTCGCCAACGCGATGCGCCCGGTCTGATGGTTGTGTACAGGAACCACGATAGGTGGGGCCGCAGCAACGTCGTGGTCGACGGTGATCGGGTTTGCGTCTATGACAAGTCACGGAAATGGCCCGCCATGGTCCACATCGATTTCGGTGTGTCGGCTTTCCGGCGCGAAGCCTTCGCGGGCATCGCGGCGGGCGTGACCACCGACCTCTCCATCGTGCATCAAGCTCTGATTGAACAGAGACAACTTCTCGCCTACGAAACCTCCCACCGATTCTACGAGGTCGGCTCTCCCGAGGGACTGCAAGAGTTTGAGTCGTTCGTGAGATCAGGAACGCTGGACCTGCTGACCCGAGAGGCGCTGTGATCCTAACGCGGGCGCCCCTGCGCATTCCCCTGGGTGGCGGCGGGACAGACCTACCTTCGTATTACTCCAAGTATGGCGGGTTTGTCCTAAGCGCCGCTATCAACAAATACGTCTACATAAGCGTGAACCGGCCGCAGGTCGACGATCTCATCCGGGTCAAGTATTCAAAGTCTGAGACGGTCAGGGATCTTAACGAGGTTCAGCACGACCTCGTCCGCGAGGCAATGCGCCTCACCGGCGTCGAGCGGGGCGTAGAAATCGTCTCCATGGCGGACGTGCCCGCGGGCACGGGCATGGGGTCGTCAGGCAGTTTCCTGGTTGCGCTCCTGCAAGCCCTCCACGCGTTCAACCGCGAGCACATTCCCCCTGCCCGGCTGGCTGAGGAGGCCTGCCAGGTGGAGATCGATATCGTGGGCAGCCCCGTAGGCAAACAGGACCAGTACGTCGCCGCATTCGGCGGCATCGCGTCGTTTGAGATTGCCCCCAGCGGCGAGGTGAAGGTCACCCCTGCGAAGTTCTCCAATCATCTCGTTGACGAGTTGCGGAGTAGCTTGCTGCTTTTCTACACGGGGCTGCAGCGGCCGAGTATGGACATCCTAGAAGACCAAAAGCAGGATACCGTCGGGGCGAAGGATGATGTGGTGAGAAGTTTGCACGTGGTGAAAGGGCTTGGCCTGGAAATTCGCCTCGCTCTTGAGGCGGGCGATCTATCCCGCGCGGGTGAGCTGATGGACGTGCACTGGCAGCAGAAGAAGCTCCGGTCGGAGAAGATTAGCAGTCCAGTGATCGACCGGTGGTACGAGGCAGCGCGCGACGGTGGTGCGCTTGGCGGAAAGCTAATTGGCGCCGGTGGGGGCGGTTTCTTCCTATTCCTCTGTCCCAACTCTCACAAACGCCGACTGCGGCAGGTCATGGACGCCGAGGGCCTGCGCGAAATGCCGTTTGACTTCGACTTTGAGGGCGCGAAGGTCCTCGTAAATTTTTGAGTTACAGGGAGTCATCGGTGAGCCAATTGCGGGATGAGCGGTCATCCACACCGGCTGTACCGCGCCTCCGGTCGGAGTTCGACGGCCGCGTGGCAATTGTCACAGGCGGCGGGCAGGGCATAGGCCGTCTGGTGGCTGTGCGCATCGCGGAACTAGGCGCCACGATCGGTGTCGTGGCGCGTACGCGAGCAGACATTGAACAGACCGCCCTCGCGGTGCGGGAGGTCGGCGGGCATGCTGAGGCATTTCAGGCGGATGTCTCCATGCCGGGCGAGATCTCATCGGTGGTGCAGCGTATGGTCGAAATCCATGGACGGCTCGATATCCTCATTACCGCCGCAGGCGTTTACGGTCCGATCGGGCCGGTTCTGGACACAAACCTCGCTGCCTGGGAGGAAACCATCCGAATTAACCTGCTCGGGACGCTCTACTCCGTCCGGGCCGCACTTCCGCCAATGGTGGCTCAGCGTGCGGGCAAGATCATCGCGTTTTCCGGCGGAGGTGGCGCATCGCCCCGACCACGGTTCTCGGCCTACGCCGCGTCCAAGGCGGCGGTGGTGCGGCTCGTCGAAACCGTGGCCGCTGAGGTCGCCGAGTACGGAATCGACGTCAACACCGTGGCCCCAGGCCCTGTGCCCACTCGATTGCATGCGGAAGTGATCCGCCAGGCCATGGCGGCTGGGGAGGCAGAGGTGAGCAAGGCAAGGGAAATCCTGGAACGCGGGCCGGGATCGGAAGAACGGGTGGTGGGGTTAGTGAGATTTCTTGCAGGCCCGCAGTCGGACGGATTGACCGGACGGCTCATCAGTGCGGTGTGGGATGAGTGGGAAACGTTTGCTGACCGGCTGGCCGAGATTCGTGGGTCTGACCTGTACACCATGCGGCGGGTCACTCGATGATGGGGGCTGCAATGCAGAGCTCAGAGCACCATCTGGTCACCGGCGGCGCAGGATTTATCGGTAGCCATCTGGTCGAACATCTCCTGCGGCGGGGGCACACGGTCTCTGTCTATGACAACTTCGTGTCGGGGAAGCGGGCCCACGTCGAACCCTTCCGAGGGCATCCGCGGTTCACCCTGGTTGAAGGCGACATCCTTGCACTACCTCGTCTGACAGAGGCCATGCGGGGCGCGGATGTAGTCTGGCATCTGGCGGCAAACACAGACATCCCAACCGGAAACATCCAGGTCACCCTCGATCTGGAAAATTGCACCATTGGCACCCACCGAACGCTGGAGGCGATGCGGGCCACGGGTGTGCGGCGGATCATCTTCGCCTCCAGCGCAGCGGTGTACGGGGATGTCGAACAACTGCCCGTGACTGAGTCCGCGGGGCCGCTACTGCCGATCTCGTTGTACGGGGCGGCGAAGCTGGCGTGCGAGACGCTGATTAGCGCATACTGCCACCTCTTCGGCCTCCAGGGATGGATGTTCAGGTTCGGCAACGTCATCGGCGCCCGAATGGGGCATGGGGTCATCCACGATTTCATCCAGAAGCTGCGGCGCGACCCGACCGAACTCGAAGTCCTCGGAGATGGCAAGCAGCGGAAACCATACCTTCTGGTCGAGGACTGCCTGGGTGGGATGGAGGCGGCGTTTCGCCAGAGTGATGGATGGTGTGACGTCTTTAACCTGGGGCCCGAAGACGCTGTGGGGGTCGATGAGATCGCACGCATTGTCATCGCGGAGATGGACCTCGATCCGAGTCGGGTGCGCGTTCACCACACCGGCGGAGCCCGCGGCTGGCCGGGCGATGCGCCGCGCATGGGGTTCGATGTGTCGAAAATGCGACACCTGGGGTGGCGGGCCGGGCGCAGTTCGGCGGAGGCCATCCGAATCGCTTCACGCAGGCTGTTGGGGAAAGAGGCGCTCGTTCCGTCGTGAGGGTAGCGATCGTCGGTGCCGGCAGGCAGGGCCTCCGTCGCCTCCAGGCGATTCAGGAAGTCGGTGGGGACGATGTCGTCGTCGTCGCCGACAAGAGCCGAGAAGCCGCGGAGTCCCTGGCCGCTCGGGCGAACTGCCCGTGGTCGACGGACTGGCGATCGGCCCTCGACGCTTCAGCCGACGCCGTCCTTATCTGCACTCCACCGTACACGCACGATGAGATCGCCCGACAGGCGCTGCGTGCGGGACGGCACGTTCTGTGCGAGAAACCCCTGGCCACGACCGTGCCCGCCGCCTGGGAGATGGTGGCTGAGGCCGAGCGCGCTGGGCGCGTCCTGAAATGCGG
>Ga0137396_10000615_pt1 | contig 17288 bp, 14 predicted proteins | sample czc16metaG_FD_108284 | JGI IMG/M metagenome (GOLD analysis project Ga0137396, IMG submission 108284) | Vadose zone soil microbial communities from Angelo Coast Range Reserve, California, USA - czcobulk3.16 metaG | ecosystem: Environmental > Terrestrial > Soil > Vadose zone | place: USA...
CTCCCGTTCCTTTTCGAGACCCCTCGCTGAAATTCAGATTGATCTGAGACGCTCGGACAATTTCCAAAATCTGTTTTGCCTCGACCGGTCCAGCAGGCCACCCGTGACCGAAACAGGCCACATCAATTCCTTCGCGACGCAACGCCTCGACCATCGCTGGACGATTCCCATACGCTGCGCCGACGAAACTCACGGGATACCGGCAGGCAACAGCCGGGAGCGGCGGAGTCAATGTCTCCACATTCGCCGCCCATTGAGAAAGGTGGACATTTCCGATGCCGTCTCGCTGATACCATGCCATCGCATTCGGATAGGTCGTCACATAGAGATCAAATTCGGACCCAATCAAGCGTGAAAACATCGGATACTTCCACGAGTCATCGGTCGACCAATTGACCAATAGCGGGCCACTCTTCCGGATCAGGCGCATTGTCTCGATCCACACCTCATACTGCATCAATACACAGAACACGACGTCCGGAGAGGTCTCCTCTACGCGCTGCAACAATGCACGATTGAGCGCCGCAAAGTCTGCGTAGGGTTCACGGGAGAAGGATTCAAATAAACTCACCTCATGTCCTAGGCGCCTCAGAGCCGGCAAGAAGTTCGTAAACTCATACCCCTCCCCTCTTTGGGAGTCACCATAGCCATGCTGGCCAAAGACACAGAGAATACGCATCAGCAGCGGAGAAACTCAAACAACCCACATCCATACTCAAGACCTTCCGCAGCATCGACTTTTGCAGGATCGACGTAGACTCCATCATCACGGACAAGAGCAAACCGATTAAGAACGAGCCCATCTTCCCATGTCAGAATTGTCTGTGGCGAGAAGATCCGATGCGCATTGAAACAGATTCGCTGGCGGCCGACGGGAACCGTAAGATATAGTTTGCCACCTTTCGCCAGCACACGAGTTAATTCCCTAAACACAGTGCGGCTGCCGTCAGGATCCAGACGATCTCCATACCGGCCTAGACCGACGTGCTCAATCACGTGCAAGCAAGACAAGGAATACACACTCGCATCTCTAAATGGGAGCTGCGCCGCATCCCCTGCCATCGAGGTGAACTGTGTGAGATTGACTTTCAGTGGGCGAACGTCGAGAAACACCGTCGGACTAGTCGCGCTGAGCACACTCATTGTCAGCGCACTTGATCCAATATCCACATGGAGTGCAGGCTTAGACTCTGCGAGACAGCGGGCGAGCCACGCTCCTTGATATAAATAGTGGGGGTCAAACGGAGTCGCCACTACCTGGTCGACTAAACAGGGGTACGAATCCTGCCATCGCAGCGTATCAGCAGAAGTCATCCGCTGAAACTTTCGCCAGTCACTGAAAAAATGCGGAAGATAAAAGGCCCCAATCACAGGGCGAGGGACAAGAAACGCTGTCGCCCAGTTTCGTAGTAGCTGTCTCACACTTGAACGCCGAGGCATGACAAGGAATTTCAGGCGGGCAATGATGCTCTCAGGGCCATCTGACGGCTCCAGATATTACAGTCCACCATGATGGAATTGATGTAGGTATCTGCGTAAAGAACGTATCCCTTTGATTGCAGAAACTCGATGGTCCCGTTGAGTTTATGCCCCTCGCCGTTTTCCGCGTAGGTTAGTGTTTCCACACATAACACCTTCGGCCGCCACCGACCAAAATCTAAACTTTGCAAAATAGGGAGGTCATATCCTTCGACATCGATGGAGATCAGGTCAGGGACTCCTCTGCATTCTGTTTCAATTACTTCATTTATGTTCCGCATCGGGATGTGAAGCGTGGATTCGATCTGCTCCGTCCCATAAGAGGCATATCTTTCAGCTTCGTCGCGCGAAAAAGTGCTCAGTGTTGGTGTGGTCATCACATAAAGGATGGCCGTTCCCGGCTCCGGACCGATCCCCACATTGAGACAGTGGTCCCGGGGCCTTAGCTTCTGAAACCGTGGTATAGCTCGTGGATCAGGCTCAACACACACCCCTGCTCCGCCGTGACGGTAAAATAGATACGTATTGCTTAAGTACGAAGGATGATGGGCACCTATGTCGATGTAACGAACTGAGGTTGTGTCAAGGCTGGCAAACAAATACTCCAGAATCAAATCCTCACCGCATTGTGCATAGGAAATCTTCTCGGTTCCTAGTCGCTCTCGGACAATAGATCCGAGTCGGCGTTGCAACCGAGTGAAAATACTGGACCTCATTCTCATAACACCCTCGGCAAAAGAATGGAATTAACATGCATGGATGGCTGAAAGCTTAGCTGTGATATGCCCAAGAAGTGATACGGCCTGCGCGCGACGTGAGAAGGCCTCAATCCGACAAGCGTCGGGTGAAATCTGAAGACTGCCCTGAAGAAGATCCAATAGTGTACGAGTTATCTCATCACCAACTGTCGCCACGGTTCCCGCGCCACAGCCGACGATGAGGGCAACAGCCTCACTGTCTCTTCTGTTACCAATGCATAGAATCGGCCGCTTGCTCGACAGATACTCAAACAGTTTCCCTGTGAGTACACCTTTTGCCCGAGGGTCCATCCAGTCAACAAACAGAAGCAAGCTCGCAGCACGCTGGCGTACAAGGCTCATAGAGTAGGGAATATTACCATGGCATACCACGACCCGTTGTAAGCCACGATCGCTAATCAGCCGCTGAACCCAATCCTCTGTCGGACCATAGAGATCTATCTGCAGCTTGTTCTCAAGATCGGTCACTAGACCAGCGATCTCGTGCACCGCGTCAAAAAATATAGTCGGATCTCGCTTGCCGGGATAGAAGTTCCCGGTATACACAACATGCTTCTTGCCGTCGGGTGTTGGCAGCCGTGGTAGCTGCTTTTCCTCAATTTCAAGAAACCCGTTGTAACACACCCAAACATTACGGAGGAAAATTGGTCTGAGGTATTGGGCCAATCCCTCTGAAACTGTCGACACGGCAAGTGGCCCTTGGAGAAGATATCGATTGAGGCGATCTACAAGAAATGTGGTCAATGAGAACCGGTTTACCGCAAACTCAGGAAACCAGATATCGCGATAGTCGGAGACCCATGGAATATTCCATTCTCTTGCCAGCTTCTTAGCAACCAAGGGACAGACATCGGGGCCAGACGTGCTGATGATCAAATCAAACTGTTGGGTATTCATCAAGTTCCGGCCTGCCTTTAGCAACGGACCATAAAATAAGACCTGCACTTGTGCAAAAGGGCCAAAGCCGACACGAAGGCGGCGCGTCATTCGCCGAATCCATTCCAACATCTTTCCTCTTGATGCGCCTTCTACAGACATGCCATTCCCTACAGGGACCATTCCGAGCAAGTAGGGAACGGAACGAACCTTGATACCTTCAAGGTCATGTCGGAGGTCCACACGTCCGTCATGCACATATTTTTCCGTCGTAAGCACATGAACTTCGTGACCGACATCTGTCCAGGTCCGCGCCCAGCTGTAGGGCCGATGAGACGCACTTGTGTTGAGCGGAGGGAAATCATGTGTGACGATCAGAATCCTCAGCGCCTTATGCCCTGTCATCGCACCCGGCACTCCTAGCAGTCTCCTGAAAGCAGGCGGTTTGCAATACGATCGGCTGCATGTCCATCCCCGTACAAACATTGCCAAGTCAAAGCAGCTCGCCTCTCGAGCGCAAGATGCAACGCGCTGATCATGTGCTTGGCGGTGTTCGGCGCAACAAGCATATTCCACCCCGCCTCAACGAGCTCCACCCACTCCGTTTCGGTTCGGAGCGTCACACAAGGCACTCGATGAAAATACGCCTCTTTCTGTACTCCTCCCGAATCGGTCACGATCAGCTCAGCATGTTTTTCAAGCAGCATCATATCGAGATATCCGACAGGCTCAATGAGACAGAGTGAACGAAGAGATCCGCCTACCAGCTCGTCGGCTTCAAGGCGACTCCTTGTGCGTGGATGAAGCGGCACGACCACTTTTCTCTCTTGCGAAACCGCGGCCAATGCTTCAAAGATGGCGCGCAAACGTTCCGTCTTGTCGGTATTCTCGGCGCGATGAATCGTGGCAAGAATATATGTACCAGGCGTGAGCCCAAGCTGGCTTAACACATGGCTCTGAATTTCCGCTTTGGCAGCATAGTAGAGGGTCGCATCATACATGACGTCGCCCACGAGATGAACATGATCAGGGCGAATTCCCTCGCGTACTAGATTGGCGACAGCTGTTTCCGTTGGTGCAAGCAAGCAGTCCGAGATATGGTCAGTGAGCACCCGGTTAATCTCCTCAGGCATTATTTTATTGTGCGACCGAAGACCGGCTTCAACGTGGGCGATTCTGAAATGAAGCTTGGCTGCGGCTAGCGCTCCCGCTAGTGTGGAATTGGTATCGCCATAAACTAAGACCCACTCCGGTCGTTCGTCCAGCAACACTCCTTCGACTTTTTCCAACATCCTGCCCGTCTGTACACCAGGCATGGCGGACCCAACACCCAAATGATAGTCAGGCTTTGGGATATCCAGCTCCCTGAAGAATAGCTCTGACATATTGTCGTCATAGTGTTGCCCGGTATGAACCAAAACTTCGCGCATCCCATCTAACTTGCGAAGGGCTCTGGACACTGGAGCCGCCTTGATGAATTGCGGCCTAGCCCCGACTATGGAGAGGATTTTCATATACAATCAGAACAGGACATCCGAAGCCTTCGTAGCCTCAAATGCATACACACCGTACGATGCATCAATAAGCGCTTCGTTAATGCGGCCAAATCCAGCCTCGACCATCATTGCTCGCAGATTCTCTCTCGAAAAATGATGAAGATGCGGATCGCCACGGTGGAATAATCTCTGGCGAATTGCACGTCGAAGGCGAGCGGGATCTAGAAGGACAGTGCAAAGGCGATTTATGAAACTTCTCTTGCGGGGCTGAGCAGTCGGTGACTCCTCGCAGCCATCGATGATGAGCAGGCTCCCTCCCATTTTCAACACACGAGCCGCCTCTTTCAGCACAAGGCCAGGATCTGCACAATGATCGAGTGCGGCCGCAATCAGCACCGTGTCATATCGCTGGCTCTGGTACGGCAGCTGCTCCCCAAATCCTTCAACAAACCAGCATGGTTTAGCGAGCCCCTCGCGAAAGTATTGTTTGAGAGATCGATGAGGTTCCGCGGTAAATCGTTCGCGCCCCGGATCGTGCACTACAAAGCGATCGGCTGGGTTGTCTGTATCCCACCATTCGCGGAAGAGCCCCCACCCACCGCCAATATCCAGCACACACCCTCTTAGAGGTAGTCGCGACGAAAAAAATCTTTGGAGTATGGCATGGTTGCGAGCAACCTCAGGCTCATTAAACATGGACTCATCCTTAGTCCATTGAATAAACTGTTGCTGCTTCTCATCCCAGTCGGAAGCCGAAACTCCACCCGCCAGCGGCACTGAAGGCTGTTGCCCCGAGGCTTTCAGCAGAAAATTCGTTCCCGGGAGTTGTTGATAGGCAGTTACTTCCTCCGCACGAAAAAACGGCGGCCTGGTTACCAGCGGGAAATCTCGCTCCTGCTCCATTCCGTTCTACTCTCCCATCTTATGCACGAATGGCAAACCGTTCTGCCCACAATCCAAATGTAATGAGTCTGATCAAGAGAGACGGCAATCGTTGCCGTCCCTCAAGAAAATCATCCAGCACAGTCCCCGCAGATTCAGTTAATGCCCCTTGGCTAGCCGTCACCGCATGATCCAGTAAGAACCGGAACGCGTCGGAAGACTGGCGTATCCAACTTCCCTCTGCCACCTCGAACCCAATTTTGTCCGTTCGTTCGGTGACAATATCGGGAATGGTTCCGCGCATCGCCTCCCGCAGAACGCGCTTAGTCACTCCGTTTTTGATTTTGAAGTCATCCGGAAGTCCTAACGCAAATTCGACAAGCCGGTAGTCTAGAAACGGAACCCGTGCTTCTATCGAATGAGTCATCGAGCTTCTATCTTCCCAATGGAGTAGCATGCTGAGATTCACGCGAGTCAGCTGAGAATGAGATAGTGCCCGAATTGACCCTCGCCAACCGGGCCACTGAGCGCTGAACGGATCGGCAGGATTAGCTCCAAGCTTCGAGACCCCCAACCACGAAGGCTTCATTGCTGCCCCCCCACATATCTTCCGGAAGCCTTGCACAATTCCTTGCGGGACCAGAGCAGCGAGGGTCAACTTGATGACTGCAATAGACGAGTAGCCATGTACGGTACTTAAATTTGCAGTTTCCTCTGCAAGATCCCTCAGTCTTAGACCGCGCACCAAGCCCGCCAATCTCGGCCCGAAGAATGCAGGATAGCCCCCGAAGCTTTCATCGGCACCCTGCCCATCCAGCATCACCTTTACCCCATGCTGGGCAGCCAGTCTGAAAACGCACCACTGAGCATAGATACTGGCCGATCCGAACGGCTCATCTTGATTCCAGACCAGTTGCTCTAAAACTTGTAGAAGCTCGTCCATCTTCGGCTCAACATCATGCGCATCCACTCCAGTGCGTTCCACTACAGACCTGATGAACTTTCGTTCATCCAGTCGACCTTCAGTTGAGATAGCCGAAAAAGTCATTTGCTGGGATGAGACACCTTGCGAGCGCAGCAACTCGCTCATTAGACACACGATGGAGGAAGAGTCGATTCCGCCGGATAGACAGGAACCAACGTCGACATCAGCGCGCAATCGTAGGAGAACCGAATCGCATAGTAGTTCCTGCAAACGTTTGGTAGCGTCTTCGAACGTGCCGCAAAACGGAAGCGAACTCAACTCGTACCATTTTTGCACTCGCCTGCCAGGCGCTTGAGCTTCAGACAATTCTTCGAAAGTCGCTTCTAGTGCCTCGCCTGCGCGCAACTGAACCACGTCGGCAAAGAGTGTTTCGCGCGTATGGTCGCTGAGTCCCCAAGCCAGAAAGTCATACACTCTTTGTCCATTCATTCGGGCTTGCCATCCTGGGAGCACCGTGAATTGTTTAATTTCGGAAGCGAAGGCAACCAGGCCTGAGGGCGAACGCCATAGATAGAGAGGTTTCACACCAAAACGATCTCGGGCAGCAAATAATTTACGCTGTTCGATGTCGAGAATGACAAAAGCAAACATGCCATTGAATTGATGTAAACACGACGTTCCCCAGTGGCGATAGGCTTGAAGGATGACTTCCGTGTCGGACGTCGAGATGAATTGACAGCCCAATGACTCGAGTTCACGGCGTAGCTCAATGTGATTATAGACCTCCCCGTTGTACACGATCCAATAGCGCCGATCCTGCGTGCACATTGGCTGGTGGCCCGTAGCATGGAGGTCGACTATCGCCAATCGTCGATGCGCAAAGCCTACCGTGAACCCCTGACCCGATTCCGTAACAGATTGGTCTTTAGGGCAGTATGGAAGCTTCGCTTCAAAGACATCCACAGGAGTGTCCTTCCCCCCAAAAGAATGGAGGCGGCCTTCATTCGTAATCGCCAGATACCCTTCGTCATCAGGCCCACGATGTCGAACCATCTCTGCCATTGCCACAAGCTCTTCCTTACGAAATGGCTGATTCAGTCCAATGAGCGCCGCAATTCCACACATAGCAATGTTAGTTGATTGTCAGGATGATCGTGGAGCCCAGGAGGAAAGCAATGAATTGATACAAAGAAGAGGAGCCAATGGTAGAGAAGAACTTTTCACAACCTCACGCTAAGGCTATTACTCACCCAATCGGAATCCGGAATCAGAAGTAGCCGTCAGAAGCTTCAAACCGCGTCTGGAATGTATTTGATCTCTTGAGCCAACCAAGCGAGAGCAGGCAGCGTATATTTTCCGCAGTACATAGCATGGCTTGGATGTAAAGGGTGCCGCGCGTTGCCTGTTGCTTTGTGATTTATTGTCTTACCGTCCCAAACCGCTCTGCAAGGAGAGTCCTGACATGGCGGAGTTCTGAACTTTGCACCAAGCCTGCCATAATGAATAGAACGCACGCGCCCATCAACGCCAATGCTTTGACAGCAATACTTTCGCTGGCAGAAAGATTCAGTGGAGGTATCAAGAAGGCGAGTGCGGTTGCACCTGCTACTGAGAGCCCCAAGGGTCTCCACTGGTGCGGCACGAAATACAAGCGTTGGCTTATACTCATATATGCAGCAAAGACACATGCGTAGCCAAGAAGGGTTGCTAGAGCAGCGCCCGCGATGCCAAGCTGAGGGATGAGCAACCAATTAAAGGCGGCATTGAGCACGGCACCACCCACGTTAATGTACAAGATAAGATGCGTTTTCTTGGCGATTGCAATTCCCGGTGCAAAAATATACATGTTCGAAAGCAGAATGGCTGGAACAAGATAGATAACCACCGTCGCCGCCGAATAATACGCAGAGGTAGTAATAAGTTGCATGATCTCTTTGGCAAATAGGCTTAAGAATAGAAAGATGAGTAACGCCGACACAAGAAACAAGCGAAAGATAAGCGCGAGCTGCTGTGGTGTCTGTTTTTCGCGATAGTGGACATAGACCAACGGCGTCAATGCGGACTGAAAACCAACCATGACGAGTCCAACAGTACTGGCCACGCGAAATCCAATGCCGTACACACCCACTTCATCCAATGAGAGAAAATGGTTGATCATCAGGCGGTCGACATAAAGACTGACGAACACCGCGATTCCCGATGGCACTAAGGGAGCGGAGAAGCGCAGCATGTCCGTAAGGCGATCCGTCTGAAAGCGGAATCGAAAGGTGTTCCGCAAGTACCACAAGCCGTAAACGCAACCGACCAACGCCCCGGCGACCAAACCGTAGAGGATTCCCGCAAGACCCCACGAGAGAATATAAGACAACGTAACAGTCACCGCAGCGGTCACACACGTTACCAGGAGACTGACGACCGCGTAACTGTTACTGCGCAATTCCCATCGAAACTGGTTTTGAATAAGATAAGAAACTCCGTTGAGCCAGATATAGATCATCCCGATCCGAAATATGGATTCCAGTCCGTGGGCTCCCATCACAAATCGAGATAGTCCCGTCGAGAAAATGAGCGCAAGAATCAAGAACAGCGTATAGCAGAACACCGTGAACCAGAACGCAGTTGACGCATATAGAATTTTCCGCTCAGCATCCTGCTCGCTCACGTAATAGCGCGCGACGCCCTGTGACACTTCCAGCGCCACTGTTAAATTCACGAAGCCGGCAAATACCATAAGGAGATCCAGCGAGCCGTAGTCGATCGGCGAGAGAACCCGGGTGTAGAGGGGAACGAGAAAAAGCGAAAGCCCCCGGCTGATCAACGTAGGCACTGCATAGATGACGCTATCGCGGAGAAATGACCGTAACAGCGACATCAACGATTGACTACGGTCTTAGGGCAATAGAAGAGCTGGATCATCGCTCTTTCAAACCAGGAGCTTGCCCCCTTTATAAGCAACTGTTTCTGGTTTGGCCGCGGCATAAAGGTTGGGGCCGTCCCATCGATCACGTTATTAAAATACTTGGCATACGCCTCGTAAGAGTAGTTCGATTTCCAGAACTCAAAACATTCGTTCATCTTCTTTTGCCTGAATTCATAATCGACAATGAGCTCCTTCAACGCGGCCGCCAACTGATTCGGGTCTGACTCAAACTGAATGACAGGCGAATCAAAACGTTGCATATACGCAGATCGGTTTCCCCCAACAACACAACAACCGGCAGCCATCGCTTCAATAGCCAGCCGAGCGACCCACACCCCCGGCTGGTCAACCACGATGTCCACAATTTTCATCCTTTCAAGCACATACTCGTTGTTTGAATTCTCGATGAGTTCAAATTCAAATTTCAGCCCTTCCTCCCGCAAGTGATCGATGGCCTTCAGAACGATATCGGTACGCTTGACAATCCGGTCGCTCGGACAGTGCAGAATAAGCGGGCACACTGAACTTTTCTTCCCCGCATCGATCAAGGTCCTTTGAGGAAAGCGGAAAGGAAACAGCGGACCGGTCTGAAAGGTGCTCTGATCCGGATGCGAGATGACGGATGCAACTGTTTCGCTGAGAGTCTGATAATAAAAACTTCTTAGAAAATGATACGGGCACGCTTCATCATATGGCCAAGATTTGTGACCAAACTCTGCATCGATTACCCGTTGCATGGGCCTGTAGCGAACATCATCTCCGCAGTGCATCAATACCAATCTCTTGCCGGCCAGCCTTAAGAAGAAATAATCAACTGAGAGCGGCATGAAAGAGCGATTCCAAACGAACAGAAACGTATCGTTTCTTATGATTTCCCTTATAAGGCGAAACGGCAGGGACAGTTCAAACACGGTTGCATTCAAGCGGCCGTTGGGCTGGTGCCATTGGACATGCAGGTTCTTGTGAGTCCTGATATTCTTGATTCCGTAACGCCCACTTGAAATGATCAGTGCATGAACACAAATGTTCCTCTCTGAAAGGCAATCGCTGACGCTTTGAATGATATTGGCGATCTCATGCAGCCCAATAAACAACCGGCCTGTTCGCATCGGACGAAATAGATGAACGCCGCGTATCACTATGGCAAGCGGGAAGATCAGCACAATCACACCTGCACTCAAGAGTACCCATAACGTAACTCTGAGAAGTCTGTGCGCGAATTCCATCTGTCGATGAGTCGGTGAGATTTCTTTTGAAACTGGATGATGTGAGACGCCCTGGTGAGAAGAAGCGCTACATGTTCCTATTCAGGCACATGCAATTGAGAAGTACTACAGATTCTCTCGGTGCGCCTTAAGATTGACTACTTACGTAAGCGCAAGAGTCGCGCCGGCACTCCTGCGACAACAGCATATGCCGGGACGTGGCGTGAAACTACAGCTCCCGCACCAATCTGTGCCCCTTCCCCGATCGTGACTCCTGGCAAGATCGTCGCTCCCACTCCTATATCGGTACCATCTCCAATAATAACGGGAGCGAATTCAATTCGACTCTTCAGAATCGGCTTTGCAATCCCTTCCTCGGCATGAAAGGAAGTAATAATCTTTACCCCCGGACCTACTCCGACATACTTCCCGATGATCAAATTCCCAGCACTGTGAAAAAAACACTGCGAGCCGATCCAAGTCCCATCTCCGATCTTCATTTGTCCGCGATAATACCCCTTGAGTATGGCGTAATGCCCGATGTAGACGTTGCTTCCCAGCGCAATGTTCTCAGGATGAAAAACCAACACCCCCGGCTCAATGATCACGGACTTGCCTATTTGCTTAAACTGTGTCCTACGGACATTCCCTGAGCCATGAGAACGAAGCCCACCGTTACTATTTTTCTTTTCACCTGGCATGATTGTAGTTGGATAGCGAGGATGCCGAAAACGTATCACCCGTACTGTCGAAACCTTTCCTTAGTGCGTGACATCCCTTGGTTCTCACAGCGCACCGTCTGATTAAGCCATCGCTCCCGTTTTGTTTTTCCTTCAAGCGATGAGGGGACTATGCATGCAGGGCCCTTTTCAAACTGGATACGACTTGAGTCATTTCTTCTTCGTTCATATGGGGATAGAGCGGAAGTGACAATCCTTGCGTGGCACACTCATAGCTCCCGGGAAGGTGCCCGGGTTTGTATCCATAGTTCTTCTCAAAATACTGTTCGGTGTGGAGTGCGTATGTGCCGATGGTCGTTTCTACCCCGGACTCCCTCATCTTTCTAATGACTTGATCTCGATCAATTCCTTTCTGGAGTAATACCACGAACGACTGGTATGTCTGCCTCGATTGTTTTTCATCGGACGGAAGGGTCAAGACAGAAATCCCCTCAAGAAATTCTCTGTATCTATCCGCAAGGTGACGCCGTGCATGAACTAGGTGATCTACTTTTGCCATCTGTACTATTCCGATGGCCGCATTGATATCGGACATCCTATAGTTAAATCCCGCAGCGACAAAACGGAAGCGGTTGTCCTCTCGGATACCTCCGTGACTCCGGAGGAGAGCAATCTTCTGAGCAAGCTCAGCGTTATTCGTGGTAATCATTCCTCCTTCTCCGGTCGTGATAATCTTCCTGGGGTGAAAGCTGAAGCACCCCAGAGCTCCAAAGCTTCCGCATTGCCTTCCATTGTAAGTCGCACCTAGCGCGCATGCCGCATCTTCAATCACCGTTATCCCAACATTGTGAGCAAAATCGTTTATCTCATCCATCCAGGCCGGCCTACCAAACGCGTGAACCGGAATCACCGCTTTGGTCTTCGGAGTGTATTTCTTTCGCAGATCACCGATATCCACGTTATATGTCTTAGGGTTGACGTCTACAAGTATGGGCCGTGCACGCTGTTGAATCACGACGTTAGCGGTTGCGGGAAAGGTAAAATCCGGCACCAACACATCGTCCCCGGGGCCTATCTCTAAGACAGCCAGGGAGAGGTGGAGAGCGGTTGTACACGAACTCGTGGCAAACGCATATCGTGTCCCAACATATTTAGCTACGGCCCGTTCAAATTCTTCAGTTTTTGGCCCTTGCGTGAGAAAACCGGAATCAAGAACGTCTCTTATGGCAGCCATTTCCTCGCCAGACATCCACGGACGACACAATCGTATCAATTGCTTATCCATGCTGACTCCGGTACCACTCGACCGTTCTCTTCAGCCCAAGATCCAGATCGCATCGAGGAGTAAACCCCAAAGTCTCTCGGGCTAAGCTTGCATCCCCACAGTGCCGGCTGATGTCACCGGGCCTCATCTCGGTGTGTCGGACCGAGACCTTGCTGCTAGTAATCGTCAAAATCTTGCTCACAATGGTGTTAACACTAGTTTCCATCCCACTACAGAGATTGTACATTTTTCCGTGGGCTTTTCGATTTTGATACGCGCGCACAGTAGCATCAGCAGTATCTTCTACAAAGATAAAGTCACGCGTTTGCATTCCATCCCCATATATCTCAATCATCTCGTTTTTCAGAACCCTATCAATCACTATAGGGATCAATCCTGCATACCCCTCCTTATTCTGCCGTGGTCCATAATTATTAAACGGCCGTAACACGACCGCGTCCAAGTTAAATGTGGTCATATAGGAAAACACAAGATGATCGGTTGCTGCCTTGCTCGCTGCATACGGCGTGTGCGGCATCAAAGGATGCGCCTCAGTCATTGGTACAACAAGAGCGGTTCCGTATACCTCCGATGACGAGAAGTGCACAAGAGTCTCAAAGATTCCCTCGCGCCAACATTCGCAAAGGTTTAGTGTCATCTTCCAATTCTCGTCGGAGCTCCATCCCGGCATCTCAAGAGATTTAGGCAATGGGACGACCGAAAGATTGAAGATGACGTCTGGCTGATGGCTTTTAAGGATTCCCCGCAGCTTCACAGGATCAGCTACACTTTCTTTGTAAAACACAAGTCTATGACATGTTGTCCTAGCTTTCTCTATATTAGATTCCCTTCCCAGGAAGAGATTATCTATGACAACCAACTCGTCCGGATTATCCAAGACAATTCGGTCGCAGAGATGGCTACCAATAAATCCAGCTCCTCCGGTCACCAATACCTTTTTCCCTGATAGACTATTGCAGCCCGGATCAGATGATCTCATTCTGCACCCGTAGCCTTTCCGGCAATGCAACCATTTTCGCCGGTACGCCAATCGCGTAGTGCCATGCGGGAACGTTCTCTGTGACTACAGCGCCAGCCGCAACCATAGCCCCTTCCCCAACTTCAACGGCAGGAAGAATTGTGGCGTTGGCTCCGATTGAAGCTCCTCTGCGAATTGTGGGTGCTGGCAGATCGCTCCTTTCCCGAATGGGATACCGATCATTGGCCAGAGTCACGGAAGGTCCCAGGAACACATAGTCTTCAATAAGCGTGTTGGCGGGAAGGTACACGCCCGATTGGATACTAACATGGCCCCCGATTTGGCAATTGTTATCTATGACCGTGTTGGTTCCGATCAAAACGTTATTTCCGATCCGTGTATTCTCTCGGATGAGTATCTTGTGACCCGTTCTGACATAATTTCCCATAACGACATTACTGTAAATCACTGCGTCCGAGCGAATAATGACATTATTCCCTATCGTCGTGCCTTCATAGTCCGCGTGTTCCAAATTGAGATTTAACTGGCTGAGCTTCAACAGCTTTGTGGTGTCAGGGAAACCCAACAACACGTTCTCGAGAACAATGCAGTTCTCTCCGATTACGTTTGCTCCGTAGGTCCTGACACTATGATGCACCTTGGCGTTTTGCCCTAGTTTGATAAACAAATCCCGCTCCTTCTAATTATGCCCGATCCATGGAGATACAGCGTTGCCGATCACCGTGTTTTGTTCGTCCTACCGCTTGCGTAAAATTCTCGCATCGTCTCAACCACCTCACTTTGTTGCCCAGCAGTTAACTCGGTATAGATCGGAATTGCGATGGTCTCTTTGGCCGCGCGTTCCGACTCGGGAAAGTCTCCTTCTTTATGCCCGAGGTATCGAAAGCATTCTTGCAGATGGAACGGGACCGGATAATAAATTTCGGTTCCGATTCCTTTTTGTTTGAGAGACCCCATGAGGTCATCTCGCTTTTCGACTCGAAGCACGAATTGATTATAGATGTGGTAATGCTTGCTGCCCGAGTCGCGATACACCGGGTCGGGCAGCTGGACGTTTCCTTTTTGCACCAGGCCGCTCTGCTGAAAGAGTGCTTCATAGCGTCGCGCGTTCTCCTGGCGTCGTTTAGTCCATTCGTCCAAGTAATTGAGTTTCACATTGAGCACCGCAGCCTGGATCGTATCAAGCCGGAAATTACCACCGATCAGTTTGTGGTAGTACTTGGGCTTCCCTCCATGGACGCGCAACACTTTTATGCGCTCAGCCAATTCCTGATCCTTCGTGACCACCATCCCCCCATCCCCTAAAGCACCCAAGTTCTTGCTGGGGAAAAAGGAGAGGCAACCAACCGTTCCCATTCCCCCAGCCCGCCGGCCATCACGGTATTCCGCGCCGATGGCTTGGGCCGCGTCCTCGATGACTTTCAGATTGTGCCGTTTCGCGAGATCAAGAATCGGCGCCATGTCGGCACATTGACCATACAGATGGACAGGAATGATCGCTTTGGATTTTTTCGTAATGGCGTTGGCGATCTTTGACGGATCGATGTTGTATGTCTTGGGATTTATGTCGACGAAGACCGGTTTGGCACCCAATCGCACGATAGCCCCCGCGGTTGCAAAGAAGGAAAACGGAGTCGTGACCACTTCGTCTCCAGGGCCGATCCCGATTGCCATCAGTGCAATGAGGAGGGCATCGGTACCGGAGGAAACCCCGATTCCATGACTGGTCTGACAGTAGGAAGCCACCCGTTCTTCCAACTTGGACACTTCCGGCCCAAGAATGAACGTCTGACTTCGAAAGGTCTGCTCCAGCGCAGCCATAACCTCTTTATGCAGCGGCTCGTGATGTGCTTTCAGGTCGAGTAGTGGGACCCCCATAGATTCTCCTCAGTGTGTGTTAGACGGCTTTTATTCCGCCGGCCGTTACTGTGTACTGTTTTTTGCAGGTTGGACAGATTGCCTTCTTGCCCTTAATGACGAGCTTCACTCCACAGACACACATCCACCCTGCCTGCCGGCCTGGGTTACCGACGACGAGCGCATGATCGGGCACATCCTTCGTCACCACCGCCCCCGCTCCGACGAGGGCATATTGGCCGATCGTAATCCCACATAGAATAGTGGAATTCGCGCCCAACGTCGCCCCGCGTTTGACAAGCGTCGACCGGAGTTCTTTCATGCGCGGAATCTCACTTCGCGGGTTGAATACATTGGTGAAGACCATTGAAGGACCGCAAAAGACGAAGTCTTCCAAGGTTACGCCTTCATAGACTGATACGTTGTTTTGGATTTTGACTCCCTGCCCCACGGTCACATTCGGCCCCACAACCACATTCTGACCGATCTTGCAGTTCTTCCCGATATGAGATCCTTTCAAAATATGCGAGGTGTGCCAAATGCTGGTGCCTTCTCCAATCTCGACGCCGCCATCAACGAATGCCGACTCGTGCGCAAAATAATTCTTCTCCCTAAATGATACGTGCTGCTCTTCACGATGCGATTCTTGCTCCAACGCCTTTTGACAACGATGCAGCACGGACAACACGCGCAGCCCCTCATCCCCATCGGTTCTTGGACGCGTTCTGGTGGCAACACAATCTAGAAAATGGAAACACTCGGTGCGGAGGGGCTCCCCCTGATCAAGCTCAACCGGCTGGGCGTCTGCCTTGTTTGCGATTGGAATATTGTTTTTCCAGTCAATGGAGTGTGGGTAGAGCAACAACTTATCCTTCTTCTCCATGTCGTCGAACACGGCCATTTTGCGATCACCAACAACGATCAATTTCTGCTCTTTGAACGGGTGTAGCCACGAGACAAAGATATGCGCCCTGACCCCACTGGCAAAGGAAAGGAGACTCATCGTGACATCAGCAATCTGGTGGTGAAGATAGTTCCCTCCTTGAGCCCTGACATTCTCCGGCATTTCGTTCAGCAGCCCTAAGATTACAGAGATATCGTGTGGCGCGAACGACCACAGAATATTTTCTTCTCGCCGAATTTTCCCCAGATTCAAACGATTAGAGTAGATGTATTGGATTCTCCCCAACTCTCCCGCAGCAATGAGTTCCTTTAGTTTGAGCACTGCCTGGTGATACCAAAGGAGGTGTCCCACCATCAGGATACGCTCCTTCTTTTTGGCAAGCGCGACGAGCCCTTCCCCTTCTTCAACAGAGAGACAGAGTGGCTTTTCCACGAATACATCTTTCCCGGCCAGCAACGCCTCCCTCACCGCATCTGCATGCGCCTCGGCCGGCGTCGCAATCGCCACGGCTCGTATGGTCGTATCTCTCAGGACATCCGAATAGGCATTGAACATCTTCGCCGAGGGATATTGCTGTTTGAACGACTCCAGCCGCTCCGGATCGCTGTCGCAAATGGCGCCCAGCGCGTTCAGACCATGAAAGTTGCGAACGAGATTTTTCCCCCAGTAACCGGCCCCGACGACAGCCACTTGTGGCATTCCTTCACGACGCGTACTAGACAGAGTCATAATAATAGCGCCTCCAGCGAACTCTCATTCATTGCTACGTTGCGTTCATTCAGCTTTTGCAGATATCAACTAACAGTCTGTTCGGCGCGGCCTGTCAGATAGAAATGACATCATTCACATCAATCTCCACGGCTGCGGCTTGTTGAATCAGGCGAACACCCAGTACCAGGCGATGCCGTTTTTCTTTGCGCAATAAACTCCGGCGATAGCCCTCGCACAGTTTCTATAGCAAATTCTGTTATCTTCTAGGAATTGTAACCGACTTTCTGAAATCGTTTCTGTTCCACATACCAGCGGTAGGTGCTGCCGATGC
>Ga0137396_10000616_pt1 | contig 17286 bp, 20 predicted proteins | sample czc16metaG_FD_108284 | JGI IMG/M metagenome (GOLD analysis project Ga0137396, IMG submission 108284) | Vadose zone soil microbial communities from Angelo Coast Range Reserve, California, USA - czcobulk3.16 metaG | ecosystem: Environmental > Terrestrial > Soil > Vadose zone | place: USA...
ATCCGCGACTTGGTGGAGAAAGACGACTCCATCCTGCTGCACCAGCTCCTCGAGGAGCGTGTTGGGTTGACGAACGGAGTCCACGCCGTGCTCCATCCGGAGCGATCGCGGCCCACGCCGGCGCGGCGCTCGTCTGGCCCGCAGCAGGCGGTGAGCAGCGCTTGATGACGATGGCTCGTGACGTGCCCGATGCGCATCACACGTGTCGTTGGTATGCTTGCCGCACGAGGTCGCGGGCCGAGAAGCGAGCTGGGCAGCTGCTCAGGCTCCGTGGTGTGGAGTCATATGTCCCGTTGCTCGAGCGTGAGCGACGATGGTCGGACCGCACCAAACGCGTTGGGTTTCCGTTGTTCCCCGGTTACGTGTTTGCTCAGTTCAGTCTTGCCATGGTGCACGAAGTCCTCGGGACACCGGGCGTTGTCACGATCGTTCGCATCGATGGGAATCCGGCACCCGTGCGGAGCGAGGAACTGGAGTCCGTCCGCGTACTGGTGGCGTGCGTTAACGCCGGCAACGCGCCACCCGAGGCCGCGGAGTTCCTCGACGCAGGACAGGAAGTCATCGTTGCCGATGGCCCGTTCAGCGGAATCCGAGGTGTGCTGATCGAGGATCGGGGTCGGACAAGGGTTGTGATTCGGCTGTCTGCGTTGCGCAAGGCGCTGAGTGTGGAGCTGCCACGGGAGATTCTGCGCGCGGCAGCTGGATAACTGGATCGCCGAAAGAAGGGTGGTTAAGCCGGCGGCCCCATCGCGCCGGACGCGGGCTTCGTCAGATGCGCCCTGTGACTGACAGGGCCAAGGTGTAGTTACTCCCCGGAAGTTCCAGACACCCCAAAACGCGACACCTTCTTCAACGGATTACTACTTTGTCAACGATGTTCGGTTGTCGAACAACGGTTCGTAGTGTGAACTGTCGGGCGGCTGCAGGTGCCACTGCTCGGACGCTCAGGAGCGTGCGGTCTGAAGCACGTCGCTGAACAACCGAACAGCGAGCTTGTTGAGCTGCTTATTGTCGAGCTACAGCGCGGTTCGAACGTCTCGCAGCGGGCCCTGGCGCGGCGACTTGGCGTTGCCGTTGGGACCGTGAATCGACTGCTGGCCGAGATGGTTGCTGCTGGCTACGTCCAAGTCTTCAATCGCGGTGTGCGACCGTTTGCGTACAAGGTGACGAATGACGGAGAGCGCTACCGGAGGCGCCTGAGCCTCGAGCAGTACTCCTCGGTTCTGGGCCGCTTGCGGCGTCTTGAGGAGCGAATTCGGTCGACGCTGGGTGAGTTGAATAAGAGGGGCGTGAAACGCGTGGTCTTCTACGGAGCGGGGGAAGTCATGGAGGCTACGTACCCTGTTGCGCGTGAGGTAGGTCTCGACGTCATCGGCGTAGTCGACGATGACACCAGTAAGCAGGGGCTGAGGAAATGGAGCCTGGTCGTCGGGCCACCGCGCTCGATCAACGATCTGAGACCAGATGCCGTGCTCATCACGACAGTCCGCCACGCCGAGGAGATTCACCTAAAGATCGACGCAGCCCTGCGTTCCTCGGTCGAGGTCCGGGAGCTGTAGCGGCGCGCGCGTGTACCATTCTCTCTCTCGTCGGCGCGCGCCCCAACTTCATGAAGCTGGCGCCGCTGGATCGTGCGCTTCAGGAGCGCCGAGACATCCGGCACGTCACTGTGCATACCGGTCAACACTACGACGTGGTGATGTCGGAGGCGTTCTTTGAGGATCTGGGCATCCCACAACCCCAATACAATCTTGGGGTCGGGTCCGGATCGCATGCTCAGCAGACCGCCACAATCATGCAACGCTTCGAGCCGATTGCCATGGCGGAGCGGCCCGATCTCGTGCTCGTGTACGGCGACGTGAATTCCACCGTCGCGGCGGCCCTCGTGTCAGCGAAACTCGGATTGCAAGTTTGGCCACGTGGAAGCGGGTTTGCGAAGCGGCGACTGGAGCATGCCGGAGGAAATCAATCGGGTCGTCACGGACCGTCTCTCGCACCTGCTGTTCACGCCTTCACGAGATGCGGACGACAACCTCCGTGCCGAAGGCGTAGCTGGCGAGCGCATCCATTTAGTGGGCAATATCGTGATCGATTCCCTCGTGCAGGCGCTGCCGCGTGCTCTACAACTGAGTGCGCCGGACCGATACGGAGTGGATCCGCACCAATACGTGCTTGTGACGCTGCACCGGCCTTCCAATGTCGACGATCCGGCTACTCTGTCCGAGCTGGTTGGAGCGCTCGAGGAGCTGAGCACGAGAGGACCGGTCCTCTTCCCAGTGCACCCGCGGACGCGGCTGCGGATGGAAGAGTTTGGGTTGGGAGCCCCGGGCTCCAATGGCCTACGTCTGATAGAACCGGTCCGATACGTGGAGATGCTGGGTCTCATGGCTGGCGCTGCGCTGGTGATCACGGATTCGGGAGGGGTTCAGGAGGAGACATCCTATCTGGGGATTCCCTGTCTCACCGCTCGTCCGAACACCGAGCGTCCAGTAACTGTGAGGCTCGGTACGAACCGCCTGGTCGCGTCACGCCGTGCGGAACTCGTTCCGGCGGCGCTCGACGCCTGGGGCAAGTGGGGTCCCGAGGCGATATCGAGCTGTGCGATGGCGGTACGGCCCGCCGCGTTGCCGACATCATATGCACATGAGCTCCTTGGGCGACGACCACCCAACAGATGAGGATCAGGACCCCGGGCATGACGCCGAGGCTGAGTGGAGTCGCCAGGTTATGCCAATCCGTCCGGTGCGAACGAGTCCGTTATGAGGGAGGCACGATGACTGGGCGTCCAGCGCCGGAGGTGGCCGTGAAGCAGTTAGGCGAGGAGGACCGCGCCTCGGTGTCACTGCTTTGGATCCTTGCATTGCTCTTGCGTGAACGCAAGACTGTTCTCGCATTTACGGCTGCGGGCATCGTCCTTTCCCTAGCGATCGCGCTGTTACGGCAGAAGACATACACGACCACGTTTTCTTTCGTGCCGCAAACGGCGCAGGATCCCAGTCGGGCAGGGCTGGCAAGCCTCGCCGGCCAATTTGGTATCTCGCTGGGCGCAGGCGCGGTGGGAGGACTCTCCCAGTCGCCGCAATTCTATGCGGATCTGCTCTATACGCGCGACGTCCTTGCCCCCATCGCCGCGGACAGTTTCACGGTGGATGGTGGTGCCGGGAAGCGGGTTGCGCTCGCTCGATTCCTGGACGCCGCCGGTTCAGAAGCGCCTGTGGTCCTCGAAAACACAGTGCGCCTCCTGCGCAGAGACGTTATCGCGGCTACCGTGGCGGCGCGCACCACGGGCATGGTGACCGTCCGTGTACGCACCGAGTCGCCCCACGTATCGCTTCAGATCGCCGAGCGGTTGCTCGAGGGGCTGAACCACTTCAATCTCGTTACCCGGCAGAGCCAGGCCCATGAGGAGCGAATCTTCACGGAGGGGCGGCTCGAGGCAGCTCGGGCGTCACTTCGGGCCGCCGAAGACGCGTTGCAGCGATTCCTGCAGGCAAATCGCGAGTTCGCTGGCTCTCCAGCGCTAACGTTTGAGCGGGATCGGCTCCAGCGCGACGTGCTCCTCCACCAGCAAGTCACAACGTCGCTGGCCCAGCAGTATGAGGAGAACCGTATCCGGGAAGTGCGCGATACGCCGGTGATCAGTATCATAGAGCATCCGACGCTGGCGGCACGCTCCGACCCTCGCTTGCGAGCGTTGATCCTGCTTCTGGGGACCTTCGCGGCATTCTCGGTCGCGGTGATGACCGTTGTCCTTCGCGATGCCCTGGCTCGGGGGCGCACCAGCGGGATTGATCCTGCATTTGCCGTGCTGGCGAGTGAATGGAGGCGGATCCGCGGGGCGCGCGGCTCTTGAGCCATCATCTTCAGGACTGTTGCAATCGTTGATGCAGACAACCGATCCACTAACACCGCGTCTTGCGGGCGGGCTACGGCTTGCCCGTCACAGCATGTTCAATCTCCTCGGGCAAGGAATCCCGTTACTGGCGGCGTTCCTTGCCATCCCGCCGCTGATTCATGGACTGGGTACGGACCGCTTCGGCGTATTGACCCTGGCGTGGATGGTGATCGGCTATTTCAGCCTGTTCGATCTCGGTCTGGGCCGGGCCCTGACGCAGCTTGTGGCGACGAAACTGAGTGAGGGGCGCGACACCCACGCCCCGCCTGTCGTCTGGACCGCCTTGGTTATGATGTTCGTCTTGGGGTTGGTGGGTACCGCTGTGGTCAGCCTCGTTACTCCCTGGCTGGTCCATTCGGCGCTCAAAATACCGGGACCCCTGCAAGTCGAGACGGCGCAGTCATTCTATCTCCTCGCTGCGGCTATTCCGATTGTGGTCGTCACGGCAGGGCTCGTCGGGATTCTGTCCGCATTCCAGCGGTTTGGCATACTCAATGCCATTCGCGCTCCGATGGGGATCTACACCTTCCTAGGACCGCTGGCGGTGCTGCCGTTTTCTGATAGTCTGGTGCCGGTCACGGTCGTGCTGGTGGCAGGGCGTCTATTGGCGTTCGGTGCGCATCTCATTGCTTGCCTGCGGGTCATGCCGCCGCTACGTACTGGCCTTGCGCTGCGGCACGCCGCCATCAAGCCGTTGTTTCACTTCGGCGCATGGATGACGGTGACGAATGTGATCGGGCCGCTCATGGTATATCTGGATCGATTTGTGATCGGGGCCATCGTCTCTGTGGCGGCCGTTGCGTACTACGCAACGCCATACGAACTGGTCACCAAACTGTTGATTGCTCCGGGTGCCATTCTGGGTGTGCTCTTCCCCGCCTTCGCCGCCAGCTACATGCGAGACCACAGTCGAATGATAGAACTTCTTGCTCGCGGAACAAAGTACATAGCGTTGATCCTGTTCCCGGTGGTACTGCTGACCACTGCCTTTGCTCACGAGGGCCTGCGATGGTGGCTGGGTGACGAATTTGCCCGGCACAGCACGCCCGTACTGCAGTGCCTGGCGGTCGGCGTGTTTATCAACGGCCTTGCTCAGGTGTTTGCTACGCTGGTCCAAGGTATTGGACGGCCGGACCTGAGTGCAAAACTGCACCTGCTGGAATTGCCGATCTATCTTCCGGTCCTTTGGTGGGCGATTCACACCTATGGTATTCTCGGTGCGGCAATCGCGTGGACCGGGCGGGTTGCTCTGGATGGCGTCCTGTTGCTGTGGTTATCAAGTCGCTTTCTTGGTAACAACACTCTTCTTCTGAAGCGCATCGCGGGAGGACTACTGGCGGCGCTGGGCGGCCTAGCGATCCCGTTGCTGGTTACTGGCACGGTCCCCAGAGCAGGAGTCGTATTTGTGATCCTGACGATGTTTGTCGTGATGGCGTGGTTCGTGGTGTTAGGTGAGGATGAGCGCGCCTCCATCGAGGGCCGCCTGGGGTGGGCGATAGGCCGCTGAAGCGTCGTCGAACCGCTCCCGATACCTCCAAGATAGATGCGCCGTGGCCGGAAGACGGTCTCGAGCAGGTTGAGTGTTGCCCGTACTGCAACGCGAGCGATCGGACGCTTGCTCACGGAAATGTCCAGGACTGGTCCTTCTATTGCGCCCCAGGCAAGTGGACCTACTGGCACTGCACGCGATGCAACTCGCTCTACTTGGACCCACGCCCCACGCCGGCAACCGTGGGACAAGCCTACGGCGCATACTACACTCATCGCAGAGCACATAGAGAATCGCTCGCGCAATGGGTCAAGGAACGAGTGAGAAACGAATGCTGGTCACATTGGCTCAAGACGGATCTCCGTCCGCGGTTACACATTCCCACAGGTCTGAGCTGGCTGCTGATCCCTTTCAAGTCGCGATTGGTCGAACCATTTGAAATAGCGGAACTGGTGAAACTGCCCAAAGGGAAGTTGATGGACGTCGGTTGCGGTAATGGTTATACGCTCAGCCTCGCAAAGTGGCTTGGGTGGCACGCAATGGGGTTGGAGATTGACCCTTTCGCAGCGCGCGCCGCCCGTACACAGGGTTTGGACGTGCTTGAGGGCTCGTATGCGCGGTTGACGGAGTTCAGGGAGGAACTGGACTGCATTATCTGCTCTCACGTGCTTGAGCATGTGCATGATCCTCAGGATATGCTTGTTAGGCTCGCGGAGGCGCTGAAGCCCGGCGGCACACTGCTCTTGTCTTCGCCGAATGCAACCAGTCTGCTGCGCTCTCATTTCGGTGACGACTGGCGTGGGCTCGAGGCACCACGGCATCTGTCTATTCCGTCCATGAGCCAGTTGGAGGCCAATCTCCGCGAGATGGGCTTCAGCGTCAGACAGCGGCAGCTCACTAGTTTGTGGGCTGCCGCCGAGTCGTCTCGCATTCGACGGCGCGGCACGCGACTCAATACGCATGACAAAGCGGTGGCAAAGAGGCTGACGGCCGATACGGTGGCGTCGAGCGATCAAGAGCATGACTTTGTGCAATTCGTCTGTGTCAGAGACACCCGTCGTGTCCTCTAGTCACGGTTCCGGTTATCCAAGGCCCCGCTGCCGGCGGTGCTGTTCATGACGTCAATGGCGACGTTCGTGCAGGAGGGGTTGCGGTGGTGGCTCGATCCCGACTTCGCGCGCTTCAGCACGCCGGTGCTGCAAATCCTGGCGATCGGTGTGTTCATCAGCAGTCTCGCGCAGGTGTTCGCGACGCTCATCCAGAGAGTGGGCCGGCCCGATGTGACGGTCGCGCTGCCCCTCGTTGAGCTGCCGATCTACTCTGCCGATGCTGTGGTGGGTGGTGCAGCGCTTCGGCATCGTCGGCGCCGCGATGGTCTGGATGGCGTTTTCGTGGATGCGGTGCTACTGTTTTGGTTTTCGCGGCGCTTCGGCGGCGGGAACGGCATCCTGTTCTCGCGCCTTACCGTTGGCATCATGATCGCGCTCGGCGCGCTCTTGATCCCGCTTACTATCGCGGAGATCGCGTCCCAGGCCGCAGTGGTAGCCATGGTCCTGGTCGTGTTCGCGCCCGTGGGGTGGCTGGTCGTGCTCAACGGGAATGAGCGCACGTCCAGCAAGCGCCGGCTCCGGCTGGCGATCACCTCCTGACCGCCGCGCCCGTGATGCTGCGCAACGAGACCGACTCGTCGGTGGTCGCGAAACTGGTCGCGCTGCTGATCACGCTCTTCTTCGTTGCCACCGTCTGCGTACCGGCGGCAGTGCTCAACAAGCTGTTGTTCGGGCTGATCGCCTGCCTAGCCATCGGGCGCCTCGTGAGCAGGCCCGCGGACACGCGATTCCGGACTTTGTCGCCGCTCGTAATCCTGTCTGTTTTCCTTTTCGGTCTTCTGCTGAGTCTCGTGGGCAATGCGGACCTCGGCCTCGCGCGTCAACTCCTCTTCAGCGTGTCGCTGCTGCTGCTCATCTATCCGATTCTCTGGTATGGCGTGGATGTCGACAGGGCGATCAAGGTCGCCGGCGTCGCTCTCGCGGGCCTGAGTTTCGTGTTCCTGGCCGCGCTTCTCGGCTCAACCACCTCGACCGTCGCGGCCGACCTTTTGGAGCTTTTCACGCGCTACAGTCTGAGCGCGTCTGGAGACCGGAATATCCTGGATAGCCCGACATTCATGTTCCATCTGGGCACGAGTCCCTTCCTGCTTGTCCCGTTCGCCCTGTTCGCGACCGAGTTGCGCGATCGCCGGAAAGCCGTCAGCGCCGTCGCTCTACTGCTGATCGGCGCGGCGATCGTGGCCAGCACCTCGCGCGGCTTGATGCTCGTCTGCCTCGCCGCCCTCGCGCTGATCGCACTGGAGCGAATGACGAACCCCATGCGCGTCGCGTTCGTACTGGTGACGATCCCTCTGGCTGCCGCCGGTGTCGCAGTGCTGATGGCGCGAACCAACGTCTTCAGCGCCTCAGACGTCAGCAACGCGATCAAGATCGGCCACGCGGTCTCGTTCGTGGACAACCTGAGTCTCGCGGGCGTGTTCTTCGGTGACGGGCTGGCGTCGTTCTACTATTCATCCGGGCTCGGACAGCAAGTAGCGCAGACGGAGATCACGTTCCTCGATATGTTGCGGTACTTCGGTTTCCTGCTGGCTCCGGTCGTCGTCGCCGCGCTGCTATGTCCGTCGGGGCGGCTGTCGCGCTACGTGGGCGACACGTCGCGGCTGCTGAGCGTGGCCTACTTCCTCCTGTATCTGTTGCTCTCGCTGACGAACCCGGTGCTGTTCAACTCGGCGGGCCTGTCGATCGTCGTGTGGTACTGGTGGCGCGTGCTTCGGCATCCTGCGGAGCCGGCTTGCGCCGGCTCCCAGTAGGTTGCGCCAGATGCGGATCCATTCGGTTGTGGTCGCGTACCGGCCAGATCACGGTTCGTTGACGGCACTCTGCCTGGCCCTGCGCCGGAACGCGTCCGACGTTGTCGTCGTGGACAACACGGACGATAAGTCGCGCAGCCGCTTCGAGGCGCCCGAGGAATGCGCTCTCATCCCGCTCGGACGCAACGCCGGTGTCGCCGAGGCATTCAATGTCGGCATCCGGCACGCGCTCGATCGGGGAGCGGACGCCATCGTCCTGTTCGATCAGGACAGCGAGATCGAGGACGGCTTCCTTGCGCGTCTCGTGCGGCCGCTACGTCCCGGGACACCGGGTGTGGCGGCACCGGTGGCCCGCGACAAGAAGACCGGGCGCGAGTATCCGGCGCGCCGGCTTGGTCGCTTCGGCGGGTCAGCAAACATCTTCGTCGACAGACAGACCGGCACGGAACCCGTCGCCGTTGAGATCGTGATCTCATCCGGCTGTGCCGCGACCGCCGTCACGTTCAGCGAGGTCGGCTTGATGGACGAGGACTTCTTCATTGATTTCGTGGACGTAGAGTGGTGTCTGCGCTGCCGCCAGCGGGGTGTGAAGATCGTCGTCGTGCCGGACGCCGCCATGGCGCATTCCATCGGAGACACTGCGGTGCGAACTCCCCTCGGGCTCTACCGCGGGATCATCCACGGTCCCGTGCGGACCTACTATAAGATCCGGAATTCGTTCCTGCTGGCGCGGAAGCGCCACGTACCGCTCCTCTTCGCGCTGCATCAGGTGTTCTCGGCGTTGGCGCATAACGTGATCCAACTACTGTTCGTGAAGGAGCGTGCCGTGTATCTGCGGACGATTCTCGTTGCCGTGACGCACGGCCTGCGGGGCGTCACGGGCAAGCGGGCGGCCGCATAGATGTGCGTCGCCCAGGTGAGGCCGAACGTCAGCGTCTGTATGGCGACGTACAACGGCGTGCGTTTCCTGCGTCCGCAGATGGCGTCCATTCTCAGCGAGCTGGAACCGGGGGACGAGGTCATCGTCGTCGATGACTGCTCGTCGGATGACACCGTCGCGATGCTGGAGAGCTTCGGTGATCCGAGGATCAGGATCCAACCCAACGCGGCAAACGTGGGCCCGCAGGCGACGTTCGACCGCTCGATCGGTCTCGCCGCGAACGACATCATCATCATAGCGGACCAGGACGACGTGTGGATCCCGGGGCGCGTGGCGGCGATGGTGAGGACGCTTCAGGAGACGGGAGCCGCTCTCGTCTCGTCAAACTCGGAATACATCGACGCCGACGGGGCCGCCGTGACGTTTCCAATGCCGCCGTTGCGCGCAGAGGATTCCCGGAGGTATCTGCTGAACATCGTCCGTGTCTTCACGGGCAGGGCGGCGTACTACGGCTGCTCGATGGCGTTCTCGCGTTCTCTGCGGCGCCTGGTGCTTCCCATTCCGCGATACGTGGAGTCCCACGATCTTTGGATCGCCACGGCCGCGAATCTGACCCGCGCGAATGCTCATCTGGAGATGAGGACCCTGCAGCGCCGCATTCACGGTGGCAACGTGAGCGTCATCCAGCGCGGGCTCAGGAGGAAAGTCTGGGCCCGCGCCAAGTTTGGCCTTGCGCTTCTGCATCTCGCGATGCGAATCGTCTCCACACCATCTCGGGACGGTCGGTGATCCTCGTAACCGGCGGCGCCGGCTTCATCGGAAGCAACTTCGTGCATACCTACCTCGCGAGCTCCGACGAGCGCGTCGTCAATCTCGACAAGCTGACGTATGCCGGTAACCGGGCTAATCTCGCGACGCTGGCGGATGATCCGCGGCACGAGCTGGTGATCGGCGACATCGGCGACCGTGAGTTCGTTAGCAGTCTGCTCGAGGCGCACCGGCCGCGGGCGGTTGTCAACTTCGCCGCCGAGTCCCATGTGGACCGCTCGATCCACGGTCCGGGGGATTTCATCCAGACGAATGTCGTCGGCACGTTTAACCTCCTCGAAAGCGTTCGCGCGTACTGGAGCGAACTGCCGGACGGGTGCCGCACGGCCTTCCGGTTCGTCCATGTGTCCACGGACGAGGTCTACGGGACGCTCTCCCCGACGGATCCACCGTTTGTGGAGACGAATCCGTACCAGCCCAACTCTCCGTATTCGGCGAGCAAGGCGGCCGGCGACCACCTGGTCCGCGCCTGGCATCGCACGTACGGCCTTCCGGTGCTCATCACGAATTGCAGCAACAACTACGGCCCCTATCACTTCCCGGAAAAGCTGATCCCGCTGGTCATCCACAACGCGCTCGCGGGCAGGCCACTGCCGATCTATGGCGATGGACAGCAGGTGCGAGACTGGTTGTACGTGGAGGACCATTGCCGCGCCATCATGCGCGTCCTCGAGGCCGGGAGGGTGGGGGAGGTCTACAACATCGGCGGGTGGAACGAGCAGCCGAATCTCCAGGTCGTGAAAACGGTCTGCGCGATTCTCGACGAACTGCGCCCCAGGGCCGATTGCCGGTCATACGCCGAGCAGATCACGCTTGTGAAGGACCGGCCCGGTCATGACCGGCGCTACGCCATCGATGCCAGCAAGATGGAGCGGCAGCTCGGCTGGAGGCCGCGGGAGACGTTCGAAAGCGGCATCCGCAAGACGGTGCAGTGGTACCTCGAGCACCAGGCGTGGGTGGAGGACGTCACGAGCGGCGCGTACCGGCAGTGGCTGAGCAAGCACTATGGTGCGTGAACTGCACGAGCAGCGCATCCTGGTGCTCGGCGCCAATGGCCAGGTGGGGCACGAGCTGCTCCCTGCGCTGACCGGTCGTGGCTGCGTGACCGGGCTTGACCGTGCGGGCGCGGATCTGAGCGCGCCCGAATCCCTGCGCGCCGTGGTCCGACGGCACCGGCCGCACGTTATCGTGAACGCCGCAGCCTATACGGCGGTTGACCGAGCCGAAAGCGAGCCCGAGTTGGCGCACACAATCAATGCTGTTGCGCCCGGAGTGCTCGCCGAAGAGGCGCGGGCACTGGGCGCGTGCCTGGTGCATTACTCCACGGACTATGTGTTCGACGGCCGCAAGGATGCCTCGTACGACGAACACGACGCGCCCAGCCCGCTGTCGGCCTACGGCCGGAGCAAACTGGCGGGAGAGCGCGGTGGCCGCATTGGGCGGGCGGTACCTCGTGCTCCGCACAAGCTGGGTGGTGGGGGCGCACGGCAATAACTTTCTGAAGACGACGCTACGCCTGGCTGCCGAGCGCGACCGCCTGCGCGTCGTGGCAGATCAGCATGGAGCCCCGACCTCAGCGGCCCTGATCGCGGACGTGACGGCCCGCGTCCTGCAATGCATGGCGCAGGCGCTCGAGGGCGACTCCCGCTGGGGCCTCTACCACCTGGCGGCGGCCGGCGAAACGACCTGGCACGGCTATGCGAGGCACGTGGTAGGCCGAGCGTGCGATCTCGGCATCGCGCTCAAGGCTGCGCCTGACGCCGTCGCCGCGATCACGACCGCCGAATACCCAACTCCGGCAGCGCGTCCGGCGAACTCTCGCCTCAACACCGTGAAGCTGCGCACGACGTTTGCCGTGGAACTGCCCGGCTGGAGGCATGGCGTAGATCAGGTGCTCGAAGAACTGCGGGCCAGGCAGCAGCGATGACAGGTCACGATCGCCGGGGAATTATCCTCGCCGGTGGCTCGGGAACGCGGCTATACCCGGTTACGCAGGCCGTGTCCAAGCAACTCATGCCGGTCTACGACAAGCCGATGATCTACTACCCGCTCACCACGCTGATGCTGAGCGGTATCCGCAACGTGCTGGTGATTTCCACCCCGCACGACGTGCCGCGCTTCGAAGATCTGCTCCGCGACGGCAGCCAGTGGGGCATGAGGATCGAGTACGCCGTACAGCCGAGTCCCGACGGCCTGGCGCAGGCTTTCATCATCGGGCGGGAGTTCGTGGGCGGCCGGCCGAGCGCGCTGGTCCTGGGCGACAACATTTTTTACGGCCACGACTTTGTGAAGCAGCTTCAGAGCGCACACGCCCGGCGGGAGGGAGCGACGGTGTTCGCGTACCACGTGCACGACCCAGAGCGCTACGGTGTGGTTGAGTTCGACGCCAACGGGCGCGCGCTCAGTATCGAGGAGAAGCCTAGGGCGCCGAAGTCGAGCTTCGCGGTCACCGGCCTGTATTTCTACGACGGGCAAGTCTGCGACGTCGCCGCGGGCATCAAGCCGTCGGCGCGCGGCGAGCTGGAGATCACGGACGTGAACCGCTGCTACCTGGAGCAGGGCCAGTTGAACGTCGAGACGCTAGGCCGGGGCTATGCCTGGCTCGATACCGGTACGCACGAGAGTCTACTCGAGGCGGCGAGCTTCATCGCGACGCTCCAGAAGAGACAGGGCCTGATGGTCGCTTGCCCGGAGGAAGTCGCTTTCGGCCAGAAGTGGATTGACGCCGCCACGGTGGAGGCGCTCGCCCGTCCACTAGCGAGGAACGGCTATGGGAAGTACCTACTGAGCCTCATCAGGTAAGGCGCGCAGACATGCCCCTGACGGCGATTCCGACGGCTCTGCCCGAGGTTATGATTCTGGAGCCGAAGGTCTTTGGGGATGAGCGGGGGTTCTTTTTCGAAAGCTTCAATGCCCGAGACTTCGAGCAGGTGACCGGGCTGAAGCGTGCATTCGTGCAGGACAACCACAGCAGCTCCGCACGAGGCGTACTGAGGGGACTGCATTACCAGATCAAACACCCGCAGGGAAAGCTGGTACGCGTAATCCGGGGACAGGTGTTCGATGTGGCGGTAGATCTGCGCCGCGGGTCGCCGAACTTCGGCAAGTGGGCAGGGGCGACGCTGTCCGGGGAGAACAGGCGGCAGCTCTGGATCCCCGAAGGGTTCGGCCATGGCTTCGTGGTGACTAGCGAATCGGCCGAGGTGCTGTACAAGACCACGGATTACTGGTACCCAGAGGACGAGCGCAGCCTGCTGTGGAACGATCCGGCAATCGGGATTGAATGGCCGCTGGCCAGGACGCCACAGCTGGCGCCCAAGGACGCGGCAGCAAAACGATTGGACGAGGCGGAGCTCTACTAGGGTGACCACGCGCGACTATCAGGTCTGCGTCAACTGCATCGTGGACGCGTCGGCCTCGGGCATCACGTTCGATGCGCCGCATTGGTCCGACTACTGCAACACTTACCACCAGAACATCCTGCCCAACTGGCATCCGGATGAGGTGGGAGGGAAGATCGCACAATCACTCCTGCGAGATGCGGTCCCTGAATGGTTTGAGCTCGATGGAGAGGTCCCATTCATGATGCAGGTGTACCAGATTCGCTCCGAGAAACGGTCGCTGATCCCGGCAGTGACGCACGTTGATGGCTCCGGCCGCCTACAGACTGTCTACGAGCACACCAACCCCCGCTACCATGGTCTCATCAGCGCGTTCCGTGATCTGACCGGTATACCGATGGTGCTCAATACCTCGTTCAACGAAAACGGGCCAGTGGTCTGCCGCCCCGAGGAGGCCCTGGATTGCTTTCTTCGGAACGATATGGACCTGCTCGTCATGGAGAACTGGGTGATCCGGCGCACCCGCGCCGTGGGCGGATAGATCGAGCGGCGATGACTGCGACGATGAGAGTCTCCGTCATAACCGTTGTCTTCAACAGGGCCAATACCGTTGCCGACACACTGGCATCCGTCGCCATGCAAACGTGGCGCGACATAGAGCACATCGTCATCGACGGGGCTTCGACCGATGGAACGCTCGAGATGTTAGCGCAACACGGCAAACATCTCGCCCGGGTCGTGTCGGAGCCGGACTCTGGTATTTACGACGCGATGAACAAAGGCGTGCAGGCCGCGACGGGCGACGTCGTCAGCTTCCTCAACGCCGATGACCAATACGCAACCCGTGACGTGTTGCGGACGGTCGCGACGGCGATGAAGGAGGGCGATCTCGACGCCGTATTCGGGGATGTAGCGTTCTTTACGGATGACGTGCCGAGCCGGGTGATTCGGCGGTACCGCTCTGCCCATTTCCGGCCAGACCGCCTCGGCTGGGGCTGGATGCCGGCGCATCCAGGCCTCTTCGTTCGGCGAAAGACCTTCGAGCGTGTGGGACTCTTCTCGACCTCCTATCGGATCGCCGGAGATTTCGAATGGATAGCGCGGGCATTCAAGGGAGGAAGCGTACGGTATCAATATTTGCCGGAGATATTCGTCCGTATGCGCACCGGCGGAATCAGCACCGGCGGATGGCGTAACACGGTGTTACTCAATCAGGAGGTGATGCGCGCCTGCAGAGAGAACGGCATCCCGACGAACTGGCTCAAGATTCTTTCGAAGTATCCGGCGAAGCTGCTGGAGTTCGTTCGCCCGTGACGATACTCGTTACTGGTGCCACGGGATTCGTGGGTACGAGCCTCATCGCGCGGCTTGCACGTGAATGTCGAACGGTGCGGGCGGCCACTCGATGCGACACAGGGCATCTGCCCGAGGGGGTCGAGCGAACAGCAATCGGCGAGGTGACCAGGGACACGGATTGGCGGCCGGCGCTCGATGGCGTGGGTGCCGTGGTGCACCTGGCGGCTCGGGTGCATGTCATGCCCGACCGGGCCCACGATCCGCTCGCCGAATTTCGCAATGTCAATGTGTACGGAACGTTGAACCTGGCGAGGCAGGCGGCGGCCGCTGGTGTCCGGCGCTTCGTGTATCTGAGCTCAATCAAGGTGAACGGAGAGATCGGAGCCTTCACGGAATCCGCCGTTGGTAAGCCTGACGATTCATATGGCATTAGTAAGCACGAGGCGGAAGTCGGCCTGCGGAGCATCGCAGGCGAAGGCGGCTTAGAAACAGTGATCATCCGATCGCCATTGGTATACGGCCCCGGCGTCCAGGCAAATTTCGGAGCATTGATGCGTGCGGTCGCCCGGGGCATTCCCCTACCATTGGGCGCAATTCGTAACCGTCGTAGTCTGGTGGCGCTGGATAACCTGGTGGACTTCATTCTCGTTTGCATCGAGCACCCGGCGGCCGCGAATGAGACCTTCCTGGTAAGCGACGGCGAGGATCTTTCGACGACGGACCTGATCCGACGGATCGCCCGTGCCATGGGGCGCCCGGCGAGGCTGATCCCCGTCCCGGCAGCCGTCTTGCTGGCTGGCGCGACTCTGCTGGGGAAGCGCGATGTCACGCAGCGGCTGCTAGGCTCGTTGCAGGTGGATATTTCTAAGGCACGGCAGGTGCTTGGGTGGAAGCCCCCCGTCAGCGTGGATGAGGGGTTGAGGTCCGCCGTGGCGTCGCTCTAACACCGATGACCCTACTACTGCCTATCCTCCTTCCCGTCGGCGTTTTTCTCTCCGCACGATGGCTCACCGGTCAGTTCCGTCGGTACGCCCTGGACCGCGGGCTCTTCGATGTTCCCAACGCGCGCAGCTCGCACGTGCTCCCGACGCCGCGCGTCGGTGGTCTGGCGATCGTGTTGACTACGCTGATGGCGCTTCCATTGCTTGCCGCGATGAGTGTGTTGGCCTGGCCGACGATCTGGGGACTTCTGGGTGGGACTGGACTTGCGGCGCTGATTGGATTTGCGGACGACCACAGCCACATCGCGCCCCCCTTGCGCCTGCTCGGCCACTTTATCGCCGCCGGGTGGATCCTGGCGTGGTTCGGCGGGCTGCCACCGCTTTCCTTGCTCGGTCTTGTCGTTGAGCTCCATTGGCTCGGTTACGTGGTCGCCGCGCTGTATCTCGTCTGGGTGCTTAACCTCACAAACTTCATGGACGGCATTGACGGGATCGCAGGGGTCGAAGCAATAACGGTCTGCCTGGGCGGCGCATTGTTGTACCTGGTCACAGTACCGGGAACCAGACAGTGGCTTGCTCCCCTCGTCCTGGCAGCGGCGACCCTGGGTTTCCTCGTCTGGAACTGGCCCCCCGCAAGGATTTTCATGGGCGATGCGGGAAGCGGGTTCCTCGGACTGATGCTCGCCGCGTTCTCGCTGCAGGCAGGTTGGCTGGCGCCCACGCTCTTCTGGAGCTGGCTCATTCTCCTTGGTGCGTTCGTCGTGGACACGACGGTGACGCTGTTTCGTCGAGTGGTGCGCGGGGAGAGGTTCTACGAAGCACACCGAAGCCATGCCTACCAGCACGCCGCTCAGCGATGGGGTTCGCACCTGCCGGTAACCCTCGCTGTCGGGGCAATCAATCTGTGCTGGCTCCTTCCCATCGCATTGATGGTTGCCGTGGGGTCGTTGGACGGCGTGCTAGGCGTGTTCATTGCTTACACGCCAATCGTCGGGGCGTCCCTCTGGCTGAGGGCGGGGACGCCCTCCCTAGCCTGCTGAGCTTCCTCTACAAGCTTTCCCTCCCGGCCTCCGCCGGAAGCGGCGGCAGCACGCAACCGATAGCCGTTATGGCGCGTGGCGCTACCTCGTTACCGCCGCGCGCGTCTGCCGAGCCGGTTGGCCTGCCGCTTTCACTTGCTCCTCGACCCACGGGTAGGTTTGGGCGATGCCGTCGCGAAGCGAGAAACGCGCGTTCCACCCCGTCGAATAGATCTTTGCGTTGCTGAAATTTCTTGAACGCACCCCCACTGGACCTTCCACCCACCTCACGGTCACGCGTTTCCCAGCAACGTCAGCAACCGTTTCGACCAGCTCCCTGACCGACACGTACTCCGGGCAACCGATGTTCGTGGGGCCCTGGAGATCTGACAGAACGAGCCTCCGAATGCCATCTACCATGTCGTCGACGTACGTGTATGACCGGATAGCGGTCCCATCTCCCCACACGTCGATTCTGCCACCAGCGGGCACTTCGGCGACTTTGCGGCAAATGGCCGCGGGCGCTTTTTCCCGTCCCCCAGTCCAAGTCCCTTCAGGTCCGTAGCAATTCTGAAAGCGCGCGATCCGGATCGCCATGTTGTACCGTCGACCGTACGCCATTGCCATGCGCTCTGCATACAGCTTTTCCCATCCGTACTCGTTATCCGGCATTGCTGGATACGCTTGTTCCTCTGCGAGTTCTGGTTCTCCGGGCACCATATCTCGATAGATGCAAA
>Ga0137396_10000617_pt1 | contig 17281 bp, 15 predicted proteins | sample czc16metaG_FD_108284 | JGI IMG/M metagenome (GOLD analysis project Ga0137396, IMG submission 108284) | Vadose zone soil microbial communities from Angelo Coast Range Reserve, California, USA - czcobulk3.16 metaG | ecosystem: Environmental > Terrestrial > Soil > Vadose zone | place: USA...
ACCCAGCTCAACGCGACCTTCTACAACGACTGGGGCTACACGGCGAATGCAGCTTGCCAGGCGATCTATCAAGGCGGGCCAACGGGATCGACCGCAGCCGGCTGGGGTTCACCATACCTCCTTGACGCGAAGACCGGAATAGCATACCTCAACACCAACAACAAGGACCCTTACAACAGCGCCTGCAGTCCAGGCCCTAACCTCTGGTCAGCCTCCGAACTGGCGCTCAACGACACCACTGGTCAATGGATCTGGGGTTTCCAAGTTACCGCACACGAAACCTGGGACTGGGACTGCTCTTGGTGGCAGGCTCTCGGGAACGAGACCGTGAACGGGGTGAATACGCAGGTGCTGTGGAAGACGTGCAAGTCCGGCTATCTGATGGAGCTGAACGCAGCGACCGGCGCGCTCATATGGAGCTGGACTCCGCCCGCAAGCATCTACGCGCGGTGCCCGCATTACTGCTACCCTTGGGACCCGCTCAACCAGACGCAGATGAACTTACCCTTCCTCAACCCGAGTCTGAAACCCACGCTCATCTACCCCGGGCCTGCAGGTGGTTTCGAGGATGAGTCTTCATACAGCCCGACCCTGAACTACCTCTTCGTGGACTACCAGGAATTGCCTGGCGTCGCCTACTACGTCCCTATGAACCTAACGAACTACAAGACGAACTCCGGAATGGCGTTCCAATCTGCCTCTGGAGGCCCCTTGCTTGGGGGCCACCCTGACGTCGCGAACAACAACACAGTCTTTGCCATCAACGCCGCGACCGGACAGATGGTTTGGTCCCACTTCATCCCGACCCAGGGATACCGCGGCGGAAACAGCAACAGTGGCAACGTTGTCTTTCTGACTTTGTCGTCGGGAGACTTCTTGATGCTCGACGCCCGGACAGGCACGACGATCAAGGACCTGTTCATCGGCGGACCTCTGAATGTCCTTCCGTCCATAGGAGCGACGGCTTCAGGGCAGATGGAGGTCATCTTCCCGATTACCGCAGGTGTTGTCAGCTGGGGCACTGGAGTCCCAGGCGACATCGTGGCCTTGAGCCTGCAGAACGTTCCGGCGAACCTTCCAGCGACCACAATCACCACCACAATTCCAGCACAAACGGTCACCACCGCCGGGGGACAAGCGACAACCGTGACTGCGACTACCACAGTCGCAACCACAGTAACAACCGGAGTCGACACAACCACACTCTACGGGATAGCGGCGGTCGCCGTGATCTTCATCATCGCGACGGGCTATCTTGTGATGGCTCGCAGGAGACCCGGCGCTTAATTTATTTCTGCACGAGCTAGCCTAACCGCCTCGAGTCTCTCCGCGCGTTCACCTCCTCCTTCGCGAGACGATGAGACTCCCGCATCAACCTGAGACAGGTGGGGCCATGTTCCGGCATCAGGACCTCAAGCTCTTCGAGGGAGACGGAGTAGCCTGGACTCCAGTACCTCACGGCCGCGTTTCCTGACGCGAAGCCTACAACTTCGCTGTTGTAGGTTATCCTGCGGACCCCCTCCTCGCCGGGCTCGACCCTTCCCACCAGCAACGACTTTGCGATGCCGATGCTCGGAATGCCCAGGACCATACCGCATATGGTCGCAAGGCCCGCGGAGCGCGGATGCGCGGCTCCGTGCGCGTCGAAGCACACGAGCTGAGGACGAGCCTTGAGCCTGTTGACCGCTGCGGTCACGAAGGGACCCTCGTGCAGGTAGAACAGCCCGGGCACATAGGGGAGGCTGAAGCGGCCCTTGTAGACGCCCCGCGCCACGGTCCGCCCGTCTACCGCCTCCGTTGCGACCGCGGCGACCCTATCAGAACGATAGGCGGCATCGACAGCGCATATTCTCGAAACCTTCTTGGGCAAGGGTCTTGCTGTGACGCGCATGAGCTGTTGGAGGCTCGCGAAGAATGCCACCTCGGCTTCATCAAGACCCTCGCGGCTCCGCAAAGTTCCCGCCAAGTATGAGGTCTGGGAGTCCCTTAATGACGTATGCTATTTTCTCAGCTAACGTGCCCTAGTTTGGCTTGTAGAGAGTCTTGGAGCACACTGAGTTGTATTCGCAGGCTCTGCACTTCCCAACGCTAGTGCTTGATGTCGCCTCCCTCTCCTCTAGCCAGTATCCCTGCATCTTGCGGACGCCTAGTTCAGCCGCATGGACGTCATGGTCGATCAGGTGGACCTTCATCGCCCCGAGGTTCTCGTGTTCGAGTTCTTTTGCTCGGCCTTGTTCAAGGTATTTCGATATGGTCACAATCCACGCTCTTTTCTGCTCGTCTGAGAGTTCCTTGGCCCTCATGCGAACGAGCGCCAGCCGCAGCTTCGAACAGTCGAAGCCCATCTTGTCTAGCAGGGCGCCGTAAATCAGAATCTGACTTAGCTGGTCATCCCAGAGCGAATTTGGGTCGCCGGCGGTGGTCTTCAGCTCAACCAGCCACAGTGGTCTCTCTTCTGACCAGATTATGTGGTCAGGTTCTCCTATCAGACGAATATCGCCCAATTCGCCCCACACTTTGAGTACCGCATAGCTTGGCTTTCTCTGGCTGACAAGCTTCACGAAGCCGGCCTTGCTGATGGGCTCCATCGGGATGAGCTCGTCATGGAGAAGGGTCCCCTCCTCCTTTGCTTCGGTCGGTATCTCTCCGAGTGCGAACTCGTTCTCCACCTTATACTCGCAATAGAATTGACCGGCCAGCGTTGAGACCCCCACCGAAGAGACGCCGTGGCGAAGGTCCCTCTTGCCTCGAGCGAGGAACTCCTCTTCGCGCTTCCACAAGTCGTCCCAGAACTTCTTCAAACCTATCGAAAGTCGCGTCGCTGAATATGTAACGGTTGTGCCTTTGACACCAGCAGGTCTAGATGGAGACGAAGAACCATAAATATCGGCGCGCGGCTTGGGCGGTCGAAGGAGCTCGACGACTTGGCAGAAAAGAACGTGCAATTGGTCTTTGGAAGGATGGGTCCCGCCGAGGAGGGAACCGTGACGAGGGGAGGGTCAGGGGGTTCTGGAGAATCGATCCAGAGGTTTGTCGCAGGCGTCAGCGAGATCAAGGACTGGTTCAAGGACTTTCAAATCGACTCGGTGGAGCTGTGGATAAGCGGAGGGGTCGAGACCGGACAGGTCCTGAGCCTCTTCGTGAGCGCCAAGGGAGAGGGCGGAATGAAGGTAACCCTAAAGCCGAAACAGGGCGTATAGCTCCGGCTCAGGCAAGGCTCATTACGAAACCGATTCCGTCGTCGTCTATCCCGTAGTAGCTGTTGCCCCTACTACCCTGCACGAGCATCCCACTTACGAGGGGCGACAACCCATCAATGAGCCCCTGATACTGAATCAGCATGTTGTATGGGTTGTATCCCCAATTTCCGGCGATTGTGTGAGTGACCCCCATGATGGTGGCGTAGCCTTGGAACGCGCCGTTGGGATAGTGTTCCACAAGTAAGGCGATTCCACTGCTGAACTGCACGTTCCATCTTCCAACTGGTTGGAACTGCGCCAGCTCGGGTTTCGCTGGAAGAGCGGTAGACGGCACGTCCTGCACCTCTTGTGTCGGGGCAGTCTTGGGTGGCTTTGGTGATTTTCCTCTGCGCAGAGCCGGCGACCCGCCGGGCGCTTTCACCAGAACTACCTTGAGCGGGTCGACCCCGGCCCTCGAGTTCAGCCTCGGCTTGGCTCCCTCCGGGATGTCTTGGAGATCCAGGGAATTGCATCCGAGGTCGAACGCCTTCTTCACGCTCTGGCCGTACGCAAGGGCAGAATAGAAGCTCGCCGCGAACGCCGCCGCGGCCTTGTCAGAGATGGTCCCGGATATCCCGACCACGCAGTCGACATACTTCGCGATCGCCTCAGCCTGATCCTCGGAATAGCACGCGTTGAGCACGACGCATTTGATGTTCCCATCGGGGTCGTTGATTAGACCGAAGAGGTTCGCCAGAGCGTTCGGGGGGACCGCTATGCCGTGCCCCTCCGCATCCTCGAGGATGAGCCTGCTGTTCTCTCCGTGTCCCGAAAAGTGGACGATGTTGGGGTCTGACCTCTGCAGCCGGTCCTGCAAGTCCTTGACCTGCGTCGCGAAGTCCGACTGGATATCGAACTGTCTGCCGAAGGTGCTTTTTCTGATGCCTTCTTCGATGTCGTTCTGCTCCCTCCCGAGCTGCAGCCTGTCCGTCTCCAGGGGATTGGCGGCAAGGAACAGAATCCGAATCAATCGGAGAATTCGACCCCACGAGTATCTTAAATCTATTGAAGTTTGTCGGGTTGATGGTTCCCGCCCGCCCGCACGCCCCCTCAAGAAACCGCGTTGGATGGAAGCGAGGCCAATCTTTTATCTACCCGGAGTACCAAAACGGAACGTAATGCCAGACTCCTCGGCGGAGCTGGGCGGTCTATCACGCGAGAAGTTCATCTATCTTTCGACCACAGGGAGAGTCACAGGGAAAACTCACACCGTGGAGTTGTGGTTTGCATGGAGTAATGGGAAGGTGTACTTGAGTCATGAAGGGGAGCAGACGGATTGGATGAAGAACATTCAGAAGAACCCAGACGTGAAGTTCAAGATTGGGGGAAAGCCATTCTCGGGAAAGGGAAGAGTGTTCGAGAAAGGTCCCGAGTTTGAGGATGGGAAGCGCGCTCTGTACGAAAAGTACTACGGGAAGGCGCCGAAGGAAAAGGTCGACGATTGGTTCTCCCTTTCCAAGGTGATCGCCTTGTCCCCGGCGTCAAAGGAGTGATATAAGCGGCTACGTCGCCGAGAGCAGATCGCTAAGCTAGCCCCACTTTGCCGCAGAAGCTCGTGTACCTCGGGTCCTTCCGAAGCTCAGCGAAGACAGGGAGCGTCTTGATGAGGGCGGGCCATGAGTGAGTCTCCGCCGTCCTATCGAGCGCTTTGAACGCCTCGTCCAAGTTCCCTAGCGCAGCGTTGATGAAGAGTTGCCCGTAGAGCCGTACCGACTCGAGCTTGTCCCCCTGTATCTCCTCTCGCGACGCCTCCGCTTCCTTCTTCCTGCCGGTGAACGCGTACAGGAGGCCCTGGTTGAGGCGCAGAAGAGGCTCTCGGGTGTTCAACTCGAGGCCTCGCGTTATCCATTCCTGAGCCTTGTCGAAGTCACCATTGATCATGTAACATTCAGCGAACCTGTTGTGGATTCTGGGATTCCTTGGATTGAGGGCGTTCATCCTCTCGAGCACAGGCAGGGCTTCGGCGCCCCGGCCCGAATAGTTGAGGAAGAACGCCAGCTGCAACCCCACGTTCTCGTTCAGAGGGTCGAGCTCGTACGCCTTCCTTCCGTTGACGATCGCCTCTTGAAAGTTGCCCACTGTGGCGTGGATGACCCCCAAAGACAGGTACGCCTCCGCGAGGCTTGGATTGATCCTTATCGCGATCTCGGCCTCCGAAATGCAGTCTTCGAACCTGTCAAGCACCCAGTGGACGTGGGCCAGGGCGGCGTGACCCTCGGCGGAGTCAGGGTCCAGCTCGAGAGCCCTCCTTGCGGCCGGCTCCGCGTTGTTCGAAATCACGGAGAAATCCTCGTAGCCGTTGATCGCAAGTCTGCCCCAGGCCTGCGAGAGCGCTGCGTACGCCCGGACGAAGCCGGGGTCTATCGAGATGGCCCTGTCGAAGAGCGGAAGCGCTCTCCTCAGGCTCGACTCAGAGGCCTCGTGGTAGTGCTGCAACGCCCTGATGTACAGGGTGTACGCTTCGACGCTCTTCGTTTCGACGCTCGGGGCCTTGAAGAAGGCCCCCGCGGTGATGGACCCCGCCACCCGGGAGGCGATGTCGGTCTGGATCGCGAAGACATCGCCCATGTCCTTGTCGTAGTTGGAGGCCCAGAGGTGCTCTTCACTCCTCGCGTCGATCAGCTGGACGGTCACCCTTATCCGATTGCCCGCCTTCCTCACGCTCCCCTCGACGATGGAGCCGACGTTCAACTCCTTGCCGATCTCCGAGACCTTCTTGTCCTTCTTCTTGTAGTGCATGACCGAGGTCCTTGCGATGACCTTCAGGTCGCCGGCCCGCGACAGCTCGGTGATCAGCTCCTCAGTGAGGCCGTCGGCGAAGAACTCGTCGTTGGGGTCAGGGCTGATGTTCACGAAGGGCAATACTGCCAGGCGCTCTCTCGGCGCCAGCTGTTCTGCCCGCCCCGTCCCTTTCTCTCGCAAGACCATCCTGTAGACGTTCATAGGAATCTGGACGTTCTTTAGTTCTACCTCGCCCAATGACTCGAACTCCAGCGCGGTCTTGTTCCTGATGCTGTCGTACACCTGCTGCGAGATGCACACGCCGCCAGCCTTGGCCAGAGGCTCTATCCGCGATGCCACGTTCACCGCGTCGCCATAGACGTCCCCTGAGCCATAGACGACGTCCCCCACGTGGATTCCCACCCTGACCTGCAGTCTCCTTCGCTCAGGGACCGTCCAGTTCCGGTCGCCTAGCCTTTCCTGTATCTCTGCCGCGCAGAGTACGGCCTCCAGCGCGCTGGAAAACTCCACGAGGAACGCGTCCCCCATGGTCTTCACCTCTCTTCCATTGTGTCTGCTGAGAATCGGCCTGATCAGCTTGCCCTGCTCGTCGATTAGCGCGAGGGAAAGCGATTCGTCCGTCTGTCCCACGGCGGTGTATCCCACCATGTCAGTGAACATTATCGCCGCCAGTCTCCTCTGCGATTGGGACAAACGAATTGAGATACGACCGCCCCTGGTCATAAATCCATTGTGGGGAGTTTGGCGAATTCGACGGCGTCCGGGTGTCCAAAGTGCTGTGGTGAGGGCCACGATCAAAGCATGCGAAGGCGTCCTTTGCTTGCAGAGCTCCCGAGAGACGCCATCTATTGGATACCCGATGCACTTTTATTCGCACTCAAGGGCCGGGCGGTTTGGACAACCTTTGGCCACCGTCCCTGACTCCCAAGAGGTGAGCTCTGGAGCCCCCGTCGCCGCCGAAACCCAAGCCCCTCCTAAACTCAAGTACGAGGCGCTGATAATCATCGGCATCCTCCTCGGCCTCCTGATGGGCGCCCTCGACAACTTCGTCGCCCTGACCGCGCTCCCGACGATCCTGGTCCAGTTCGGGCAGCCCAACGGCGGCACCTTCGTCATCAGCGCATACGTCATCACCTCGACCGCCGGCATACCTATCTTCGCCAAGCTCTCGGACATCACGAGCCGGAGGAACGTCTTCCTCGTCTCCCTAGCAATCTTCATGGTCGGCTCGGCCCTCTCGGGGCTCAGCCAGAACCTCACCGAGCTCATCGTCTTCCGCGCAATCCAGGGACTCGGCAGCGGCGGCTTCTTCCCTGTCGGGATCGCCATCGCGGCCGTTGTCTTCCCCCCCAAGACCCGCGCGAGGGTTATCGGTGGGCTCTCCGGGGTCTTCGGCATCGCGGTCGTCGCGGGGCCGCTCATCGGGAGCACCATCGTCCAGTACTCCTCCTGGCGCTGGGTATTCTACGTGAACATCCCCGTGGGCATCGCGGGCTTTGTGATAGTCCTCGCGACCCTGGGCCCTCTCCGCCCGACGCTCATCAGGAAGTTCGACTCGGTTGGCGCCGTGCTCCTAGTGAGCTGGGTGGCGGCGGTCATGTATCCGCTCTACCAGATAGTCGACGCTGGGTGGGGTTGGATTGACTTTAGGACGGACAGCCTGCTGGGCATCGCGAGTGCCCTCGTCATCGCATTCATCTTTTGGGAGCTCCGGGCAGAGAACCCGCTCGTCCCCCTCAGGCTCTTCAAGCACCGCGTCATGTCGACGGGAGGCGGGGCGACCTTCTTCATCGGCTTGGTCTTCTTCCCTGTCGCGACCTTCCTCTCGCTGGTCGTGGGGGTCGTCCTCGCGCCCGGCTCCGACTCCGCGGCGACCGTCAGGGACATCCTCTACTTCCTGGTCATCCCCATAGTCATCGGGGCCGCGCTCGGCGGGCAGCTCCTGACGAGGCTCTCCTACCGGACCGTGGCGGCCGTCGGGGTCGTAATCGGGATGGTCGGGATGGCGGGCCTGACGACGCTCTCGACCTCGACCCCGCTGTGGAAGTTCGCGTTCGGCTTCATCCCGGTCGGCGGGATCGTCCTTCCGCTGATGCCCATGGGGTTCGGTGTAGGTCTCACCTTCCCAGTCTTCCTTCTCGCTGCCCAGAACCAGGTGGAGATGCACGACGTCGGCGAGGCCGGAGGCCTGATACAGTTCCTCCAGTCTCTCGGCGGCGCGATCGGGCTCTCGGTGCTGGCCTCGTTCCAGTCGACGCAGTTCGCTGCGCTCGACCCGTCTCCCAGCGCCGCGTGCCTTTCGGCGACCCCGCCGATGCCGACGTGCGCGGCCTTTCTCGGTGCGCTCGAGACCTCCTTGATTAGCTCATACGACCAGACGTTCGTGGTCATGCTGGGGCTCCTCGGGGTCGCTTTCCTCTTCGTGCTATTCCTCAAGGGGCGCCTGCCTAAGGGACCCGCAAAGGGTGCGACCGCGCTCGAAGCCCGCCCTGCGGGAACAGAGCAACCAGCGGAGCCAGCCAAGGCGAGATAATTGGCCGCTATGGCCGCTCCAAATAGGATGTTGATTTTGGACATGGCGACCAAGCAGTTTGTTGGCTTCCGGATGATTAACGGTTAAAGACGATATCGGGTTCACGAGAGATTCTGCCTCGCATCAACACCCTTAATTAGTTATTACGTTATAACATAATTGATGTCTACAGTCTTCGAGGGCAAGATACGGCGCCTTGGGAACTCGATGGCAGTCATAATCCCAAAGGAGATTCTGGAAGAGACCGGAGCCAAGGAGGGCGATGTCATGAAACTCTCCGTCCCCATACCACGGCAGAGGCGAAACGCCGTCATCAGGAAGATAGCGGGAATCGACGCGAGGTCAGAGCCCTTCACGAGGGAGAAGCGTGACAGGGTCTAGTGCTCCTCGACACAAGCGCGATCGTCGAGATATTCAGAAGCCCCGCCGAGTCGGTACGCCTCGAAAAGATTACGGCCGAGATTGGTGACGAAGAGGTCTACGTCTCGACCATACAGCTCGCCGAGATAGCTGACTGGGCGTCCAGAAACAAGGCACCTCCTGAAGACAGGGTTGAGGCGGTGAAGGAGATGGCCCGTACAGTCCCGCTTGACGAACGGATCTGTCTAGAAGGGGCGGCAATCAAGCAGAGGCGACGCAAGTCAGGCCACGATGGATTTGCACTAATCGATGGAATCATCCTGGCGACTGCGCGTTCGATTGGCCAACGGGTTCTGACCCTGGATGAAGACTTCGCCGGGGAGAGCGATTGCTTGGTCATTCTGTAAGAGCTCGGCACGAAATTGGAAACCCGAAGACAACCGACCGACATTCGCGCCGATGGACTGCGAGTTTCTTCAGACACCAGAGACAAGGAACTTGTCGGTGCAATCGACGGGGCGGGAATAGCTGCAGGATGCCCTAATGAGGTCCGGGACGAGGTCAAGAGACTGATCCGGAATGTCATGAAGTGAAAACCCGCTTGGGAGAATACGATATCGAGCGAATCATCGATTCCAACCGGGAGTTCCTGATCTATCTCGGCTCCGAAAACCGAAGCGAAGCGCTTCGGGCCGGATTCAGAGCCTCGCTCGTCATTCACAACCTCTTCCATTTTGATTCCACTCCCGCAATGATTCCCGTTGGCTTATGATCTTTGCCTGGATTGAAGAAAGGGTCACGCAGGAGGATTTCTTTATTGCCCGAGGCTATGTGGTTTGAATTCGCGAGGGCGCTAAATCTAAATAATGCGCTGATTGTCGGTTGCCCGAAAGTATGTCGAAGGTGTCCCGCAGAATATCTGTCAAAGCAATTGGCATCGGTCTTCTCTTCTTCCTCTCATCGGTAGGTGCGTCGGTCCTGATAAACCCCGCAGGGGCCTCGCCCAATTCGCCGGCCGCTCTGGCCGCGACTCCGCTCTCAACCATTCAGGCGAACTGGGCCTCCCCGAACGGCAACGTGTTCAACCAGAACTACAACCCGCAGAACGTAATCAACAGCTCAAACGTCCAGTACCTTGGCCTGAACTGGCTATTCCCGTTGCCCACCCATCCGACGGCGTTGCTCTCGGTCTCGGGTGGCCTCGGCGTCGACACGGCGCCCCTGATAATCAACGGCACCGTCTACATTGTCACCCAGGCCATGCAAGCGTTTGCACTCAGCGCGGCTAACGGGAACGTACTGTGGACGACCGTGCTTCCAATACTTCCCAACAGCACCGCAGGGCATGGCATTGCGAGTATCTCGCTACATCTCCACGACGGAAACGTGCAGTTCACAACGTCTCTCTTCAACCACACCCCGGCGTTCTGGGTGTCGGCTGCTGATCAAAAGATTTACGCCCTCAACGCGGCGAACGGCAAGATCCTTCTCAACTTCACGCACTTCGCCGGCATCCTCACGGTGCAAGGAAACAACCCTGGAGGCCTCTACACAGGTTCCTCCACCAACCTTTTGGTGGACGAGCAGCGAGGCATACTCATCACATCGGTGATGAGCGGCTCTTCGGCCGACACGGGCAGGTGCTTCTTCCGTGGTTGGAACGTCCTTGTAAACCCACCCACGCTCTTATGGACCGCGTTCTGCTCGCCTCCGCAACCAGGGTCTAACTTACCTGTTAATCCAAACTGGGATGCGCAACAAATCGCCACAATGAAAGGCGCCTACATCTTCAAAGGCTACGGCGGTAGCGGCGAGGGTGCCGACTCCCCTGGCGGATACGGAGGGCCAAACGGCGCTGTCGACCTGAAGGCGCTCACTCCCTCCGTACTCAACGCGACGCTGTACAACGACTGGGGCTATGCCAACGAGAGCCCAGCTTGTGCAGCGGTTACCGGGGGCGGGTCGACAGGATCGACCGCCGCTGGCTGGGGCGGATCCTGGCTCCTCGGTAAAGGACCTACTTCTGGCTTGGCGTTCGTGTCAACAACCAACAAGGACCCGTACAACAGCGCTTGCACACCTGGCCCCAACCTCTGGTCTGCCGCCCTCCTGGCGCTCAACGACACCAACGGACAGTGGGTCTGGGGCTTCCAGGCGGCCGCGCACGAGACTTGGGACTACGACTGCTCCTGGTGGCAGGCAATGGGCAACGAGACCATCAACGGAGTGAACACGCAGGTGATATTCAAGACGTGCAAGAGCGGCTATCTGTTCGAGCTGAACGCGCAGACGGGCGCGATGATCTGGAGCTGGACAGCGCCGACCAACATGATAGCCAGGTGCCACTACTGCTACATGTACGATCCGCTTAACACCACGCAGATGAACTTCCCCTTCGCCAACCCAAGTCTCGACCCGATCGTCATTTACCCGGGGATAGTCTCCACGGAGTCTGAATCCGCGGTCAGCCCGGCCCTGAACTACGTCTTCGTGGCCTCCAACGTGGTGCCCACTCTTCTCAAGTACGTTCCTTTCAACGCATCCAACTACAAGACGAACGCAGGAATGGTCTTGCTCCCCCCTCCGGGAGGGGGGAACCTCCCCTGGGTTGGACCTGGTGCCATCGGTGACAACACCACGGTCTTTGCCATCAACGGGGCGACCGGACAGATGGTCTGGTCTCACTACATCCCGAACCAGGGATACCGTGGCGGCGTCACTACCAGCGGCAACATCGTCTTTCTGACTCTGTCGTCGGGAGACATGCTGATGCTCAACGCCCAGACAGGCGCGACGGTCAGGGACTACTACATCGGAGGTCCGCTGAATATCCTTCCGTCAATAGGAGCGACAGCCAATGGGCAGATGGAAGTCATCTTCCCGATCACCGCTGGCATCGTCGTCTGGGGCACCGGAGTCCCAGGGGACATCGTCGCCTTGACCCTGCAAAACGTCCCCACTGGCGGGGGTAATGCAGTTACAACCACTGTTGCTTCAGGACCAACCGCAACAGTCACAGCAACAGTAACAACTACAGGAGGATTCGACACTACAACAGGATATGGACTCGCTGTTGTCGCCGCAATCTTCATCATCGCAACGGGCTACCTCGCCATGAGCCGCAGGAGGCCCAGCGCCTGATTTTCATACGCGCTTCTTCAATTTCGCTTTAGCTCAGACAAAGAAACGCTCCGCAGGTAACCGTCTAAGTCAGGCGACCGGGGTCAGGGCAGCAGACATGAGTCTCCTGGAGTTCATACCATTCCACTTCGGCGAGTCTTAAGAGCTCACTCATTTCGCTTCAGTAACGCTGCATCGATTTCTTGACGCTCGTGAGTCCGCCCTCCTGCATCTCGATGTGGCACTCAGGGCACACCAGCTTCTTGAACAGACGGCCGATCTTTTGCTTTGGGCACTTCTCGCACCAAATCTTCCTGCAGGTCGGGCACTGCCACAGAAGGGGCTTGAACAAGCCGCCGATCTCCCTCCCGCATCTGGAGCAAAAGCCGCTGACCAGCTATCATCATCCCTGTTTGGTGCGCCTCCAGCTGGAGGAGCGATAAAAGCGCCCACGAGGCTACAGACGTTGATGGTTGACTAGGGCGTCAGGCAGGAGACTGCCCGACTCTCTTGGCGAGCTTCGCCAGCTTGGCCTCGGCGGCAATGGTCGCGTCGAAGGTGAGCTCTGCGATGAGCCGAAGCTCGGCCTCCTTTCTTTTCGTCAGCTTCTCCAAGGCTACTCACCCTCCAACCTCACTTCGGCGCGTTTATGCCTTTCCGCCAGCTCCCGGTAGAGATACTCCGCCTCAAGCGGGCTGCTGAAGAATCTGCAAGACGTTTCCCACGCTCATCAGCTCGATGGAGGTAGTCCCGATGTCAAATTGGCTAGACTCTAAATCGCGAACGTCAGGGCTCAACCCCGGCTTACCCCGTATGCCGATTTAAGCGTCTACGTCGGCCGACGTCCGGTCCAACCTCGTTCAGGTAAGGGGGCCAAGCGACTGATGGGAACTTATGTTCGCCAGCTGGTGGGCGCAGAAATATCGGATCAGGCTTATCTCATATGGAACCGCCAAACTTCTGTGACAGCACCAGGGTCAGCGTACAATCGCTTATAGGCGAGCAGGTCGAGGTTTAGTCAATGGGAATTACGAGGACCGACTTCACATTGGTCGGCCCTTCGAAGGAGCGGAGAGTGGAGCTTATCATCGATACCGGCTCGATCCTGACATGGGTCTTGAGAAAGCGCCTTGAAGAGATCGGCTCCAAGCCGAAGAGGGAGAAGGAATTCCGGATGATCGAGGGAAGGGTGGTCCGAAGAAAGACGGGGCCGGTAACCATCAGACACGACGGAGCCGAGGCGGACATCGAGGTGGTATTCGCGCGCGAGAGCGACGCCGAGGTGCTCGGAGTCACTGCGCTCGAGAGCCTGGGTTTTCAGGTCGATCCCGTCACCAAAGAGCTGCACCGGTCGAGCCTGCTGGCATTATAGGGCCGGGACGTCTGCGGCCAGTGACTGCGAACTCCTCTTGCCCGAAGGCCGTGTCTGAGAGCCCCCAACCGCCCTCTGCTGCCTCAGTAGGTATCACCCAAGCGCGACTGGCTTGGGTCGGGTCGCCGGAGAACTTGGTGACAATCTCGGTGACCCGGCTTAGGCGCATCTTCATGCCCGCCTCTCCGCGACGAACATCCCGTAGGAGATTATCCCGTCCTTGTTGTATGGGCCGAGATTTATCTGACTCAGAGAGGCCTTGACGTGTCCCAATAGGTTGTCCGCCGACGGGTTCAGCTTGGCCAGCAAGATGCCTAGGGGATACAGGGGCAGCGTCATGTTGTAAATGACCTTGGCCGTGGGAATCGTACCGCCGGTAAGGTCGGCATATCTAATCGGGTCAAAGCCGGCCGACCCTAGATGCCCTTCAAACTCTTCGGCGGTCACCAGGGAAGGGACCTTCCACCCCCTGTAGAACGCCGCGAGTTCTGCCTCCTCTTTCGTGGATTTGGCCGCCCTCTTGAGAAAGGCGTCAATGACGACCAGCCTGCCGCCTATCTTCAAGACCCTGAACGCCTCGTCCACGAACCGCCGCTTCTCCCGGGCGTAGCAGATGCTCTCTATCCCCGCCACCTTCGTGAAGCTCGCGTCCTCGAACTTCGTCCTTGTGTAGTCCATTTTCATGAACTTGACCAGGTGGTCGACTCGAGCCTTCCTCGCGTATGCCCGCGCCTGGCGGAGCTGCAGGTCGGAGACGTTTATCCCGACGACCCTGCACCCGTAGTTCGAGACAACGAATACGGACGTACCTCCTATGCCGCACCCCGCGTCGAGCAGCGCGTCATCCGACCTCAGGTCCAGCGCCTTCCCCGCCAGAATGTCCACGTTCAGAAGCGCATCGACCATCGATTTGGTGTCCTCCAGCCACACCCCGTAGTGCACCGAGTGCGCCTTCCTCTTCCTCGACCCAAGATTGTAAACCGCGTGACCCAGGTTGTAGACCCACTGGACAGAGTCATAGTAGGCGCTCACTTCGGCGTTGACCTTATCCTGAGCGGCGTCTTCCAACTGGCGGCCTGGTCATAATATGGCTATGGAGCTATTAACGATTCTTTGGAGGATTGAATGAAAATTTAAGAACGACCCGGACGCCCTGACAGCGCAGAATTTGGACCTGCTTCTTCAGGATGTGGATCCAACGATAGACCCCTCTGACCCTCGCCAGAGGGAGATAGTGATTTCGTTGTTCAAAGAGATACTGGCAGCCGAAAAGGAGGCACGCGACTGGTTCGCCATGTCCAACGACCCCGCGGTGGTGCAGCACTCGGACTACTTCGAGAAGAACCGCGATTACCTTGTGAGGGAGGAGGAGAGGCACGTGCAACTCTTCGCCGACGCACTGCGGCAACTCGGGGCGACGGACACCAGTGTGAGCCCCGAGAGCATGAGGTTTTGGGAGGCCTCGAAGAGCGAAGAGTTCCGGAGGGGATTCCCGCTCACCCCGGCCCAGATGGCGCTCATCGCCACAATCTCGGAGGGTCTGGGGCTCGTCTTCATAGCAAACCTGGAGAGGGCGATGAAGGACTCGCCTTCGAAACAGGTTCTGAAATACATCTTGGAGGACGAGGGAAGCCACCTATCCGTGGCGGAACAGATCATCCAAGAAGAGCTGAAGGACCCCTCGACAAACAAGAAGCTCCTCAGGACACTGGATACATACATCCGGTATTCCAAGGCCCCTCTAAAGGCCCAGAAGAAGACGGTGGAAGCGGCCGGGTTCGACTTCTACGCGATGGGGGCGAAGATGTTCGAGACCAACCTGGACAGGCTAGAGGAGCTGGGGATGGACCTCGGGTTTAGGTGGGGGACTATGAGGAGGTTCCTGGACCGCGTAGGGCTGCTAAAGTCATTCATGATCATCTACATGACCATCTAGCTTAGGGCCTGTGGTACCAGATAGATGAAGCCCGGACCGAGCGTCACCGTGATTGGCGGCGGCCTCGCGGGTCTCTCCGCGTCGATCTCCCTCGCGAGAAGGGGGTTCGATGTTACCCTGGTCGAGAAGGAAGAAAGGCTCGGCGGCAGGGCGTCTTCGGTGATCGCGTCCAACGGCAATGTCGTCGACTACGGGCTGCACGTTTTCTGCAGGCACTACCTGAACCTTCTCGCAGCGATGGCCGACGCTGGCTCGGGCGATGTGAGCATCTCGTGGTTCCATGAGACGACCTACATCGCCTCTGACTCCTCCCTGAGAAGGACCGCCCTCGACGACTTGCCTTCGCCCATGCACCTTGCGCGATACATGTTCCAGCCCACCTACCCCCTTCGCAACAGGATCATGGGCGGTCTCGCAGGCCTGAGGGTGGCTCTTACCAACGACGAGGAGCTGAAGCGGGAGGACCGCCGGACCTACGAACAATGGAACGACGCCAACGGACTGGGAGAACGGATGCTCGCGTTCGGCAACGCCGGATGCGACGCGTCGACCTTCTTGCCGGCTGACAGGGTATCGGCAAAGCCGGTCCTATCATGGATGAAGCTCATGCTGAGAGACTCCAAAGCATCGGACATAGGCGTCCTCAGGAGCACCCTGGAGGAAGGCATGATTCTGCCGATAGCAAGGTTGGCGTCCCGATTGGGCGTGAAGCTTGTCACGGGGCTCTCGGTGGACGGCATCGATTACGACGGCTCGGCCGTGGCGGCCGTCTCAGCCGGGCGCGAAGGCATGCGCAGGAGGTTCGTTAGCGACTACTATGTGAGCGCCCTCCCGGTCGAGGCGTTCCAGCGCCTGATTGACCCTGCGCTGCGAGGGGACGCGTTCTTCGACCGCATAATGAGCATCTCGACAGTGGACTCTACGTCGGTCACAGTCTGGTTCGACCGGCCCATACCCGGTCTGGGCGGGGGGCCCGTGCTCGTCGAGAGCGGAATCATCAGGGACTTCGTCGATTCGACGCGGGTCAGGCCGCTTGCCAGTGCGACGACAGGCTCTGCGATTCAGTTCCTGCTCGCAGGGTCAGAGACGGTGTCAGAAATCGGCCGGGACGCAGGAGCCTTGGTCGATGCAGTGGTGCGAAGGTTCTCCGAGGTGTGGCCCCCTGCCCGCGACGCCCGAGTTCTGCGTGCGTTCGTCCTGAGGATACCCCACGCGATGTACGCTGCGTACCCCGGGGTTGAACGCCATAGGCCCGCCCACCGGACTCCCGTGAAGAACCTATTCTTGGCGGGAGACTGGACGAGGCACGAGCTCAACGCGTGCATGGAGGGTGCCTTCGTCTCAGGGATGATGGCAGCCAGCGAGATACTCGAAGATGAAGGCCTCGCTCCGCTGAGGATCCTGCGCGTCGACGAAGACCCGCTTCTCAAAGCGGCAAAGAAGCTCATGCACATCGGCCGCAGGTGACTACGCGAGGGCTCGGTTTGGTTTATATCCGGCGGCGGCATCGCGAGCGTGATTCAACTGCAGCGAGAAGAAAAACTAGACCTCCTTGTCGTGGGGGCCGGGCACGCCGGTCTCGCCCTCGCACTGGACCTCTCCAAGGACGGATACCGCATAGCGATACTTGAGAAGGGGACCCATGTCTCCGTCCCTTATCAGGGAATAGACCTGCAGCCGAACGGCCTCGCTGTGCTGAGCCGGCTGGGCGTCCTCGAGCAGGCAAAGGAGGCGGGGTGGCCACACAGCCACTGGATGCTCTACGAGCAGGGGGGGAAATTCCTCGCGGACTGGGACTACGGGATGCTCGACCATCCGCAAAACTTCGCCATAGGGATACGGCCCCACGTACTCAAGGAACTCATGATAGAACAGCTCAAGAAGAGGGAGAATGTCCTGTTCTACTGGGGGACCACCTTCGACCAGGCCGAGAGGTCGGATGACGGGTTGAGGGTCAGAGCGACGCAGGATTCCAAGCC
>Ga0137396_10000618_pt1 | contig 17280 bp, 16 predicted proteins | sample czc16metaG_FD_108284 | JGI IMG/M metagenome (GOLD analysis project Ga0137396, IMG submission 108284) | Vadose zone soil microbial communities from Angelo Coast Range Reserve, California, USA - czcobulk3.16 metaG | ecosystem: Environmental > Terrestrial > Soil > Vadose zone | place: USA...
CACGAGCAGCGCAATCGTGTCGTTCAGGACGATCGCGGACAACGCGGCCGTGGCGACCATGAGCCAGGCGAGGAAAGAGGCCTGGCTCTTCGCCCGAAGGGCGATCCGGGAGGAGACGAGATCGAAGAACCCACAGACCTCGAGCCCGGAGACGAGGAGCATCATGCCGACGAGGAGCACGATCACGTCGAGGTTGATCGCGAGGATAGCTTGGGCCGGGGCGAGGACCCCGAGCACGAGCATGAGCGCGCCGCCGAGCATCGCGACCGCCGGTCGCTCGATCGGGAATCGACGGACGTTCCGCAGTGAAATCAGGACGTACGTGACTACGAAGACGAACGTCGCAGCCGCGAGCGCAGAGTCAGAAGCCACGAGGGCCGCGGATGGGCGACGCCGATATGGAAGTTTCCGCGAAGGGCCCGCACCTCCGAAGGCCGCCCGGTGTCCCATTACACTTAAATAGCGTCACTCAATTCGCCGCATTCTCCGGCCTCGGAACGGGTTGAGTGAAGGGGCACGGATCGACTGAGTGCGAGATAGGAGAACCCCGGATGCATCTGAGAGGACACCGAGCAATCCGCGCGCTCGCTGTCTTCCTGGTGATCGCGCTCGGCCTCGTCGCGGTCCTCCCTCTCGTCGCGCGGGCCGCGGGCCAGGTCACGGGCGTCGTCAGCACCTGTGGCACGATCACTCCGTTCGTCTCAGGCGCCACCGTGTCCTTGATCGACGCCAATGGGATCAGCCCGACCCTGACCACGTCAACGAATGGGGCCGGGGTGTACACGTTTACGCCGTCGTCGGGCAGCTACACGGTCTCGGTGAGCCGAACCGGCTATTACGGGAACGCCACGACGGTTCCGAAGCGATTCGACGGGAGCACCACGACGAGGATCGACCTCTGCTTGGTCGTGCAACCGACTCCGGCCAAGGTCCTCAAGGTCCGCGTCCAGAGCGCGGGTTCCCCGATCTCCGGCGCGACCGTCTCCGGGTTCAACTTGACGAACCCGACGGGCAAGCCGCAGCTCGTGCGGACGAACACCACGGACGCGAACGGCGATTCGAACCTGACCCTGTGGGCCGGCTCCTTCCAACTCCGCACCTCGGCGGCGACCTACCAGACCGACACCACGATTGTCGATGTGAGCGTCACGATTTCGGTGACGATCAACCTGATCGCGGGAAACGAAATCTTCGGACAGGTGACGGACCCCAACGGGAACTTCCTCGGATCGGGCGTCGTCGCTTGGCTGTACAATCCCGGCGCTCCAATTACGAGCGCCTATCGGCTGATCGCCGGGACGGTCAGCGCCAGCGCGTTCGACATCCATGCGCCGGCGGGCACATACACAATCATCGTGGACGCCGACGGGTACCTTGCGTACGAAAGCACGGTCACCTTGCCCGGTGTGCTGAATCCCTATGACGTCGTGCTACAACCCGCGCCGCGAGAGGTGTACCAGACGACCGTCTCCTACGGTTCAGCGGACTGGAACAACCTGACCGCGTGGCGCAACCTCACCCTGAACCCGGACAGTACGATGACAGGCCTGAGTCCCGCGAACCTGCGGGACCTGCGACTCCAGGTCGACGCGGCCCTCGGGAACAACGACGGAACGCTAACCGCAGGGGAGATTACCGCCTTCCATGACTGGCTCGTGACGAAGGGACCGGCGTACGTGACGACAGACGGTTTCCTCACGACGAACGGCCGGGCCTATGTGAACGTGTCATCATACGCCGTCACGGTCGAGAAACTTGACGTTCCGGGCAGCCGGGTCTGGATCAACACAACCGCGCACTACGCCGTGAAACTAGCCCCACCTTGGATCGCGAACGGTGCGAAGAACTATTTCGTGAACTTGACGATGGTTCCGGACACGAACACCACGGTCTACCAGGATTACGTCTACGTCATCATCTTGCCGAAGCGATACGAGCTGAATGTGACGACCTTCGTTCCGTCGAACGCCCCCGTAACCAGCGCGGGTTTCACGACGGTCACCATGGACCCCGGCGTGACCTCGGGGACGCCTCAAGCCCGGATGAGGATCTCCCAGAGCGTCGTCGGCACCGCGAGGGCGAAGGTCATCGCCCCGGTCGGGAAATTCCATGTGGTGAACGCCACTTTCACGAATTACCAGGCGTACGTCGCGGGAAATACGTCGTTGACGTTGAGCGGGGAAGACAGCACGGATCCGAATGGCCACATCACGGCCGCGAACTTCACGTGGAGGTTCACTCCGCCCGGCACGACCACCTGGGGCATCCGGACGAACTTCACGTACACGCAGGCGGGCCAGTCGATCGTCAACCTGACTGTGAAGGAGGTGAGCGGGAACCTGACGTACCGGAACATCACCCTCTTCGTGGACGATCAACTCCCGACCGCGAACATCAAGACGAACAAGACCGGGAGCAACATCGCGAACGGCCTCACGCTTCGCGTCGATGAGGGCACGATCGTCCGCTTCGATGGGAGCGCGTCGTCGGACTTCGCGTATACCGGGAAGGTCGGGGTGATCTTGGATTCCGGATACGCCTGGGACTTCAATGGCGACCGCGCCACGGATGCGACGGGGCGCATCGTGAGCTGGACCCTCCAGAAACCGGGGACCTTCACGATCAACCTCACGGTCACGGACAGCGTGGGCTGGAAGTCCGTCAACGCGACGATGACCGCCATCGTGAACGACACGAAGCGGCCCGTCCCCGCGTTCGACATCCTCGATCCGGACAAAGACTGGGGCGTGATTACAAGCCCGTTCGAGCGGAAGACGATCGCGCTGAACGCCTCGAGGACGACGGATGACCACGACAATATCTCCGCGCTGAACTTCACGTGGACGATCCCGGGGCCGTTGGTGGGCTCCCCGGGGCCGACCCATACGTTCCACGGGGTCAACATCACGTTCGCCTGGCAGGACTGGAACCTGAGCTACAACGTCAAGCTGGCCGTACATGACACGGGCTTCCCGAATGGCAAGTGGAATTGGGGCAACCTGAGTCGGAACATCACGGTCCAGATCGACAACTCGCTCCATGCCGACCTGTTCATTGCGCTCGACCCGACCACCCATCAGAGCTCGATGAAAGTCAGCCCGACCGATCCCGCGGAAGGTGACCAGGTGACCGTCTCGGTCAACGTGACGAACAAAGCGAACCGCTTGGCCGCCTCCCTCGTCGTCACGAACCTATCGGCGATCAGCGGCGGCCAGACGACCCTGTTAGCACAACAGGCCCAGTGGTTCGACAAGAACGGCAATCCGACGTCGAACCATACGATCGCGGCGGGCGAGACCGTGAAGCTCGTCTTCACCGTACCTCTCTTCGGGCAAGGGAACAAGACGATCCAGGTGTATGTGTACGACGCCACGGAGCCGTACACCTGGCGCACCGCGGAGAACCGCGCTTCCTTGCCCGTGAACGTTCGACAGCCGGCATGGCAGCCGTACGCGATTTACGGCAGCGTCATCGGCGTCATCGTCCTCTTCGTGTTCGGGATGTACGCGAGGCGCAAGATCAAGGCCGGCGAGTGGCGCCCGATCCGCGGCCGACGGCGGGAGAAAGGGGCCGACGAGGAGAAACGGCCGAGGAAGGAAATCAAGGAAGAGAAAAAGCGCCTCTAAGCGCCGTCCTTTCGTTTCCACTTAGTCGAGGAATCTCACATCTCTTTGGGAGCGCTGAGCCCCAGACCGTCCAATGCGTTCCGCAGGACGACTCGGGACGCGTCGACGAGGGCGAGACGCGCACCCCGGAGGTGCGCGGGTTCCGCCGTGAGGACCGGGCAGTCGCGGTAGAACAGGTTGAACTGGGACGCGAAATCCGCGACGTATGCCGCGACGGCGTGGACGCGGCGACCCTCTGCGGCTTCTCGCACGGTCGAAGGGAACTTCGCGATCCAGCGAATGAGCATCTGTTCCTGCGGGTGCACCAGGAGACGCAGATCCGACGGGCCATGCGCATCGGCCTTCGCGAGAATGCTGCACGCGCGCGCATGGGCGTACTGGAGGAACGGCGCGGAGTTGCCCTCGAAGCTCAGGGCCTCCTCCCAACGGAACGTGATGGCCTTCTCCGCTTGAACGCGGACGATGTTGTACCGGACCGCCGCCACCCCGATCGTTTGAGCAATCTCCCGTTTCTTCGCCTCCGGGAGATCCTCGCGGCGCTTTGCGACCTCCGCATAGGCGCGGTCGATCGCTTCGTCGATCAGGTCATCAAGATAAACCACGCGTCCCTTGCGCGTCGACATCCGGCCCTCCGGCAGGTTCACGAACGCGTAGAAGATCGTCTCCGGTGCCCAGTCGATCCCCATCAGCTGGAAGGCGGCCTTCAATCGCTGGAACGAAAGCTTGTGGTCCTCTCCGATGACGTCGATCGCGATGTCACACCGACCCATCTTGTTCAGATGGTACGCGATGTCCCGCGTCGTGTAGAGGGAGGTCCCGTCGCGCCGAACGAAGAAGTATTTCGCGGCGTCCCCTTCCAAGTCGAAACCGGTCAGGTCGAGGTAGTGGGCGCCGTCTTCCTCTTTGCCGAGGGGCATCAGACGCTCGAGCACCCGCTGGACGCTTCCATCGAGAATCGCGTCGCTCTCCCAGAAGAACGAGTCGTATGTGACGTTGACACGGCGAAGGGTTTACAGGATGCCGCGGAGGACGGCCTCCCCGACCTTTCGGATGTCTTTCGTCAGCTGGACGTCGCCGCCCTCGAAACGCTGCGTGAGCCGTTCGATCTCGTGCTTCAGGTTCTCGTCGGCCTCGAGCTTGGCGCTCGCCTTCTGGTACAGCTTCACGTAGCGGTACTCGATCCGCTCCTCCGAATCGGACGCGTCTTCGGGGAGATGGGTGACGGCCCAGTAGAGCAAGACCATCTGGCGTCCGATGTCGTTCACGAGGTATTCGCTCGTGACCTGGTACCCGGCCGCGCGCAGGAGGCGAACGAGGGCGTCCCCGAGGAACGGGTTGCGGGCCCGGCCCACGTGCAACGGCCCGGTGGGGTTCGCACTCGTGTGCTCGAGCAGGACCCGCTCCGTCCGGGCCGGCGACGTGCCGTACGTCTCGCCGTCGGAACGGACCGCAGAGAGGACGAGCTCCGCGAACGGCGCCGGGTCCACCGTGAAGTTGACGTACGGGCCTTCCGGCCGAAGCGGAGCGAACGGCACCACAGGCTTCACGCGAGAGGCGCGCGTCGCAATCGAAGCCGGGGACGCTTTCAGCTCCTTGGCCCAACCATGCGCGGCCAGGGCGAAGAGGCCGTGGTCGGCGGGGGCCTCTTGGAGAATCCCCGGCGTCGTGACCCGGAGTTCGGACTCGATGGAGCGCCGGACCCGCTCCGCGCGATCCCGGAGCTCGGACCATGGGTCGTGGCCCATCACGTCACCCGATATCTCAGGATGGCCGCGATGCCGCCGAACGCCCTCAGGAGGAGTTGCCCTTCCTCCGAGTCGTTCGAGATGAGTTCGACCGTGGTTCCCATTCCCCCCGCGATCGAGGTGAGGTCTTCGATGAGGTCGCGGTTCTCCACGACGGTCAGGCTGCCTCCGTCCTTTGGGCACGCCGGCAACTCCCCATCCTCTGCCACTGTCTTCTCGCCTTCCCAGTCCCCGTTTGCACAGCGGAGTTTGAGCCGGGACTTGCGCAGGCCCTCGGAGATGAGGAGCGTCTCGACCGCCCCGAGCTGGAGGGAACGGCGGACCTGGTCCTCCCCGTACGCGGCGAGGCCGCCGTCCTCTTTGCGGATCTCCTCCATCAGCCGCTGCACGAGCGATTTCTCCCGCATGAGGTCCAGACCGCTCAGGATCTCCCGCGACTTCTCGACGAGCTCCCGAAGGCCGTACTCGTCCGTGTAGCCCGTGTCGAGAAAGGTCGGGATGACCTTTTTCTTCAGCTCGTGGTGGAGATACTCTCCCGTCGCGAACTCTTCTTTCGAGTACCCGGGACCGCCGATGATGATCCCTTGGAGGTCCGGTTGGTTCAGGAACGCTTCCGTCATCAAGTCTCCAATCTTCTTGTACCACTCGTGGACCGCGATGTCGTGGCCCCGCTCGAAACGCCGGGCGCTCTGCCCGCCCATCCGGTGCTTGGACGGAACCTGGGACTGGAGATTCTTGATCACCTCGATCCGCTTGCCGCGCAACAGGCCGAGGGTCGCCTCGCTCCAGTCGATCACGAGGAGGCCATAGATGTCCTTCTCCGCGAGCATCTCGTGCAGGGGCGCCGTGTAGAATTTCGAGTCACAACGGTACAGGAACGACGCGACCGGCTCGGGCGGTTCCAGGACGAACGCGACCATTTCCGTCTGGTCCGCGCCGATCTGCTTGTGGCCCGTGAAGACGACGAGGCCATTCGGCGGGGGCATCCGGTACGACCGCAACCGCTGGATCGCGGACTCGATCGCCTGCGTCACGTGCTTCCGAGTGCTCGCGCTCTTGATGTTCGAGGATTGCGACAGCTCGGCACGCAAGTAGTTCGTCACGTCCGAGATCGGTCGGCCCGGCGGGATGTAGACGCTGACGAGTTCGGTGCCGCGGCCCGCGGCCTCTTCGATCTGCTCGAGGGCGCGGCGGAACTTGTATTTGTCCATCCCGGACATTTCGCTCATTGGTTCGCACCACACAGTTATTTATCGTTCATTACCTTTTGCGTCGAGACTGCATCCACATGGAGAAAGTCGTTGTTTCACTCGGCGGATCCGTCCTCGTTCCCGGAGACGACGACGCACGGTATCTCCGAAATCTCGCCAGCTTGTTGCGAGACGTTTCCGTGCGCGTGAAACTCTTCGTCGTCACGGGCGGCGGCCGCATCGCGAGGTATTACATCGAGACGGGACGGTCGCTCGGCATCGGCGAGCGAACGCTCGATGAGTTCGGCATCGCGGTCACGCGGCTCAACGCGCGTCTGCTCGCGGCGGCTCTTGCCGGCCGCGCGAACCGAGAGCCCGCGAAGACGTACGCGGAAGCGGCGAAGCTGGCCCGTCGCCATCCGATCGTCGTCATGGCGGGCACGCGCCCCGGCCACACGACGGACCGGGTCAGCGCATCGCTCGCGCGATTCGTCCACGCTGCACGCATCGTGAACGCGACGTCCGTTGCCGGCGTGTATACGACCGACCCGCGGAAGGACCCGAATGCGCGGTTGCTCGAGCGGATGACCTTCCGGGACCTCATCGACCTCGCGGGGAAAGGCCACGCGGCCGCCGGCCCGAGCATCGTGTTCGACCCCGTCGCGGCTCGCGTCGTCGCCCGAGACCGGACCCCGTTGAGCGTCGTCTACGGTCGGGATCCGGACGCGCTCCGATCGGCGATCCTCGGCCAACCGTTCCGCGGGACCCTCGTCGTCGATTGAAGGGGCGACCCCGCGTGAATCGCCGGACGTGGTACGACCTGCTCGCGACGGTTTCGCTGGCGGTTGCCGGGGTGGGCGCGATCTTCGCGGCGGCCGGGGCCGTCCTGCAGCAGGTGATCAGCGTCGCCGCCGCCACGCTGTGCACACTCGTCTTCCTGGTCCCGGGCCTGTATTTTCTGGCGTACGCCCGACGGCTCAACGCTCGCGATCTCGCGTTGGCCCACGCCGCCGCGTATGCGACGGCCCGTGGGACGCTCGATGTCAACGACCTCGCGACGGAACTCTCCGTCTCCGGCGAGGTTGCGGCGAAAATCTTGCGGACCGCGGTTCGAGAGGGTCATCTCCGCGGCCGCTTCGACGAGCGAGGTCGGTTCGTCGTCGCGGAGACTCCCGGGCCGGGACTCGGAGGCGGCCCACCGTGACTTTTCGCGGCTTCATCGCGGTGGACATTCCGCCGTCGCCTTCGCTCGAGAGCCTCGCGGAGCAGCTCCGCACCGCGAGCGCGTCGCTGAAAGTCGTCTCCACGGACCAGCTCCACCTGACGGTGAAGTTCCTGGGCGACACGGAGGAAGGCCTCGTCCCCGAAATCGTGACGGCGATTCAGGAGGCGTGCGCGGACATCCGACCGTTCCGGATCACCGTTCAAAGAACTGGAGCGTTCCCGAGTCTCTCCCGGATGAACGTGGTCTGGGTCGGCGTCGACGGCGCAGACCCTATCGCACGAATCGCCGCGGACCTGGACGTCTCGTTCGAGTCCCTCGGCTTCGAAGTGGAGAGACGTCCCTGGAAGGCCCATGTCACCCTGGCTCGCGTGAAGGGCCACCACGACCTCGATCGCGTCCGAAGCATCCTCGAGACCCGCCGCGACGAGATTTTCGGGAGTCACCGGGTTGACCGAATCCACCTGAAGAAGAGCGTCCTCACCCCCGGAGGGGCGCAATACTCGGTCGTCGCGACCGTCGTGTTCGGGAATCCGACCGGCCCATAGGCCATCGGATCGGGGGGAATCATACCTCTAAGTAGAGGTATGCGCCATTCAAGCCATTGCGCGACCTGGGCCTACGCTTCTTTCTTGTCTGCAAGGACCTTGAGGCGGTCCCACTCGATCGTGTGTTTGAGCCGATATTTCTGGAGGATCCGGCTCAGCTGCTCGGTCACGCGGGCGACTTCGATCGTCTTGCCGCGACCGTACAGGTAGAACTCGACTTGGTTCGAGATGGGGAAGATCATCCGCATGAGCCCTTCGCGGTTGTACCCCTCGGGCTTCCGGTTGTTCCGCAGATCCCGGAGGTTCTCCTCGATCAGGACGTCGACGCTCTCCATGTCCTCCGGGAGCTGCTGGGTCTCTTCGAGGAACTTCAGGAACAGCGGACGGAACGAGGACACGAGGTTCTTCCACTTCACCTTCTTGTCGAATTTGATGTGGCCGCTCCGCGCGCGCATGGTTTCGCTCCGAAGAGAGACGCTCTATTTAACGGTGTTCCGCTCGGGGCGGTGCACGGCGTCGTCCGCGTCAGCCTTAAGCCGGCCCCCTCCATGGCGCGCCCGTGCGGACCGCCCTGACGATCGCCGGGAGCGACTCGGGGGGCGGTGCGGGAATCCAGGCCGACCTGAAATCCTTCGCCTCGGTCGGCGTGCACGGGACCTCCGTGATCACGTGCGTGACGGCCCAGAACACGCGCTCCGTCGACTCAATCTTCCCGATCCCGATAGCGGAAATCCGGAAGCAACTCCGCGCGGTCCTCGGTGACTTCGACGTCCGGGCGGCGAAGACCGGGATGCTGTTCTCCGCAGAGATCGTTCGGACCGTCGCAAAGGAGCTGCGGGGCACCTCGTTCCCGCTCGTCGTGGACCCGGTCATGGTGGCGACGGTCGGTGCTCGCCTAGAGCAGGACGACTTCGCGGACGCCCTCGCGGACCACCTCCTCGGCCTCGCCGCGCTCGCGACCCCGAACCGCTCCGAAGCGGAGCGGTTGTCCGGCATCCGAATCGACGACGTCGAATCGATGGAGGCCGCGGCACGCGCCATCGTTCGCCTCGGGCCCAAGGCGGTCCTCGTCAAAGGAGGCCACACGAAAGGGCCGCTAGTCGACGTCCTCTATGACGGCCGGCGGATGCGGCGACTTCGCGGGAGGCGGTACCCGAAGACCTTGCACGGCGCCGGCTGCACCCTCGCCGCGTCGACCGCGGCCTACCTCGCCCTCGGGCGACCCCTCCTCGGCGCCGTCGAATCGGCCCGGCGAAAGGTCGCCGCTGGGTTCCGGCAGTCGTATCGAGCCGGCCAAGGAGTCGAAATCATCAACTCCCACGCGGTCCCGGATTGACGAATTCTGCCTCGCCGGGGGCGCTACCGTTCGTGCCTGGACGCGTATTATCAATGCGCGAAAGACCGCCCACAAACTTCAAGTAGGCTGACCAAAATCCAACCGCGAACCGACACACGCAGCCGCCGGACTCTCGCCACGACCTAAGATGGCGCGAGCAGAGCCCACGACGGCCGGTGCCGGGACGGCACATTCGTGGAGGCGCGGACCATACACAGTCCTGGGAGAGGCGCGGGAGTCACCGGGCCTGAGGCGTCTTCGCACGGGGGTGGATGCTGTGCGGATCGCACTTTTCACGGATAGCTACTTGCCCACCGTCGACGGCGTCGTGACGTCCGTCTTGACGACCCGCCGGCAGCTCGAGGCCCACGGCCACGAGGTCGTCGTCTTCGCGCCGGAAGACCCCCGCCGCCGCGGGAGGCGGGAGCCCGGGACCATTTACGTCCGGGCGAAGGAGTTCCGACACTATCCGGGCTACCGACTCGCCATGTTCCCGGGCCGGGAGACGGACCTGATCAAGGAGATGGGGATCGACGTGATCCACATCCATGGCGTCGGCTTCGTCGGGATCAAAGGCATCTGGGCCTCCTGGCATGCGAAGGTCCCCCGCGTCTCGACGTTCCACACGATGATCCACGAAACGCTGGCCTTCTACTCTCCATTCGGCCTGAACCTCCATCTCCTCGAGCGGGGGTTGCGGTTCTATCTCCGCATCTTCCTCCGGAAGACCCACGGGGTCGTCGTGCCGAGCCGCGCCATCCTGGAAGAGATCCTCGCGCTCTCCCCTTCGGCAAAGATCGCGGACGTCATCCCGACAGGCGTGGACACGGACCGGTTCCGGCCGGACATCTCCGGCCAGGGCGTGCGCACGAAGTGGGGCCTGAACGGAAACGATGTCATTCTGCACGTCGGCCGCGTCGCGCCGGAGAAAAACCTGACGACCCTCATCCACGCGTTCCCGAAGGTCCTCGAATCGAACCCGGACACGAAACTCATGATCGTCGGGACCGGGCCGTACATGGAGAAGTACTACGACCTGGTGCGGCACCTCGGCCTCTCCGGGGACGTCATCTTCACGGGCTTCGTCCCGGACGCGGACCTGCCGAAGTATTACGCGGCCGCGGATGCGTTCGCGATCGCATCGAAGTTCGAGACCCAGGGGCTCGTCGTCCTAGAGGCGCTCGCGTCCGGCCGGCCGGTCGCCGGCGCGAACTATCGCGCGATCCCCGAGTTCGTGCGCGAGGGCGTCAACGGCGCCCTGTTCGAGCCGAACGACGTGCGCGGCTGCGCGGCTGCGATCCTCCGGTGCTTGCGCGAGCCCGACGGGATGCACGAGGCCGCCCGGGAAACGGCCCTCCGATTCTCGGTCGAGCGATGCACCCGGCGCCTCGAGCGCGTCTACGATCGTCTCGTGGCCGCGTGACGACGATGGACGAGCCACCCGCGGCACGGGCCGCGGTCGGCCCTCCCCCGGCTCCGCGGATCTCCGTCATCGTCCCCACGTGGAACGAAGCGAAGTATCTGCCGACGCTCTTTGAGTCGCTGAGGCACCAGACGATCCCGCCCGACGAGGTGCTGGTCGCCGATTCCGGCAGCTCCGACGGGACTTCGGAGGTCGCCCGAAGAGCCGGGGCGATCGTCGTGGAGGGGGAACGACGAGGCCCCGGGGAAGGTCGGAATCGGGGTGCTCGGAGGGCCACCGGGGCTCTGCTGGTGTTCGTCGACGCCGACTGCATCCTTCCACCCAATCTGATCGAATCCGTCTTCCTTGCTCTCGCCGACCCGGACGTCGTCGGTGGCGCAACGGGTTTCGCGCCGGCGAAAGGACGACGGGTCGAGCGATCCTTGTTCTACCTCGCGAACGCCTACCAGCGGGCGATGACGATCTGGGGCATCCCTCACAACGCCGGGTACTGCTTCTTCTTTCGGAAGACGGCCTTCGAGTCGCTCGGCGGGATCCGGGAGGATCTGGTCCTGAACGAGACCCACGATCTGGCGATTCGGTCCCGGTCCATCGGACGCTTTGTCCTCCTCCCCATCATCGTGGAAACGTCGATGCGCCGATTCCGTACGTATGGGTATCTGCGGACGATCCTCCAGGAGTACGTCGCGTCGACGATTCTGTACTACGCCACGGGGCGCAGCCCGCGAGAGCTCTTCCGTCCCGCGCCCGCACGGTGACCTGGTCACGGCCGGGCTGGCGAGGAGGCCTCGATTCGACGGCGCCGAAGCCAGGAGGCAACGAATGATAAACCGACCACGACCCCGACGAGCGCGAGCGTGATCCATCGGGCGGTCGCGACGTCGTAGGCGAGCCCAATCGCGAACACGACATACAACAGGACGGCGTACTTCGCAAGGCCTCCGATCGCGACGTAGGCCATGGACCGGCGATAGTTCCACCCGAGGGTCGCGATGAACGCCCCCACCATCGGGATGACCGGAACCGCGCGATTCATGAGGATGACCCGCTCGTCTTGGACGAGGAGGAAACCCGTCCACCTCTTCATCGCCCGCTCGAGCCAGTGCGGCATCCTCCGACGCTGGACGACCCAATGCCGGACGGCAAGGTAGAGCAAGCTCGTCCCGAGGACGTCCCCCACAACCGCCATCGCGAGCAGGAGGCCGGCCCACCCGATCGGGCCGAGTACCTCCGGCCGATAGGTGTACGTGACCACGATCCAAACTTCCGGGAGCGCGGGGAAGAGCGCCGCATCCAGCGCGAAGATGATCAGGAGGATCACGAGGCTCCCGACCGGACCGAGCGACCCGAATAGCGCGGTCAGGAGCTCGTCCAAGGAGACCATCGGCGGGCCTCAGTAGAGCCGCGAGATGGATCGCATCGTGACCTGGAAGACGAGGGTCCGCCCTTTCGTCGGCGTGTTGTAGTTCACCGTGTACGTCCCCGCGTCCGGGTCCACCGATGTCACGACGAAGACCACGGTTCCGCCCGCGTTCTTCTGTCCGACCCGGTCGGCCATGGCGGGCGTCAAGAGATGATGGACGAGGATCGCCCCTTGGCCGGCGTTCGCCGCGTCATCGATCGAGACGACCTGCGCGTCCCACGCCCCGTGCGGCCGGACGAGCTGGCCCGGGATCGGGCTGTTCGTGACCGTCACGATCGTCCCGGCCACGCTCACGGTCGCGGTCCATCCCCAGAACGGATCCGTCACGTTCGTCCCCGACACGGCGGCCGTCTGATATGTCGCGACGAACGAGGATGCGTCCATGGTCAGCCGGACCGGAACGGTCTCGAAAAGCGGTTTGACAAAGATCTTCGTGGGATCCGCGAGGCCGTATCCGAGGGCGGGAGGCACCACGATCGTCTTCGAATCGCCGATCGCGAGGCCTTGAATCCCGATGTCGAAGCCCGGCACGACTCCGCCGCTCCCGATCGTCACCGGGAGGGGCGCATAGTCCCCGTGATAAGCGAACATGAACGCTTTCGGGTACGAGGCGTTGTCTTTCGCGATGGCCGCGACGCTGGTGTCGAACACGAGGCCGTTCTCCGAGAACGTGCCGACGTAGTCGACCTGGACTTGGTCCCCGCTCTGGGACCGGAGCGGAGGCGTCCCGAACTTGGGGACGACGTAGCCGTAATACACCCCGAGGATCGCGGCGACGAGGACCACCACGCCGATGAAGGACCAGAGCGTGCTCACGCCTCGGTCGTCGCGGCGGAGCGAGGAAGCCATGATGATTTCGGGCTAACCTGGGGAACCGCCATAAACGTTATGGTGCTCGCGTCGAAGCCCGGCGACAACTCGAGAGGAACGCGGCCCGATCACGCGAACGACACGTAGTAGACGTCGATCGTCTCGAGGTCGTACAGGATCACGCTCGGGCTCGGGGAAACGGCCGTTCCGTTCACGTTCATCTGAGTCGGGCTGTCGAACGACTTGCCCCAGACGCGATAGAAGTCCCCGATCGAGTAGAGGCGGTTCACGTCTGTCTCGATGTGGATCGTGCCGCTCGTGTCGTGCGTATGCAACGGCTCGACGCACACGGCACTCAGCCCCACGTTGGCGGGAATCGTGATCTGCGTGCTTCCGGAGTAAACTTTGAGCGTCGTGTGCCAGTGGTACGCCAATCGGTCGGGAGTGACCGTGACGCACGGGAAGGGCTGGGACGTGATGGTCGTCAGGTAGTACACGCCGAAGCCGCCCAAGACGAGGAGGGTCACCAGCACGACGTGCCATTTCCTGATGTGAATCGGCGCCGAGGGCCCCTTCGCGCGTATCCGGCCGGGCTCCGCTTCAGATCTTCTCGGAGCCTCGGGGTGTCGGGATGGCGCGGGTGGGTATCATTGAGATGCCGAAGGAGGTTCTCCGGCTTCACGGCGACGTTGCAGATGGGACAGTGATCCGTCTTCGCCAACGCGTGACCTTCCGGTTCTCGGACGGACGAATGGAGCGTGGCCTCCTATTTAGGAATGACGCGTACGCGCCTCGAACTCACGCGTACATCGCGCCGGAGGCGTCCGTCGAACGGATCGGGCTCTCGCCGAGCACCTTGTCGACCGCGCGCTCGAAGTCCGCCATCGTCACGATCTCGCGGTCCTCGCGGATCGCGAACATCCCGGCTTCCGTGCACATCGCATGGATGTCGGCCCCGGTCGTGCCCTCGCAGCGCGCCGCGAGGACGCCGTAGTCGACGTCCGGAGTGACGCTCATCTTCCGTGTGTGGATCTTGAAGATCGTCATGCGGGCCTCGTGGCCAGGGATCGGGATCTCGATGATCCGGTCGAACCGGCCCGGGCGCAGCAGGGCCTCGTCGAGGATGTCCGGCCGGTTCGTCGCGCCGATGATCTTCACTTCCCCGAGGGGATTGAAGCCATCGAGTTCCGCGAGGAGCTGCATGAGCGTCCGCTGGACTTCCCGGTCCCCGGACGTGGCAATCTCGAGACGCTTCGCGCCGACCGAATCGAGTTCGTCGATGAACACGATCGACGGGGACTTCTCGCGGGCGAGCTGGAACAGCTCCCGAACGAGCCGGGCCCCCTCGCCGATGTACTTCTGGACCAGCTCGGACCCTACGAATCGGATAAACGTGGCCTGGGTGCGGTTGGCGACCGCCTTCGCGAGGAGCGTCTTCCCCGTGCCGGGCGGGCCGACCAGGAGGACTCCTTTCGGCGGCTCGATCCCGACCTTCCGGTACAGGTCCGGCTTCAGGAGCGGATCCTCGACCGCCTCGCGCAGTTCGCGCATCTGGCCCTCGAGACCGCCGACGTCATCGAAGGTGACCGGAGGCTTCTCGATGATCTCCGCACCGGTGACGATCGGATCGAGGGACGGCGGAAGGACGCCCATCACCGCGAGCGTCTGCTTGTTCAACGCGACGCGCGCGCCGACGACCAGGTTCTCCTTCGCGATGTAGTCCGCCGCGTTCACGATGAAATCCGGACCGGTGGACGACTTGACGACGACGCGGCCATCGGCCAAGATGTCCCGGATGTTCCCGATGATCAGGGGTGGACTCTTGAGCCGGTCGAGCTCCTGCTTGAGCCGCCGGATCTCTTTTTGGAGGCGGCCCAGCTCGGTCTCGACGTACCGTTTCTCGCCCTCGGCCCGCCGGGCGGTCTCCAAGAGCTTGTCGTTGCGGTCCTCAAGAGAGGCGATCCGCTCCGACATTTTCTCCGAGAATTCGCGTATCTGGTCGTCGTCCATAGAATCGTCCGGTGGGAGGGCGGGAAGACGAAGGCTATATACCAAGCACTTTTTATTTAGTCTTTGCGGGCTAGATTCGTGATCTGCGAATTGTGTGGCGCGGACGTGCCGCGCCTGAAGAATGTGGCCATCGACGCGACCATTCTGTCGGTTTGCACGGACTGTTCCCGCTTCGGCGACGAGGTCGCGACGCCGGCATTGAGGCAGAGCACGATGCCCCCCATCATTGCGCAGCGCCTCGAGATGCGCCAGCGACGTATGACCCCGCGGGACGTCTACACGCAGGCCGGAGAACTCGAACTCGCGGACGACTTTCCGCAGCGGATCCGTCAGGCTCGCGAAGCCCGGGGATGGAAGCAGGCGGATCTCGGCGCGAAGATCAACGAGCGGGTCAGCGTCATCGCGAAGCTCGAGTCCGGCACCATCAGTCCGGGCGACTCGCTCGTCCGGAAGCTCGAGCGGGAGCTCGGAATCAAGTTGAAAGAACGCGTGGAACCGGTCGTCGCGAAGAAGCAGGCGGTCGGAAGTGGAGTCACCCTCGGCGACCTGATCAAGATGCGCGAGGACCGTCCGTGATCACGGCATCCCGAGGCGGCCCTTCACCGCCGGCAAGAACGGCGTGACATCGACCCCCGACTGGTGCGCCGCGACGAGGGCGGCCACCTCGACCTCGACGTCCAACTTTTCCTGGACCGCGTTCACCGAGGCGATCACCGATTTTCGGTCCGACTTCGTCTTCGCGACGATCGCGTCGACGATTCGAAGAAAGACGTCCTCCGATACCGCCGTGGGGATGTCGAGAATCGCGGAGGTCGGGATGTAATCTCGCGGTACCTCCACCGCGGAGACGTCGAACGCGGGGCGGATCGCGCCACCTTGCGATTCGAGGAGCTTCGTCTCCAACCCGAGCTGCAGGAGCCGCTGAGCGTCGCGGGGAGGGAACCAGTGCATGTCCATCGAAGCCGAGAGCACGAATTCCCGCTCGCTCAATTCGTCGCGGCCTTAGCGTTTGAACAGCAAGGCGATCGCATCGCGCAGCTCTTCCATGGAATCCATCCGAGTGGGAGCGATGGAACCGCCCGGGCCTAGATAAACGTGCCCCGGGCCGAGCGAATCTTTATCCCGCGGGCGCCCCTTGGTCTTCTGCTCCAGCGTAAGGTCGCGCTGACCCGTGATGCGCGATGCAAGCCTGGAGAGGACGTCGTATGGGTCCCTCCTCGACAGCCCCGCGTTCGGGGCGTTCCGTGACAGGGGGACAACGCGGCGTCCAACAATCCCTCGGCAAGGGTCAGGGCGTCGAGTGAGCAGTCGCTTGTCCGTGACACGCACTGTTACTGCCGAGGGACAACCCGCGGGCGGATCCAGCCCGAGTCGACTCGGGCGGTGATGCGGCAACGTGGCTCAACAGAGCGTCGACCCATTCGATGGTCTGCAATGCTGTCGAAGTTCACGACGGCGTCGCCATTCGAGGAAGCGAGAACGGACCGACCGAGGACCCGTCCTGTTTAGACGCTAGCAGCCAGCGACTTGCGACGCTTCGACCGAGTACGGCGTCCGAACATGAGGACGAGTCCAAGAGTCCCCAGAATCGGAGCAATCACGGTCTCGAACTCGGGGATGTAGTAGAAGTACGTCTCTGACGTCGACGGCTTCCAATATACAGCACCGGAGGCTGATCCATATGTTGCGTCGTTCGGCGCGCGGACCATCAGCGACGGGGAGTCTGAGGAAGTGTCGACGGCGATCCGCGATCCCCAAACGCCGCTCGAGCGCATCTTGTAGTACAGCTGCGGCCCCGATGTCGCAACGTACAATGCATGGACGTTGTTATTCTTGTCGATCCCGATCGACGGCCGCGTGAAGACGGTCCCCGCCGAGGAGTCGATCGTCTCCGGGGCTTGCCAACCGGCGGTAGGGTAGTCGAGGAACCTGGCATAGACCCCCCGG
>Ga0137396_10000619_pt1 | contig 17275 bp, 13 predicted proteins | sample czc16metaG_FD_108284 | JGI IMG/M metagenome (GOLD analysis project Ga0137396, IMG submission 108284) | Vadose zone soil microbial communities from Angelo Coast Range Reserve, California, USA - czcobulk3.16 metaG | ecosystem: Environmental > Terrestrial > Soil > Vadose zone | place: USA...
CTTCATGATGGAGCCGGAGGCGTCGGTCTCCGCCCTCGTCTTCCACCACCCCGCGGGGAAGTACTTCAAGGCCGACTAGTTGAACATGGGGGCCCCGACATGGCCCCCAAGCCCCCGGGTGGCTCGGGACGCCCCGGCGGAGCCGTAGCGCCCCTCGACAATCCAACAGGTTCCTAGCAAGCGCGCCGGGCCGAGGGATCCGCGCGGCAGGGGTCCGCGGGACTCGTTCCAGCCGGCGGGCGACGGATCACACGCGCCTCGATGGAGCCCAGCCGCAAACGGGGAGCGGACGCGTGCCGCGTGGTCCCGGGAGCCCTGCCGCGCGGGCCCCTCGGCTCCGCGGCGCGGCGTGCGGACGGGAGGCTACTCGTCGTCCGGGGGGCTGACGATCGCGCCCGGCCGTGCCGGGAGCTTCACGATGAAGTTCGAGCCCTGTCCGAGCTCGCTCTTCACCTCGATGGTCCCTCCGTGGCCCTGGAGGATGCCGAGGCTCACGGACAGGCCGAGGCCCGTCCCGCTCACATCCGGCTTGGTCGTGAAGAAGGGCTCGAAGATCCGATCGAGGTGCTCCGGCGCGATGCCGGTGCCGGTGTCGATGACCTCGACCTGGACCATGTCGCCCGCGGCCGACGAGCGGAGCGTCAGGGAGCCGCCGTCTTTCATGACGTACACGGCGTTGTTGATCAGGTTGAGGAACACCTGCCTGATCCGCGGCACGTCGATCTCGACGGGCGGCAGCCCCGGCGCGTACTCCTCGGTGAGCGTGATGGCGTCGAACGCTCCCTGACGGCGGACCATCCCGACCGTCCACTCCAGCACGGGATTGAGGTCGGTCACCTGCGGCACGAACTCGCGCTGGCGGCTGAAGTCGAGGAGGTCCCGCACGATGTCGCGCGCGCGCTCAGCCTCCTCCTGGATCAAGTCCAGCTCCTCGCGAAACGGCTGGCCGGGCTTGATCTGCTCTTTCAGGTAGGATGCGAACCCGAGCACGCTCGTCAGCGGGTTGTTGATCTCGTGGGCGATGTTCGCCGCCAGCTCGCCGATCGCGGCGAGCTTGGTGGACTGGATCAGCTGGGCCTGCGTCTGCTTGAGCTCCATCATCTGCTGCTTGACGCCCTCGTACAGGCGCGAGTTCTCGGCGGCCACCGCGGCCTGGAGTGCGATACCCTCCGCCAGCTGGAGCTCGTCGGTCGTGAAGCGGTGGGTGTCCGTGAGCCAGGCGAGCGCGAAGCCGCCGATGGTCTCGCCCTTCCACCGCATCGGCTGGACGAGCAGCGACTTGTGGGGCAGGAGCCGGGTGATCGGGTGGGCGAACCGCGGGTCTCCCTGGCTGTCATCCGAGTGGATCGGGTCCTGGAGCCGCCCCCACGCCTGGACCATCGGATCGGTCTTCACGATCTCCGTCCGCCCGAGGGTCTCCAGAATGTCCTTGGGCACCCGATAGCCCACGATCGGCAGGAACCGATCCCGGGCGGCGCTCGAGAGCCACGCACCACCCGTGTCGGCGCCGAGCGCGCGGACCATGGCGCGCGTGCACCGCCGTAAGACCTCCGTGAGGTCGAGCGTCGAGCTCGAGTCCTGGCTCACCGCCAGCAGGGTGGCGGTATGCCGCAGCCGCTCCTGCGTCTCCTCGTAGAGACGTGCGTTCCGGATCGCGGCCGTGGCCGACGTGGCGAGCGCCTCACCGAGCGCGATCTCGTCGGCGACGAAGACGTGCGGCTCGCGGTACCAGACCGTCAGGACGCCCACGAGCTGGTTCTCGAGGAAGAGCGGGAGGCCGAGGAACGAGACGAAGCCCTCGCCCTTGATCCAGTCGAGGTGTTTCACGCCCGAGCGCGTGAGAACGTCGCTGAGGGCGAGCGTCGTCCTGTGCTGCATGATCCAGCCGACCAGCCCCTCGTCGTCACTGCCGGCGAACTGCGTGCGCTCCTTCGGCGTGCGCGTCGATCCCGCCTGCGCGTGCAGGAGGAAGTCGCCGGGCGCTTCGCCGCGGATGAGGATCCGCACCACGTCGGCGCCGAGCCGCGTCCGGACGAGCTCACTGAACCGTTGAAGCACCTCGGAGACTTGGAGCGTCCCCGTGAGCAGCCGCCCCGCCTCGACGAGGCTCGCCTGCTCGGCGGCGCGCCGCATCACGCCCTCATAGAGGCGCGAGTTCTCGACGGCGATCGCGACCTGATCGGCCACGATTTTCAGGAGCTGCTCCTCGTCGGCCTTGGCGCCGGGGGGCAGCACGTGGCGGGCCACCATCACGCCGAGCGGCCGCTCGCGCACCGCCAGGGGCAGCTGCCACTCGACCTCTGTAAATTCGTCTGCGGGCTCGACGCCCGCGCCCGCGAGCACGCTGCGCGACTGGCCGCTCGCCGCGCCCTCCACGACCACGCTGACGCCCGGCGGGTCGCTGAGGTCCACGCGGAGGCTCGTCGTGCCGATCGCCTGAGCGAGCGCGCGCAGGAGGCGGTCGAGCATCGGGACGACGCCGAGCTCGGAGGTGATGTCCTGGACCGCGCGGTGCAGGTCCGCGAGCTGGCTCGCCCGCCGCACGAAGTGCTGGTTGAGTCGCTTGAGCTCCTCGACCTGGTTGAGGAGGCGGTAGACGAGCCGCTGATTGAGCTCGCGCAGGTAGACGCCTTCCTCACGGCCCTCCACCCGCTCGCGCTTGCCGCCGAGGAACTCGGCGACCTGTCGCGGGAACGCGTCCACGTTGATGGGTTTTTGGATGTAGCCGTCGCAGCCGGCCACGAGGGTCCGTTGCCGGTCGCCCTGCATGGCGTAGGCGGTGACCGCGATGACCGGTGTGGAGGCGAGGTTCGGGAATGACTTGAGGATCGCGACGATCTCGTAACCGTCGACGCCGGGCAGGTTGATGTCGAGCAGGACGAGCGCCGGCTCTTCGCGGATCGCGGCCTCGATGCCGGCGAGGCCGTCCTCGGCCTCGACGATCGTGTATCCGGAGGCCTCGAGCACCGCGCGGACAAGCATGCGGTTCTCGCGGTTGTCCTCGATGTAGAGGATCTTGGGCTTCTTGTCGAGCGTGCGTGCCTGCATATTCGCGACCGTCCCCTCAGTTCGAGTTCAGAGGCAATGTGAAATGGAACGTGGACCCGTGGTTCTCGCGACTCTCCGCCCAGATACGGCCGCCGTGGAGCTCGACGAACTTCTTGCTGATCGCCAGCCCCAGGCCCGTCCCGCCCGCGCCGCGCGCGACCGGGTTGTCCAGCTGTTGGAACGGCTCGAAGAGGCGCGCGAGATCCTCGAGGCGGATGCCGATGCCGGTGTCGGCCACGCTGATGCGGACGGCGTCCGGCTCGGCGGCCACACCGACCAGGACCCGTCCCTGTGACGTGAACTTGATCGCGTTGGACAGGAGGTTGAGCAGGATCTGCTTCACCTTCGTGCGGTCCGCCGCGAGCCGCGGCAGCTCGAGCGGCACGTTTTTCTCGACCTTGAGCTGCTTGCCGCGCGTCAGCGGCGTGGACGACTCGATGCATTCGTCGATCAGCTCGTGGAGGTCGAGCTCCTCCGAGATCATCTCGACCTTGCCCGCCTCGATGCGCGAGAAGTCGAGTATCCCGTTGATGAGCTGGAGGAGGTGGGTCCCGCTGTTGTGGACCGAGCGGATGTAGACCTCCTGGCGCTCGGTGAGGTCGCCGTCCAGCCGGTTCAGCAGCACCTTCGAGAACCCGATGATCGAGTTCAGCGGCGTCCGCAGCTCGTGCGACATGCTCGCCAGGAACTGCGACTTCAGGCGACTCGCCTGCATGAGCTGAGCGTTCGAGGCCGACAGCTCCTCGTACAGCCGGGCGTTCTCCAGCGAGATCGCGACCTGGTTGGCGAGGACGGCGAGCACCTCGAGCTCCTGGCCGTCGAAGATCTCGCCCGAGAGCTTCTCGCCGACGAGGAGGATGCCGGTGAGCTTGTTCTCGATCCTGAGCGGCACGATCAGCGCCGCCCGGATCTCCTCCAGCTCACCCTCGGCCGTCTCGAAGTACTCGGCGATCCTCGGGTTCAGCTTCACCTCTTCCTTGACAAGGACGCGCCCCGTCCCGTTGAGCCATTGCACGATCATGCTGTCCACGGGAATCGCGGTGACGCCGGCGCCGTCGCCGAGGCTGTTCTCCTCGCGGCAGAGGACGAACGCGCCCTTCGCCGGGTCGTAGATCATGAGCGCGCAGTGTGTGAGCGGTACGCCCCGGACCAGGCCGTGCACGAGCGTCTCCATGAGGCGGCCGAAGTCGAGGATGATGCTCATGCGCTTGGAGAGGTCGAGAAGCGTCTCGTAGCAGCCCCGGCGCTTGCTGAACATGAGCCGCTCGAGGTTCTCCTCCAGGTGCTGGCCGAGCGGGCTCACGAGCAGCGTCATGAGGAACCCGAGCGGCAGGATGATCCACAGCGGGTTCACCTGCTCCCAGTCCGCGTACTGCTCGGCCGTGACGAGGATCGAGGTGAGCGCGCCCCAGACCACCAGGTAGATCGCGCCCTTCTTCACCGCCACGTTCACGTCGAACAGCCGGTAGCGCACGATCGAGGTGCCGAGCATCAGCGCGAACGCCATGTTCGCGGGGATGCCCATCGGGTAGACGAGGTCGGCCGCGGGGACGAACCGTGCGACGAGGAAGCGGGCGATATCGATGAAGCCTCCCGCGAGGCTGACGAGGGTCCCGAGGAGGATCAACGTGGCGCGGTTCCGCCGGAAGCTCGAGTCCACGTCCTTGAACGCACGGACCAGGTGCGAGAGGCCGTAGATCATGAAGAAGAAGAAGTAGAGGAAGAACGGCCCGTAGAGCGGCCCCGTCGCGGGCGCCCAGCCCCAGTACGTCCACTTGACGCCCCGCATGAAGAGGGACGAGGAGCCCAGGTTGACGACGCTGAAGAGGATCGCGAGCAAGTAGACGGACATCAGCGACGGCCGGTGCTGGGTCGTGCTCTCGAGGAAGATCAGGACGAAATGGTAGTAGAAGGCCGGGATCACGACGATGGCCGCGTGGATGATGATCTCCCAGAACGTCGCGCTCGGCTCGTCCGGGGCCCGCCGGAGCATGAACACGCCGAAGTTCCAGACGGCCATGCCCGTGACGAAATACGCGAACAGCCTGTTCAGCCGGCTGTCGGGGTTGCGCACGAGGGTGATCGCGCCGAGGAGGACGTTCAGGAGCAGCGCGATCAGCGGGAGGAGGTTATGAAGCGTCAAGCGCGTCCCACTCGGCTTCGGCGAGCGGCAGGTAGGGCTTGTCCTTCTTGCGCTGCTCGTCGATCTCGTCCTTGAGGATGCCGAACACGAAGACATCCCAGTACCGGCCATCCTGGTAGCCGGCCTTGCGGAGGAGGCCCTCCTGCTGGAACCCGTTACGCCGCAACGAGTTCGCGCTCAGGCGGTTGTACTCGTACACCTTGGCTTCGATGCGCCGCAGCCCCAGCACGTCCACTCCATAGTACGAGATGAGCTTGCCCGCCTCGACGCCAAAACCGCGGCGGATGGCCTTCGAGTCGGTCAGCATCACCTCGAGGAAGCAGTACCCCTCGAGGAGGTGAATGTTGAAGAGGCGCGCCAGACCGACGGGCTTGTCCCAGCCCCGGTTGGCCTCAACGATCAGAACCACCTGCGTGGTGTCGAGCAGGGTGGCGTCGTAGAAGGAGGGATCCTTGTCGTACACGGTCCTGTACGCGTTCAGGAACTCGCTCCCGACCATGCGATCGATGACCGGATCGTCGGCCCAGCCCGAGAGATAGTCGAGGTCATCCGGCTGCAGGGTGCGCAGGTACACACGCGTCCCGCGCGAGACGATGCCCAGGCGGCGTTGCGCGGCGTCCATCGCCCTCACTCACCTCGGCGTGTCGCCGCCTGCCGTGTCGTCGCCGTCGTCACGATTCGTCGACCGGCCATCCGCGCGGCGAGCGTCACCTCGACCAGCAGCCGGACGGGGCGACATCGCGGCCGCGTCCCCATGCCGGATTCCTCACGGGCGGGCTCGGACCAGGGCCAGATGGCTGAGCCCGGCGAGAAAGGTCGGATGGGCCTCGAGGATTTCGAACCCCGCACCCTCGAGCGCCGCGTGGAACTCCGCTTCGCTGAAGTACCGGTGCTCGCAGTCGCGGAACGCCTCGAACAGGGCCGTCGGCACGAGCCAGCGGAGCGCCAGCGCCGCGGCGCCCAGGCCCTGCGCGGCGTGCACCTCGCGGAACGTGCGGACGACCCGCGCGGGCCGTCCGTACGTCAGGAAGATCGCGTGGCCACCGGGCTTCAGGGCCTGCCGGCACGAGGCCAGCAGCGTTTCGGGCGTGGGATGCCAGTAGAGCGTGTTCATGCTGACGAGGACGTCGAAGGTGCCCGCCCCCGGCAGCGGATCGTGCGCCAGGTCGAGGTGCTGAAAGGTCAGGTTCGTGGGCGCGCCCGCCGCGTGGTGTTTCTCGCGCGCGATCGCGATCAGGTGGCGTACGGCGTCAATGCCCACGATCGAGTAGCCCGTCCGCGCCAGCCGCAGCCCGACGTTGCCGATCCCGCAGGCGATGTCGAGGACCTTGACCGTCCGTCGGTTGTTCGTGACGGGCGCGCACCGGTCGACGAGCGCGGCGATCTCCGCGATCATCGCCTCGTACGGCCCGAACCGCGTGACGACGGTGTCGTACGTGATGCCGTACGTCACCGCGATCATGTGCTCCACAGCTGCGCGAGCGTGCATGGGATCTCCAGCGCCCACCGGCGCGATACCGGTCACGGGCCGAGCGGTGTGTGGCGCGCTTCCCTGCGAGCTCACTTCAGGCCTCCGCGCGCTTCCGCGCCCAGACGAGGAGGCTCGCGTCGTTGAGGAAGGTCCTGCGCATCTCCAGCACGCTGAAGCCCGCGCGTTCGAGATGCGCCGCGAAGGTCGCCTCGTCCCAGTAGTGCGGGCCGATGGGCTTGCGGGCCGCCTCGAAGACCGCGTTGGGCAGGACCCAAAGGAGGGAGCGCATCGCGGCGGCCGGTCCGTCGCGCCGCCAGATCTCACGCAGCGTGGACCACTGTCCGACCTGGCGCGTGTGATTCACGAACACCGCGTGGCCGCCCGGCTTCAGGACCCGGAACGCCTCCGTGAGGAGCTGGTCCGGTGCCGGATGGACGTAGAGCGAGTGGATGCTGACGACCTGGTCGAACGCGCCCTCGCGGAAGGTGTTGCCACGGGCGAGGTCCGCGTGACGGAAGGCCAGGTTCGCAAGGTGCTTGGCGCGGCGCTTCTCCTTGGCCACCTCGACCAACGATCCGTAGGTGTCGAGCCCGATCGCCGAGAAGCCGGCCTCGGCGAGCAGGCAGCTGAAGTTGCCCGGGCCGCAGGCGATTTCGAGCACGCGGATCCCGTGGCGGTCGACCGACGGCGGCACGGAGGCCTCCACGAGCTGCCGCACCTCCGCCTCGAGCCGCTGGTACGGGAGAAAGCGCTCGAAGATGTAGTCGTAGACGACGCCATACCCGATCGAGAGCATCCGATCCAGGGCCGCTCGGATTCCTCCACCCAGCGAGTTCATGACTCCCCCCGCCGCGCCCAGCGTTCCACTCACCGGCATACTCGACTGCATGCCCGTGCCTAGGACTTCCCCGCGAGGACCTTGTCGACGGCTCCGCGCAGCTCCGACGGCGTGAACGGCTTCAGCAAGATGTAGTTGAAGCCGAGCCGCGTCGCTTCGTTGATGATGTCGGGCGTGCCGTGAGCCGTCATGAGCATGCACGCCATCTCCGGGCGGAGCGTCCTCGCCTGCTCGAGGACCTCGAACCCGTTCATGCCGGGCATCTTGTAGTCCACGACGAGGAGGTCGAAGGGCTCCCTGCGGACCAGCTCGATCGCCGTCTCGCCCCGGTTGGCGGCCCGGATCGAGTACCCGAGCGCCTGCAGGACGTTGACGCAGAGGATGACCACCGGCCCGGCATCGTCGACGACGAGGATCTTCGGCTTGGCTTCCATCAGGGGGCCACGGAGAGGTGCGCGTCGGCGACCGGCGCCGCGGCGCGCAGATCGAGGTGTCGGCTGATCTCCTCGAGCTGGCTCATGGGGATGGTGACGAAGGCTTTGGCGATCGCCGGGTCGAACTGGCTGCCGGCATTCCTGTGGAGCTCCTCCAGGGCGGCCTCGATGGGCCGCTTGGCCCGGTACGGCCGGTCGGAGGTCATCGCGTCGAAGGAGTCCGCCACGGTCACCACGCGCGCGATGAGCGGGATACCCTCGCCCGCGAGACCGTCGGGATAGCCCTTGCCGTCGAACCGCTCGTGATGATGGCGCACCGCCTTCGCCTCGCACGCGAGGAACCGCAGCGGCTTGAGGATCTTGTCGCCGACGACTGGATGGCTCCGGATGAGCTCGAACTCCTCGTCGGTGAGCTGCCGCGGCTTCCGGAGGATGTTATCCAGGATGACCAGCTTGCCCAGGTCGTGGAGCAGGCCCGCCCGGCCGTGGAGCACGATGTCGCCCGCGGCCATTCCCATGACCCTGGCGAGCTCGGCCGAGTAGAGCGACACGCGGGCCGAGTGACCCTTGAGGTACGGATCCTTCGACTCGAGCGCGACCACGAACGAGGAGATCGTGTCGATCAGCGTCTTCTCGAGGTTCTCGCGCAGCACGATCTTCTGGAGCGCGACGGCCGTGGTCTGCGCATAGCCGAGCAGGAGCGCCTTCTCATCCGGAAGGAAGGCACCGCCCCGGGCCGCGCGGGCCATACACAGGACGCCCATCGAGTCGGCAACGCCCGGAATCAGCGCGGCGAGCGCCTCGAACCCGTGCTCGCGCGTCGTGAGCGTGAGCGTCTCCCGGCCGCCGGTCTTCAGGACATCACCGAAGCGAGCATGCAGCAGCGTCGCGAGCTGGTTGACGATCTCCGGCTCGCCCATCCGGCTCACCCTGAACTGGCCGTCCTGGTCGCGGATCAGCACCACAGCGGCGTCGCCGCGGAGACTCTGGATCGTCTTCTCGAGAACCTTCTCGATGAACACGTTCGGGTCGAGCCCTGCGAGCGCAAGCTCGCCGATGCCGCTCATGACCTCGACGCCGCCCTGGCGGCGCTCGAGCTCCGCGCTGAGGCCCGCCGGGTAGGTCACGTTGCCGTTGCCCTCCACGCGGTCCCGCCGGAGGCGCTGGACGAGCTCGTTGACCTCGGTGATCGAGAACGGCTTCGGCAGGTAGTCGTACGCCCCGTGTCGAAGCCCGAAGACGGCCGAGTTCACCGACGGCACGCCCGTGATGAGCACGACCGGCGTGCCGGGTTGCTTGCCCTTGATGGCGCGGAGCAGGTCGAGCCCGGAGAGGCCGGGCATCTTGATGTCGGAGACGACGAGATCGAACGGAGCGTCGCCGAGTACCGTCAGCGCCTGCTCCGCGGTCGCGGCGGTCGTCACCTCGCAGTGATTGGCCCGGAACGCGGACAAGAGGAACCGCAGCACCGACGCGTTGTCGTCGACGACCAGGACACGCAGAGGCTCCGGCCGCTCCTCTCCGGTCGTGTCCAGCTCGGCTGCGGTCTTGCTCGTCACGAGTCGTCCTTTCCCTGGCGCAGAGTCTGTTTCGGCGTCATTTCGTCGCGCCGAGCTGGTTGAGGAACTCGAGCCACTGGCGCGAGAGTCCGTCTTTCGGGAGGTTCAGCGCCTCGAAGCTCGCCGGGGCCTCCTCCGTCTTGGCCGGCCCGGCCGTCGGCGCCGCCTGCGCGGTCGGAGCCGGAGCCGCTTCGGGCTCAGCCGCGGGTGTCGGAGCGGTTGGGGGCGTGGGGACCGCCGCGGGCGCTGGCGCGGGAGCAGACGGCGCCTCCACGGGTGTCGACCCCTTCACCGCCTGCGCGAAGAAATACGTGCGGCCGGCGCTGGGCGCGGCGACGGACTGCACCGGCGACTTCGCCCAGGCCGGCGGCTGGACCGGCGCGGGCGCTGGAACGGCCGCCGGGGTCGGCGCTGGCGCAGGGGCCTCCGGCCCGTGCGCGACGATTGCCGTCCCGTCCTTCTCGGGCGCGATCGACGTGGGCTCGGGCACGGGCGCGCTCGCGGGATTCTGCATCTCGACACCGAGCTCCCTCAGGAGCGCCTGCCACTCGTCATTGCCCTCCGCGGCGACCTTCGGCGCCACGGGCTCAGCCTGACGCGCGAGGTCCTGGGCCGCTTCGAGCCGGATCTCGGGCTCCACCACCTCGGCGGATTGCTCGGGCTCGACAACGGAGGCCGGGACCTCGTCGGACGATTCGGCTACCACTGAGGCCTGCATCTCCACGGACTCCTCGACGACGCTCGCGGCCGCGTGGGCGAGGCGCTCGGCGTCGGCCGCGTCGAACGCGGACGCCGTGCCGGCGACGGGCTCGGGATCCGCGGTGAGCTCGGCGACCGCCGGCGCCACGGCAACGGGTGGAGCGGCCTCCGCGACCGGCGCAACGACCAGAGCGGCCGGCTCGGGAGCCGGCGTGGGCTCAACACTCGGAACCGCGATGCCTCGCGGCACCTGACGTGGGATCGCGATCTGCCGCGCGGGCGAAGCCCGGAGGACGCGCGACTCTGTCGCCAGCGCGACATTGCTCGCGGCGTCCGCCCGGCGGAGGCGCTCCACGAGATCGAAGTAGAGCGCCGAGGCGCCGTTGACTTCGAGATGACGGAACTCGAGACAGTCGATCTCGAGAAAGCGGAGCTGCTTGATCCGGCGAACAAAGGCATCGGTGAGGCGCTCGACGATGAAGAGGATCCGCGGCGGGCGGGTCGCCGAGATCTGCGCCGTCGGATAGAGCCGGCAGATCGTGTCCGGGTACTCGAGGCACCAGGAGTACGCGTCCATCCCGCGCAGGAGGAGACCCTCGTCGGCCGTGAAATCCAGCGCGATCAGCACGAGCGCGCCCTTGGCGTCGAGGCCGACGAGGTCGATCGCCGCCTGTCCCAGCAAAAGGCGCGAGTCGATCACCTTCAGCCCGGGCTCGATGCCCTCGACGTTCTCGGCGACCAGACGCTCGAGGTCTCCGATGTCCTTGACTTCCAGCTTTCTCAACGTGGGTCGCATCTTCATCCCCCGAGGTAAACCTTGGGTTTATCTCTCGGCTCCTTCTATTAAGCAAACCCTAGACCAAGGATGGCTCATCTGTATAAGACTCTGAAATATAATAGATTTTGGACGGCATCGTCCGATCGTCAATAGTCCATTTTGGCTCATTCCTGACCATGGATCGCGTGATCTCCGGAAACCCGTTTTCGGAAAGCCCTGTATTTATTGGACTTCCGGAATTTAGACTCAGAATTGAAAATTGGTCACATCGCAGCCAGTGGAAGCAATCTGATCGCGTTCATCCTTCCTCCATGAGCTTCTTTCGGAGGGTCTGACGCGAAATTCCCAGGATCTTCGCGGCCTTGCTCTTGTTGGCTTCCACGCGCTGCATGACCTGGTTGATGTATGCGCGCTCCACCTCGGCAAGGGTCCTGAACTCCTGGGGCGACTCCCGATGGGGCACCACGTCCGCGTGCCCAGAAAACTGGACGGGCAGATGCTGCGGCTCGATCTGCTCGGAGGTGCCGAGGATCACGAGCCGCTCGATGAGGTTCCGGAGCTCGCGGACGTTGCCGGGCCATGCGTAGGCAAGCATCATCCGCTCCGCTTCCGGCGTGAACCCCTGGATGGACTTGTGCGAGCGGAGCGCCACCTCGCGGAGAAAGTGGCGGGCGAGCGGCATGATGTCCTCGCGCCGCTCGCGGAGCGGTGGAATGTAGATCGGGATCACGTTCAGGCGGTAGAAAAGGTCCTCGCGGAACTGCCCGTCCTTCACGCGCGTCTCGAGGGGCCGGTTGGTGGCTGCGACGATCCGCACGTCGACGCGGATGTCGCGCGTTCCGCCGACCCGCCGGACGACGCGCTCTTGCAGGCACCGCAGGAATTTGGCCTGCATGTTGAGCGACATCTCGCTCACCTCGTCGAGCAACAGCGTGCCGCGGTCCGCGAGCTCCATGAGACCCTTCTTCGCCGACTTGGCGTCGGTGAACGCGCCCTTCTCGTGGCCGAAGAGCTCGCTCTCGAACAGCGTTTCGGTGATCGCCGCGCAGTTCACCTCCATGAACGGGAAATCGCGCCGGGCGCTCTCGTAGTGCAAGCCGCACGCGACGAGCTCTTTGCCCGTGCCGCTCTCGCCGTGGACCAGGATCGTCTGGGCCTCGCTCCGAGCGAGTTTGCCGATGAGATCGCGGAGGGCGCGCGTCGACTCCGATTCGCCGATCAGCTGGTCGACCCGGTACTGCTTCTCCTGCAGCCCGTGCAGCCGTCGGACCTCCCGCTTGGCCCGCACTTCCTCGAGGGCGCGGGTCACAGCGAGCTTGAGCTTCTCGAGGTGCTCGAAGGGCTTCTCGAGGTAATCGGCCGCGCCCGACTTGATCGCCTCCACGGCGCTCTGGATCTGGCCGTACCCCGTGATGATGATCACCGCGACATGGGGGTAGCGGCTCTTCAGCGTGCGGAGCACGTCCATGCCGTCCATGTCCGGGAGGCGAAGATCGAGCAGCACGACGTCCGGATCCACCTCGTCGGCCATCTGGAGCCCGTCCTTGCCCGTGCCGGCTCCATGGACCTCGATCGGGTCCTGGGCGAGCACCCTCGAAACGAGGGTCCGGATGTTCCGTTCGTCGTCCACGACGAGGATGTTGTCCATAATGGCAAAGATAATCGATTCCGGAACCGATTCGCCCAATTTCTTACCACTCGAGATGCCCCCCAAGCCGGCGTAGCATCGGCCTCGACGGCCCCAAGCAGAGCTATACATTGGGGCTCGAGGAGCCGGCTCGCTCGAAATCGTCTGGCGTCTCGAGTCAGAGCCCGGTCAGTGGTGGCAGGTCACGCAGTCGAGCGGCGCCTTCACGTTGGGGGCGGCGTTCTCGCGCCGGTGGCACTCGACACACCATCCCATCGTGAGCGGCCGCGGCGGGGGCTTGAGACCGACGAGGTTCAGCAGGTCGTTTGCGAGCGACTGCCCCGTGGTGGCGCCAACCTGGCGCATGCGCTCGATCGCCCCGTGGCAGGTCCGGCACTCGAGGCCTGCGCGGAGGTGCGCTTTGTGCGGGAAGTACGTGAACTCGGGGAGCTTGAAGATCCGGACCCAAGGGATCGGCTGGCCCCGGCGCCAATAGTCGTGGACCTTGCCGATCTCGGGATTGTCCTGGGCGCCGATGATCTTGTGACACCCCATGCATCGCTCCACCGACGGGAGGCCGGCGTACTCGGACCGTCGAGCGTCGGCATGGCAGTACTGGCAGTCGATCTGGTACTTGCCGGCGTGGATCAGGTGGCTGAAGAAGATCGGCTGGCGCGGGGCGCCGGGTACGATCACGACCGTCGGCGCGGCGACGGGGGCGAACGGGGGCGAGGCGAGCGAGCGGACGTAGGCGATCACGTCGTGGATCTGGGTCTCGCCAAGGTACTGCGCGAAGGCGGGCATCCCGGGCGAGAGCCCCTCCGCGGGACCGCCATGCCGGATGATGTTCACCAGGAACTCGTCAGGCAGCGGGTTCATGAGGCGGCCGTCCGCGAGGTTCGACGGCTTCGTGGAGAAGCCCGCGGCCGAGGCACCATCGCCCTGCCCCCGATCGCCGTGGCACGCGGCACAATGGGTGACGTAGACCACGCGGCCGTTCTTGATGTAAGGGTTTTCGAGCGCGGCGGGCGCCGCCGCCCCGGCGGTGGACAACGACGGAACGGGCGCGACACAGACCGCCGACGCGAGACTCATACCGACGAGGAGCGCGCGCCCTCCCCGAGTCGGCTCCATACTCAACGCTACTCCTTGATCAGCTGCTCCCGGCGTCGCAGATACGCGTTGCGGACGGCGCTGTACATGTCGATCACGCTTTCCTCGAAGCCCTGGAAGAGGTCGAGGTTGAGCGCGCGGTCGTTGACGATGTCGCCGGCCTTCATGCCGATTCCTGCCCAGACGAACGGCAGGACGTAGGAGAGCGGGTTCATCGCCCCGTCCACGCCCTTGCCGATGCCGTCACGGACCGTCATGGGCTCGAAGAACGGCAGGATCAAGTATGGGCCCGGGCCCGAGCCCCAGACCGCCAGCGTCTGGCCGAAGTCCTCGCGGCTCTTCTCGATGTTCCAGTACTTCGCGGCGTCGAACAGTCCGCCGATACCGGCCGTGCTGTTGATGAGGAAACGGGATACCTCGCGACCGGCGCCGCCCCACTTGGCCTGGAGCAGACTGTTCACCGCCCGCGGCACGAAGCCGATGTTGTCGAAGCCGTTGGCGATCAGCACCTGGAACGGCTCCGGGATGATGACGTTGTAGACCTTCGCGACCGGCTTGAGGAAGTACCTGTCCAGCCTCCGGTTGAACTCGAACATGTTCTCGTTGAACTTCTCCCAGGGGTCGTACTCCTCCAGGTCCTCCTCTTCCTTGATCGTGATCTTCTCCCCGGGCGACCGCTGCAGCTGGGCCAGCAGCAGCGGGCCGGCGCCCTCGTCGCCGTCACCCATGCCCGCGGCCTGCCCGGCCAGGCTGGGCCACGGCCCCGCCCAGCCCGCGGGCTTCTCGCCCGCGAGCTCCCCCGTGTCGATCACCTGGTCCGGGTCGCCCAGCGCAGTCCTCTCGAACGGCTCCGCCGACAGCAGCGAAGACTCGGTACGGACGGCGCCGGAGAGGCCACCGCAACCCACGGCGAGCAACGCCACCACGGCGAAGCTCACGGCCTTCACGATGATCCGCGCACTGCCAACCCGTAAGCTGCTCAAGGCGACCCCTTTCGCGACGATCGAGCGTTCGAAATCCGTGACAATATAGCTCGGAACTTCGAAGACGGTCTGAGAGAATTTCGCCGAGGCGCCCCGGGGGCCCCGGCGTTCTTGTGCACGGTGGAACACTGGCGTATTGTCTCGGTGTGGGCTCGACGAGCCCGAAGGAGACCAGGTGAGTCGAGGCCGAGCACGAGAGTTCCGGTGCGAAGTCGTGTCCGAGACGGTCAACATCCGGCTCCGTCGCCTGAGCGGTTTCGGGCGACCCCAGGGGTATTTCGTCCAGTGTGACCAGCTGGACTGCCAGTACGTCGAGGAGAACAAGCCGCCCTGCCCGCTCCAGGTCGGCATGTTCGCCGAGGAGATCAAGGCCGCCGAGGAGGCGCGCCGAGCGCGTAGCGCGTAGGGTTCAGCGGGGCCCGAGGACCAGCGTCGTCACCGTCCCGAGATACTGCCGGGCGACGCGCTGGACGTCGGCCGCCGTGACGGCCTCGACGGCCTGCCGGTACCGCGCCGGGTAGTCGCGTCCCTGCCCTTCCAGCTCGTAGAAGGCGAGGTACCACGCCTGCCGCTCGTTCGTGCGCCGGTCCATGACGTACCGCCCGAGGAGGTACCCCTTCGCGCGCCGGAGCTCCTCGGTGCCGACCAGCTCCCGCCGCATCCGCTCGACCTCGCGCCGCAACGCCTCCTCAGCGCGGGCCGCGTTCCCGGGGGCGGTGCCGAGATAGAGCACGAGGGCGCCGGGCCCCCGGACCGGATCGTAGTAGGACGTCGCCGTGTAGGCCAGACCGCGCTTGTCCCGGAGCTCCACGAACAGGCGGCCCGCCATCCCGCCGCCCAGAATGGTCGAGAGTACCTTGACCGCCGCGTGGTCCGGGTGCTCCAGCGAGGGCGCGAGTCCGCCGAGCAGGATCTGGGACTGTTGCGCGGGCATCTCGATCGCGACGCGCCGGCCCGGCCCCAGGGGCGCCGGGCTGACCGGCTCGGGGACGGCGCCCCCGCGGGGCATCCCGCCGAAGAGGCGCCGCGCCTCCGCGAGAACCTCGGGAGCCCCGACCTGCCCGCTCACCCCCAGGATCATCCGCGCCGCGCGGTAGCCTTCGCGGTAGGCGGCGACGATCGCCGCGTGATCGACGCGCGCGAGGGACTCGGGCGTCCCGAGCACGGGCAGCGCGTATGGGTGCTGGCCGTACAAGGCGGCGAAGAACTCGTCGAACGCGCGCGCCGGCGCGTTGTCGCGCCGCTTCTGGATGCGGCTCAGGAGAAAGTCGCGCTCCACGTCCACCTCGGCGGGCAGGAGCTTCGGCTCGAGCGCGAGCTCGGCGACGAGCGCGAGCAGCTCGCGCCAGAAGCGGGCGAGGGCCGAGGCGCGGATCTCCGAGTCGTCCATGTCGCCGGTCGCGCTGATCTTGCCGCCGAGCGCCGCGACCGCCTCCGCCAGCTCGCTCCCGCTCCGTCGTGCGGTCCCCTTCACCATCACCGCGTGGACGAAGTTGGAGATGCCCGCGGTGGCCGGCTGTTCCCAACGCGTTCCCATCTTGACCAGGAGCGACACCGCGACGACCGGGGCCACGGGGTTCTCGCGCACGATGACGGTGAAGCCGTTGTCGAGCCGCGCCTGGGTGACCTCCGCGGCGGCGGCCGGCGCGGCGAGGAGGCAAGCGGCGAGCAGTCCCGGGAGGGCGCACCGCCTCACTTGGCCGCCTCCGGCAGGAAACGGACACGCGCGTAGTTGGCGTCGCCGAAGTATTTGCGCGCGACCGCCTGGATCTGCGCAGCGGTGATCTGCCGGAGCCGCCCCAGGTACGCGAGCTCGTCCTCGAGAGTCCAGGTGGTCTCCGCCTGCCCGTACGACTTCGCGAGTCCCTCGGCGGTCTCGATATCGAAGGCGTAGCCCGACTCCGCCGTGATGATCGCCCGCTGCCGCTCGGCCTCGGTCACGCCCTCGTCGCGGACCCGACGGATGACCTCGCGGATCGCCGCCTCCGCCCGCTCGAGGTTCTGGGGCTCGAGTCGCGCGGTGATGGTGACGAGCCCCGCCTTCGCCGAGGCGACATAATTCGCCTCGATCGAGGCGACGAGCCGCTCGCGCTCGCGCAGCGTCTGATTCAGCCGCGAACTCGGTGAGTCGCCGAGGATGGTGGTCAGCAAGTCCACCGCGTAGATGTCCTCGTCCCCGTTCGGCGCGCCCCGCCACGCGAGGCCGAGGTAGGCCTGCTTCTCGGCGCGCGACACATCCTGGCGCTTGGAGCGGTCGATGGCGGGTGGCAGCGGGGCATCAGGCCGTGCCGTCCGGATGGCCGGCAGGCGCCCGAAGGTGACCTCGGCGAGCGCCTGGACCTCGCGCGGGCTCACCGCGCCCACGACGACGAGCACCATGCTCGGTGCCACGTAACGCTTCTTGTAATAGCGCTCCAGGCGCTCGCGCGTGAGCGGCTGGATGAGCTCGCGTGTACCGAGGATCGGCCGGCCGTAGGGGTGCGGGGCGTATGCGAGCTCGTTGAGGCGGCGGCCGAGGTATTTCTCCGGATCGTCCTCGACGAGGCTCATTTCCTCGAAGACCACCTTCTTCTCGCGCTCGA
>Ga0137396_10000620_pt1 | contig 17265 bp, 13 predicted proteins | sample czc16metaG_FD_108284 | JGI IMG/M metagenome (GOLD analysis project Ga0137396, IMG submission 108284) | Vadose zone soil microbial communities from Angelo Coast Range Reserve, California, USA - czcobulk3.16 metaG | ecosystem: Environmental > Terrestrial > Soil > Vadose zone | place: USA...
CAACTGGCCGGAGTTCCGCCGGAGGTCTGGCGGCGGGCGTCACTGCGCGTCCTGAACCTCTACCGCAACGAGCTGAGCAGCATTCCGGTGGAGATCGCGCTTCTCACCGCGCTGGAGGTGTTGATCTGCGCCAACAACCGGCTCAGCACCCTGCCGGAGGAGTTCGGCGTGCTCTCCCGCCTACGGACACTCGACCTGGGGCATAACCAGATTACCGAGCTGCCGCAGTCGTTCGGCAAATTGACAGGCCTCGCGGACTACCTGTACCTCCACGACAATCGACTGCGCGTTCTCGGCGAGTCCGTGTTCGAGAACCTCGCGGAGCTGCGGTATCTCAATCTTGGTGACAACCCGCTCGAGCGCCTGCCGGCATCGATGGGGACGCTGACGAAGCTGGAAGAGCTGCGGCTGGAAAACGTCGGGCTGGAGACGCTGCCCGGCTGGATCGGCGGGCTCGGCCATCTGGATGAACTCGCGCTGCGCAACAACGCGCTCGCGGCGCTGCCCGAATCGTTGGCCGGCCTCGACAACCTGACGCGCCTCGATCTGCGCGGCAACCGCTTTACCGCGGTTCCCAGCGTCGTGCGCCACTTGCCGCAGCTCCGCAAGCTCGACATGCGCTGGAACAACCTGTCCGAAGTACCCGGGTGGGTGAGCGAACTCGCGGCGCGCGGCTGTCGAGTGCTGCTGTAGCCGGATGGCCTACCCTCGAAAACTGTCGCGCCTTTTCTTTTTTCTGTTTTCTATCGTGAGTAGCGTCTCCGCCCAGGCGGCCATGGTGCGCGCCAACTCGCCAAGCACCCCCGCGTCGTTCTGGCCGGAGCGCTTGAGCACATGGAAAGAATGGTCGGCGGTTTCAATCACCCGGAGCGTTGCCCGCGGCCCTAGCGTTTCGCAAACCGGGCGGAGCAGGTTCAAATCGGCCAGGGTGTCGCGCGTTCCTTGCAGGAAGAGCATGGGCACGGCCACGCGCGCGAGGTGCTCGGCGCGTTTGGCGCCCGGTTGCCCTGCGGGATGCAGCGGAAATCCGACAAACACTATTCCGCGGACAGCTTCGACCGGCTCTTCCGCCACGGCCAGTGACGTCATTCGTCCGCCCAGCGATTTGCCTCCCGCCAGCAGCGGCAGGCCGGGCGCCGCCTGAGAGGCAGCGCGGATCGCAGCGCGCACCGTCGCTGTCAGCACGGCTGGCGGGTCCGGTCTGCCGCGTCGGTGCTCCTTGTACGGGAACTGATAGCGAAACGTGGCCACCTGTGCGTCGGCCAATTCGCGCGCGATGTTTTCCATAAAGGTGTGGCGCATACCCGCGCCCGCACCGTGCGCCAACACCAACAGCCAGCGCGCGCCCGCCGGCCGCACCAGCTCCGCAGACACCTCGCCCCATGATGGCGTCGCTTGAAAGGTCAGCATGCCGCTCAATTCCCCAGCCCGCTCCCTGAACCGAGCACCCTGATCCAGTTTTCATCCGCCGCCGTTTGCACCTTGTCCTCCTGGCGGAAACTCCGCCGTCCCTCTGCGTTTCGCCTCGTCTCTGGTGCGGGCTGAAGGCTGAACGCTGGCGGCTGAAGACTATGTCTTAAACTTCGCCGCCCACTTGGCGTTGAACTCTTCGCTCTTCCCGCGCGAGATGGAGAGCGTCTGCCACTTCGCGCCGGCCAGGTGTTTGGCCAGGAAGACGATCTGCCCCACGTGCTCGCCATAATGCGTGAGTTGCCGGTTGATGGCCCGCACTACGGTGTACGGCTCCGAGCGGATGAGCACCGTGCGCAGCAGGTCCTCGCTCTTCAGCGGCTCGAGTTCCCGGAACAGGATGGCCCAGCCGTGTTCCCAGCGTTCAATCAGGCTGGCGCGCGTGTCGCCCGGCCCGATCTCAAACTCGGAGTCTCGCTTCCGCTCCAGCTTCTCCCCGTCGGTGGTCAAAAACTTTTCCCAGCGCGAGTGCAGGTTCCCTGCGATGTGTTTTAGGATGAGCGCGATGCTGTTTTCCTCCGCGCCCAGCTTGCGGAAAAACTCCGCGTCGATCACCTGGGCCATGGCCTTGTCCGCGGACTTTTTCAGCCGCCGGAACTCGTTCAGCGCATCTTCCAAATAATGCTGCCCTACGTCCATCTCTTCTCCTCTTCTTTCTCTGTACTACTATCCCCCAAGTTTTTCGCGTCCCGCAAAGAATTCCCGGGCGTACCCCGGCTGTCATCCCTTAACAGAACCAGAAGAAATCTCTTTGCAGCCGATTCTACACCTCTGTGCACCCTGAGCCTTCTGCTACCGGCCCGAGTCACGGATTGTCGATAGCCTTGAGATCCTGGCTACTTGATCCACCCCGAGGCGTTCCAACCGCCGGTAGTTGCCGATGCATCTTGTTCCCTGGAACTTCCTCCTCTTATGGCCAATCAGGGATAAAATGCGCACTTTTCTGGAGCAGACGATGCTCATCGGCGACCGTATCCGCGCCATCCGCGAAGCCAAGAAGCTCTCTCAGGGTGACATCGAACAGCGCACTGGATTGCTGCACTCTTATGTGAATCGGTGCGGGAGATGAGAAGTAGACTAAAATATCGAAAGCAAATGCTTGGGACTCCATCAAAAGAGGGTGTGCCGACCCCTCGATGAGGTGATGGTTATGAGCATTGATGCGGTCTTGACGCGACGCCTCGGGCTCGCACATCCGATCATCCAGGCGCCGTTAGCCGGCGGTGGGGATACTCCCGACCTGGTTGCGGCTGTTTCGAACGCGGGCGCTCTGGGATTCATCGGTGCGGCCTATTTGACCCCGGAGCAAATCATCAGCACTGCAGCGGCCGTGCGCTCGCGAACCACTCGCCCGTTCGGGATCAATTTGTTCGCTCCTCTGCCGCCGAGCGACTCTAGCGAGAACCCGGAAACTATGCTGGCACGACTGGCATCTTATTTCGCCGAGTTGGGCCTGCCCGCTCCTTCGCTGCCGAAATCGCCTGCAAGTTCGTTTGACGAACAACTCGCTGCCGCTCTCGAAAGTGGCGCGTCATCTTTCAGCTTTACTTTCGGAGCTCTGCCGGCGAGCGCCGTCCAAGCGATTAAAGCCCGTAACATGTTCTTGATCGGCACCGCAACCACAGTTGAAGAGGCTATAACGATAGAGAAGTCAGGCGTGGACGCGGTTGTGACACAGGGCAGCGAAGCCGGGGGTCACCGAGGTAGCTTCGGAAGTGATTTCGCTTCTGGGATGGTCGGCAGCATTTCTCTTGTGCCGCAGGTCGTTGATGCAGTCGGGGTACCGGTGATCGCGTCAGGAGGCATCATGGATGGCCGCGGAGTTGTGGCTGCGCTCGCTCTCGGTGCCTCCGCCGTACAGATGGGTACTGCGTTTCTGACCTGCCACGAAGCTGGCGTTCCCGACGCCTACAAGGAAGCAATCCTGAGCGCACATGAAGATCAGACCCGAATAACGCGCGCCTTCTCCGGGCGTCCGGCCAGGGGGATCGTGAATCGGTTTATGACTGAGATCGAGTTCAACCACGGAGATGACGTGATTCTGCCTTTTCCGCTGCAGAATTCGCTCACTCGCCCTCTTCGGACAGCGGCAGCAAAACAGGGCCGCGCAGAGTTCTTGTCGCTCTGGTCCGGGCAGGGCGTCCGGTTAGCCCGCCGACAATCCGCAGCCGACCTTGTTGCACGCTTGGCCAAGGAGATCGATGCAACCATCGCCACCCTTCAAAACTGGGTGAGGGCAGCTAGATCAGTTGCGTCACCAATGAGGCTAGCTCGGAAAGAGAAGAATCATGGAGGACCGCAGATTTGATTTTTCTCTGTGTGCGATGCCGTCTCGATGCCCCAATGGAGTGGTCACACAAGTTGGTATTGGGAGCGACATTGGAAGTGGCCAAGTTAGACAGAAACAAAACGTCTGTCCCACTGCTGCTTGCCGCGGCGCTCCTGGTTTCCGCTGCCACACCCACATTAGGGCCCGTGCGGCCTGGCACAGCACAGTTAAACGCGGGGCTTTGGTCGGTCAGCAGCATCCGGCCTCCTGGGGGTCTCTTTTCGCTTCAGGATCCTGCGGGACGCCCGGCGGAAGAACAGCGGCTCATCGCAATCGAAGACCTCGCTTCCACCCTGGCGGAACAAATTGCCAAGTCTGGCAAAAAGAAAGTTGTTGTCGTGGATCTGGAGGGGCCTGGGGCTAAGCCTGTGCCACTTGGCGCTTGGCTGGCTGACCAACTGTCGGCGTCGCTCACCAAAGCTGGCAGGGACCTTGAGGTCATCGATCGGGCCCGTCTGAGGGCGGCTCTCGAACAGCGTCAACTGTCCACCAGAGACATCGGAAATCCGAAGATTGCAAACATGCTAGCTGAGCTCATTGGGGCGGAGGTCGTCGTCAAGGGGAGCTTCGCGGCTGCTCAAAATGGGGTGGGCATAACGTTGGCTGCTTCCGAAGTTCCCAATCGCATGACACTCGGGACAACAACCGGAAAGATTCCGATGACCAAGCAGATGGAGGCGATCTTAGAGGTGCCGCTCCAAACCCTCCCTCCGCGAGACGGCGTCTTTAAGCCCGGAACAGGCGGTGTGGGCTACCCGTCCTGTGTTCATTGCCCATCCCCAAGCTATACGGGCGAAGCGCGCCGTGCCAAATTGAACGGCATGGTAGTGCTTCAGGCTACCATCACTCCTCAAGGCGAGGTCTCCGACATCGCCGTCGTGAAAGGCCCGGGATTCGGACTTGAGAGAAATGCGGTTGAAGCCGTGCGGAATTGGAGATTCAAACCCGCGACGGATCAAGACGGCAAACCGGTGGCGGTGCGCGTGCTAATTGAAGTTAAATTCGCCATCAGGTAAGTTTCGCGCGCCTTTTCTTCAACAGGATTCGGGACACCACGCCGCGGGGTGCCCCTGTGGCCTGTAACAACGGTTAAGTGTAGCGTTAAGTCGATCAAGTGATCGGCAGGATCACCTTCACCGACGAGCGCCCGCGCGACGTCTGGACTGAGCGAGGCTACGACTGGTACACCGGACTCTAAATTAGAGACGAACTATGACAACAACCAATTACGCTGCGGACCGCACCGCCCTGCTAATCGTCGGTCCCTATAACGACTTCATGAGCAAAGGCGGCAGACCCTGCCGGGGGCTCCTCCGCGAAACTGACGGACCCGCAGACGCTGAACCGCCACGCCCGCTTTGCTCTGAACCGTCATCCTTTGAAGTCTGTCGACTGCAGAGAGGCTCGATCGGGTATTCCTTTGCCGATAAAAATCAGGGTTGCGGGGGCTCGTTGATCTGCTCCCGAGTGTCCACAGAAAACAGCTTGAAGTCGCGGTAGCTGTGCCGATGGCGATAGCGGTGACCGCGAAAGTCCAGATACATTTCTGCGCTCTCGGGCAACCAGAGCTCCAGATTGCGTTTTGGAAACTGGACGGGTCGGTATTCGACGGCCAGGTGGTTGCGGTACAGACGGATCTTTGGAAGCGGCTCCACCAGATCCGTCTCCAGGCGCAAGAGCTCGTGGGTGTCCACCGCGAACCAGGCACGCCCCTTGAGCTTCGCGGGAAAGGAGTGCTGTCTAATTCTAAATCCGAAGTCGGAGAACTTTCTGTTCGGACGCTCTTGGAAGCGTAGCTGCCAGGCCGGGCGGCCGCGCCATTGGCCTAATCCTTCACAGGTCACATCGTGTTCCCCGACGTAGTTAGGGTGAAAAACCAGAGCCAGGGCCACCATGCCCAAGGTCGCCAAGTGCGTGGGAAAGGATTCAGTTGAACTGCTTCCGTTTCGCCATTCCTCAGCGATCACCATTCCAGGCCGGATTTCGGAAACGGTCACGACGTATTCGAAGGAGCGTTCTTTCGGCGCGCGCCAGTGGCCCTTCTTGTCCACCTCACGGTGCTCAATCCGCTCGATCGCGGCGAACCGGTCCAGGTTTACCGTCAGCTCCTTCACACGTTGACTGGCTGCCTGCAAGACCTGCGGCAGCGAGCAGGGAATGTCCGGCGCAACTAGCGGTATCGCTTCGTCAGTGTCTGGAGGGGCCCAGCGTTCCTCCGGCAGACGCAATTCCGCCGGAGCCATGGGCAGCGACGGCGTCGCGGCAACAGTCGGCACGCCCCCGGACTCGGAGGTTGGGAGAGTGGGACGTTGAGGCAGCTTCTGGGCAGTTGTATCCGCCGGGGGAAAAACGAGCAGGGCCAGGATTGCTGCGGCTACGCGCCAGCTTCGAGGGCTAGGCTCTGCAGCCGATTCTTTCTGCTTCCGAGATGGCGCGGTGGCTTTCATCGCCACTTCCCCCGCGATGGCTCGGTCTCGGGCGGGAGAGACCGCCAGCAGTTTTCACAAACTCTGGCTCGAAAAATCTCCGCCACGCGTCCCTTTATCTGCCTTGGCGCCAGGATTTCGTAAATGTACAGGATCGTAAGCGCGATGTCGAGCACACTTATGGAAAGGGGTGTGCGACATGAAAGTCGATGTTTGTTCTGTTGACTGTCCTGTACCGAGGGGATTGCAAGAGGCCTGCTACGGCCGCGTCGTGCCGGTGAGCGATAGGCGTGACAGTGATGGTGTCTCTGCTAGCCTGGAAAGGAGTCCTGTTCAAGGCAAAGCCTGGCAAACCCCCAGAGGGAAACCCACCTAATAATAAATTGTGGGCCATCGGCTGAATTTCGGGTAGTATCCTTGACGGCATTCGCGTTCATAGCCCCCTCGTTTTTGGGCAGCGTAAGAACAGGTTTTATCTTGAAGGGCTGCCGTTGTCGTGTACCTCCCAGCCTGTATGCGAGACTCTGGGGGCGCTGCGAGCCACGCTCCTGGACAAGAGCATTTTGCTGCTCGGGCTCCACCGGACACATATCTCCCCTGGCCCGAGACCCAGTTCCTCACGACAGCCAGATCGGATCTTCCCCCCAAACCAATTCGGCCTGGCAGCAACCTTAGGGGTCACTCCGCGCCGGAGGCCGCTGCTACTCCATCCCCGCCGAGCTCATGACCAAGGAGAGCTGTGCTGAAGAGACTCGGAAAATACGAAATCATTGCAGAGTTGGGCCGGGGAGCGATGGGGGAAGTCTTCAAGGCCCGCGACCCGCTCATCGGCCGCCTAGTGGCGCTGAAGACGATCAGCGACGCGCTGGTCGGGAAGCCTGACCTGCTAGCGCGCTTCTACCAGGAGGCCCGGTCTGCCGGGACGCTGCAGCACCCCAACGTAGTCACCGTGTATGAGCTCGGGAAGGAAGGCGACACGCCCTACATCGCCATGGAGTATCTGGAGGGCGAGAGCCTCGAGAAGGTGATCGACTGCCGGCCCGTCCTGCCACTCTCGCAGAAGCTCGGCTACATCGTGCCGGTTTGCCGCGCGCTGGAATACGCCCACAAGCGCGGTGTGATTCACCGCGACATCAAGCCGGGCAACGTGATGGTCACCACGGAAGGCTCGGTGAAGGTTGTGGACTTCGGCATTGCGCGGCTACTCGATGCTTCGAGCACGCAGACCGGCATGCTGATCGGCACGCTCGGCTACATGGCGCCGCAGCAGATCCAGGGCGAGCACGCCGACGAGCGTTCCGACATCTGGGCCGTAGGAGTGATGTTCTACGAATTGATGTGCTACGAACGGCCGTTCACTGGACAGAACCACGCGGCGCTGATGATGAACATCATGACCGAGGAGCCGCGCCGGCTCAGCGAAGCAGTGCCCGATTGCCCGGCAAACGTTGCCGCCCTGGTGCACCGGATGCTGCGCAAGGACATCTCCGAGCGGTTCCAGAGCATGGAGGAAGTGCTGCTCGAACTCGATCCCATCTGGCGGCACATCCAAATGGAACAAGTCACGGAGTTCATCGCGGAGAGCAAGGAGAAGATCGAAACGCAGGATTTCCCGACGGCCCGGGAGCTGCTCCGCAAGGCCTTGCAGATCGACACGAGCAACGCCGAAGCCCGAACACTGCTGGAAAAGGTCAATGCGGAGCTCCGGCGCATCAAGCTTCTGCCGCAGGTCAAAGAACGATTGGAGAAGGCGCAGAGCCTTCTCCTGGCGGGGCACTTGCAAGAGGCCAAGGTGGAAGCGGAAGCCGCGCTGCGACTTGATTCGAGCTTCGAGCCGGCGCGCGATGCGCTACGACAAGTCCTGGAGGCGGTGGAGCGCAATCGGCTCTTTCAGGAGAGGCTGCGGGACTCTCAGCAGCATCTGGCCAAAGGAGCACTGGCGGAGGCGGAGCAGCAACTCGAGCAGGCGCTCGAATTGAACCCGGCGAGTCCGCAAGCACAGCAACTAAAAAAGGAAATCCTGCGGGAAAGGGAGCGCCAAGAAAAGGGCACCCGGCTCCGGGAAATGATGCACCGCGCCCGCGGGCTCTGGAAGCAGCAGAAATTCCCCCAGTGCCTCGCCTTGCTCGACGCGCTGCGAAGTGAATTCCCGAGTGAGGCTGAGGTCGTGAAGCTGCGCGAGGCAGTTCGCGAAGACCAGGCCGAGCAGCAAAAGCAGCAGAAACTGGCCGAAGCAAGGGCCTTGCTCGCCGCCAAGCGGTTCGAGCCATGCCTGGCGCTGCTTGATCAGTTGCAGAAAGACTTCCCCGGCGAGGCCGAGGCCGCCCGGCTGCGCGACGCGGTACAGGAAGAGCAGGTTGAGCAGCAGAAGCAGCAGAAACTGGCCGAAGCAAGGGCCTTGCTCGCCGCCAAGCGGTTCGAGCCATGCCTGGCGCTGCTGGAGACGTTGCAGAGGGAGTTTCCAAGCGAGCCGGACGTAGCCAGGCTGCTGGCGGCCGTCCGGAAAGAGCAGGCCGAGCAGCGGAAGCAGCAGAAGTTCGCTGAGGCACGGAGCCTGCTGGCAGAAAAGCGGTTCGACGAGTGCTCGACTCTGCTGCTGGAGCTGCAGAAGGGATTCCCTGACGAGCCAGAAATCGCTAGGTGGCTCGAGACCGTTCGCAAAACGCAGGCCGAGCAACAGAAGCAGCAGAAACTGGCCGAGGCGCGGGGCTTGCTGGCCGAAAAGCGCTTTGAGCCTTGTCTGGAGCTGCTGGAGAATGTCGACAAGCAATTTCCCGGCGAGGCGGAAATCGCCAAGCTGCTCTCGACCGTGCGCAAGACTGAAGCCGAGCAGCAAAAGCAGCAAAAACTCGCCGGAGCGCGAAGCCTGCTGGCCGAGCAGCGCTTTGCCGAATCGCTGGCTGTTCTGGATGGCCTGCTGGAACTGCACCCCAACGATCCGGCCGCGCGCAAGCTTTACAAGATCGCGCAGCAGGAGCACGAAGAGCAGAAGCGACTCGCGCGGTTGCAACAGGAACGCGAGGCTTTGAAGAACCTGGTGAACGAGGAGAAATACGCCGAGGCAGTTGCACGGGGCGAGAAATTGCTGCATGAATTCTCCGGCGACTTTGAGGTATCGCGGCTGGTGGAATTCGCCCGCGCTCGGCAGACACAGCAGGAGCAGAGCGCGCGCCTGCAGCAGATCCTGGCAGAGCTGCAAAGCTCGCTCGAGGGGGGCCGCTATGAGGCAGCGCTCCAAGCGGCGCAGAAAGGCCTGGCGACGTTTCCCGGCGACGCGGAGCTTCTACGGCTGCGCGAGCAAGCGCTGACCAAGCAGAAGGAAAAGGACAAGCGCGACCTGATCGAGCGGCGCATCCGTGACATCCGCGCCATGATCATTCGCGACGAACTCACCGAAGCGATCACGCTGGCCCGTCAGACCTTGATGACCGCCGGCGCCGACACCGACATCACGCAGCTGCTCCGGGCTGCGGAAATGGAACACGCGGAGCGCGAGAGGAGGAAAGCGCAGGACCGCGACGTGGATGCCGCGCGCACTCTGATCGAAGATGGCGACCTGGACGAAGCGTCCCGCGTGATCCAGCGGGCGATGGAAACAAAGCTTTTTGATACCTACGACCCGCGCGTGCAGGAGATCCTCGAGGAGATCGAGGAGAAGAAGAAGGCTCCCGCAGCTCTAGCGCCCGCCGAGGCCTCCTGGCCGCCGGCAAAGCCGGCCGAACCAGCCACCGCTTACGTCTACCAGTCCGCTGCCTCGCAGCAAAGCGTGCCCATCGCGCCCGCGGACGCGTCTTCGGCGGAGATGCCTGGTGCTTCTGCTGCTCCGGCGCCCTTGGCGCGGGCCGCTACTGCCTCTGCTGCACCAGAGTCCTCGGCGCGGGCCGCTACTCCGCCGGTCGTGCAGCCCGTGACGCCGCCCGTCGGGCAAACTGTTCCGCCCCCTGCGATACAGCCTGCAAGCTCTCCTGTCGTGCCCACACATCAACCGGAGGCGGCTCTGCCTGCGGCGCAGGTGACCCCGGCAACTCCTTCTGCTCCCAAGGAGCCGGTTGCGGCGCCGCGTCCGCGTGTGGCGCGCCCTTCGACGGAACGGCCCGTTGCGATCCCTCCCGCTGTTCCGGCGCCCGTTTGGAAGCGGCCTGGCGCCATCGCAGCCGCTGCTCTGGGTTTGGTTGCGTTGGTTGCCGTGCTATGGGTAGGTTCTCATTTCTTGCATCACGGCCCTGAAGGCGGTCCGTCTCAACCAAAAAGCACCCAGCCGGGATCCAAAGTTGATCCCACCGAGGCGCAGCAGCGCGATGCCATCAACAACGCCAACAAGTTGATCGCAGCGAACGGCCTGGAGGGAGCGCGAGACATCCTGCAAAAGGTCGCCAGCCTGCAAGGACCTCTGACACCCGACATTCAAAAGATGCAATCGCAGGTAGACGACGCTATCCAGAACAAGAAGTTGCCCGAGCAGCTCCAGCGTGAGGGGCAGCTCTGGCAGCAGGCCATGGAGCAAATGGGCAACGCTCGCTTCGCAGAAGCCCAGGAGAGTTTTCGGCGAATTCTGGCGCTGCCGGAAGGGGGCCGACACAGGGTGGAGGCCCGCCAATACCTCGACGTGACAATCCCCAGCCGAGAGAGGGAGGAACGCCTCTTCAAACAAGCCCAGCAAGCACAGCAGCGAGGTGACAAAGCGAGTCTCCAACACGCGTCGGATTTGTTGACTCAGGTGATCGCGCTCAACGGCCCGCGGCAACAGGAAGCTCAGCAGCTGCAGACCACCGTTCGCTGGACGCTGGACCAGCTCGCGCGCGACGAGCAGTTCGCGAACCTGCAAGGCAGCGCGCGGCAGGATCTGAGGCAAAACGACTTCCGTTCAGCCCGCCAGAAGGCCGCGCAGGTCCGCCAGAGCGGCGGCGACAACAGCACGATTTCCAGTGAGATTGGCCAGGTGGAACAGGCGCGGTTCACTCAGCTCGAAACACAATTCAACCAGCTCAAGCAACGCAGCGACGACGCAGCCGTGCAGCAATTGAAAGAGCTGCAACCTCAGTTCGTCGCGCTGGAAGACGATGCGTGGGTGAAAGCCGCGGATGCGCGCAATTACGCGGACAAGCTGATTCCTGATGCCATCCGCGATGTGCAAACACGAATGGCCAATAGGAAAGCCGAGAGCGATTATAAGTTGGCCGTCCAGCATTACGAGCAGGCCGTGAGCACCAAAGACCGCGGCGCGCTCGAGCTCGCGCAGGGCGAGCTTCAAGCCATCGTCAATGGCAATGGGCCGCACACGGTGGATGCACAAAAGTACCTCTCCCAGATTCCGGCGCGGATTGCTGCCTTGGCACCACCTTCGACCCTAACGGTTTCACCGCCAAGTAAGACGGAGATATCACCGGGTCAGTCAGCAGATCGCGACGCGGTCCTCGCGGTCGTCCAAAGCTACGCACAGGCATTCGAGCGCAGGGATGCCGACGCGCTTCGAAAAATCTGGCCGACCATGGGCAACAAGTACGATGGAATCAAGAACTCCTTCCAACTCGCCAGTTCCATTCAGATGCAGGTGCGCGTAGAAAACGTAGAGATCGCCCCCGGGGGTACGACGGCGGTAGTCACGACAACCATTTCTCAGGTATATAGGCCCAGAGGAGAAAAGCCGAGGAGTTCTCGGGCCAAGACCATTTTTCGATTGGCAAAAGAGGGTTCGAGCTGGTTTCTCAGTGCGGTCGAGTAGGCAATTATTTTAATCCTTGGAAGTAACTTCTTGACAAACAGCAGAGCGAGCGTAAACTCCGGCCCACACCCCATGAGGAAGTTGGATAGGTAGAATACCCGGCGAGCGAAGAGCACATGCGAGAATCGCACCGGCATCGGTCACGGACAAGCGCGAGGAGGACTCCGTATGTTTAATCGTGGGGTTCTGGCTTCTCTGTTCTTATTCTTTCTAGGGGCTTGCGGCGCCTCGGCGCAGGTCTGCCCATTGAATGGAACCTTGAGCGATAAGCTGGTTTGCTCAATCCCGCAGGTGTATGGCCCGCTTGCACTCAGTGGGGCGAATGGGGATCCAAGGCAGGTGTTGCTCACCGCCCGCGGTCATGAGGCTCACTTCGAGAACGATTTCGTGGCTACTTTCACGCCAATTAATGAAGCTGTGGGTATCCAGGTATCTCAATTGCCCGTTGCTTCGCCCTCTTCCGGCATCACTTTCGTCTATAATCCTTCGCTTAAGACCTTCACTCCCTCGACCGATGAGAGCCTCGGGCCCATCATCGGCGAGCGCGCGAGCACGATTGGGCGCCACAAGTTGTTTCTGGGTTTCAGCTATCAATACTTCAATTTCAGCTCGATAGACGGGCTGAACATGAGCAAACTTCCCTCCGTTCTCCAACACCAACCCTTCCCTCCTCGGCCCCCCAATATACCGTCCTGCGGAAACCCGGACGGACTGAAAGGAACAAAATACGATGGCGACCCATGCTTCGTGCGCGACTTTATCCAAACGACTAACAACATCGACCTTCAGGTGCATCAATACACGATTTACCTGACCTATGGCATCGGACGGCACCTCGATTTCTCGGCCGCGATCCCGTTTCTGGATGTGCGGATGCGAGTTACCTCCAACGCCACGATTGTCCCCAATTCATTTGCGACCGGTTCTCCCGGCAATGCCTTCCATCAGTTCAACACCTCGAACCCTGCCCTCACTCAGAGTTGTGGCCAGATTCCGGCAGGGCAGGCGTGCCTACAGGCCTCGTTTTCCGATTCTGTAAAGGCCGCAGGGATTGGCGATGCGGTCCTCCGCGGAAAATACACGGTATATAGAGGGGAGCGGGCCGGGTTCGCCCTGGGGGTGGATGTCCGCTTGCCCAGCGGCGACGAATTGAATTTCCTGGGCTCCGGCGCGACGGGAGTCAAGCCATTCGGCGTCTTATCCTACGAGGCCCGTATTTCCCCGCACGCTGAGGTGGGTTATGAGTGGAACGGCGAATCCAGGCTCGCCGGGGGAAGCCTGGTGCCGGGCACCACGCCTGCTAGCGCCAAGGGTTCGCTTCCCAGCCGGTTTGTATATATCGTTGGGGCGGACGTGGCTGTAGCTAAGCGGCTGACGGCCGCCTTCGACATTTACGGGCAAAGATTGTTCCGTGCTCCGCAACTCATCTCCAGCCCCTATACGGATCTAGGAAAATGCAGCGACCAGGCGTGCACGACATTGACCCCGGGGACGACTCATCCGAATGTGGGTCAAACGCGTACGGACTACAATATCACCAACGCATCGCTCGGCCTCAAGCTCCGGCTGTTCGCCAATCTGGTGATCACGGCGAACGTGCTGCTGAAATTGGACAACGCCGGACTCCGCGCCCTTGCCGTGCCTCTCGTGGGCGTTTCCTATAACTTTTAGCAGGCCAGCCCGTCGAATGATCTCAAAGCGAGCAGGGAACAAGAGACCGCCCCATGGGTTCATGCAGCTTTTCTCCGGGGCCCGTCAGCGCTTCATTTGATCCGCCATGCGAATCGTATCTTCCTATCGCGGCACGGAGAGGGTCTTCGAGACGCCGAAGAGCGAGGTGCTATTCGGGCGGCCCGACGATAAAGAGCACATCGATCTGGACCTCTCTCCCGATCTAAAGGTGTCGCGGCGACACGGGCGCATCTGGGAGGAGAACGGTCAATTCTGGATTGAAGACCTGAACAGCTCGCGTGGCACGCTGCTGAGCGCCGTGGAGATCAAGGGCCAAGGCAAGCGCGAGCTCAAAGTCGGAGATGTTATCCAAGCGGGGCAAACGACCCTCTGTGTGGAAACGCTGGAAACGCGAGCTCCGACAACCCAGACCAGCTACTTGGAAACGGGGACATCCCTCGCGGCAGGCGAGCCACACGAAGAAGAGGCCGTTGCCATCGCTCAACACGTGGATGCAACGGTCGCGCCCTCTGTGCCCGTGGAAAAAGCCACGGGAGGCGCGAAGCGGCGGCTGAAGTTGCTCTACGAATTGCCGCTGCAATTTGCTTCCAAAACGCGGTTCGATACCCTGCTGCTGACCATTGTGGATCGGCTTGTCGAGGTCATCCCGCAGGCGGCGCGCTGGGCCTTGGTTCTGCGCGAACCCGGCACGGATGCCTTGTTACTGAAGGCCTTTCACTCCGCGGGACAGCCTTCCGTGAGCGAAACGCTGGCCCGGCGGGCTCTAACCACGCGCAAAGGATTTATCTGGAAGCGTCGTACGGAAGACGCACCAAGCAGAAGCATCGTGCGGGAGCAGATGGAATCAGGCATGTATGTGCCGCTGGTCTGGCAGGAAGAAGCCCTCGGCGTGCTCTGCGCGGACCATCCCGGCGATGAAGCGGCCTTTACCGAGATGGACCTGCGTCTCATGTTGGTGGTTGCCCAGTATGCCGCCATGGCCGTGGCCAGCCATCAGATGCAGGAGAAGCTGCGGCGCGAATCGATCGCCATGGGCAACCTGAAACGGCAATTCTCTCCAAAGATCGTCGAGCACCTGCTGGCTCATCGCGGACGCCTGCGACTGGGCGGCGAGCGCAGCGAGGTGACTATCCTTTGCTCCGACGTGCGCGGCTTTACCAACCTCGCGCGAGACATGGAACCGGACGACGTCGTCGAAATGCTCAACCAGTATTTTGGCGCCCTGGTGCCCATCGTCTTCGCCCACCGCGGCACGGTGGACAAGTACGTCGGAGATTCGATTCTGGCGGTTTTCGGCAGCCCCGAGCCGGATCCGCAGCAACATGAACAAGCCGTGTGTGCTGGGTTGGCTATGCAGGCCGTGGTGGTGGAATTGAACACACACCGAAAGACTCGCGGACTGCCAACCTGCGAGATGGGCATCGGCATCCACTGCGGGGAGGTGGTCCACGGATTCATCGGCACGACAGACCGCATGGAGTTCACCGTGATTGGAGATGCAGTCAACCGCGCGGCGCGATATTGCTCAGGCGCGAATGCCAGAGAAGTGATCATCAGCCCCGAAATGCATGAACGTGTCTGGAAGCAGATAGAAGCCGAGCACGTCTGCATTCCCACGAAACACGAGGGAGACTTCTCCGCCTACCGCGTGAAGTGCCTGCGATGTGCTTAGCAGCTAAGAAGCTCTACGCACTTCCAAAGAGTCGGACAGTGCAGGCAAAAAGAACTATCGTCATTCTGAGTTCTAATGCAAGTCTTGTCCTGGTTCGGCCTATCGCGGGCGCTTGGCTCGGATCTTCCTTGCCCGGGCTTCCATTTTCTCTGCGTCAGCTTTTTGGCCCGCCTGGCGAAGCAGCGCGGCGTAAGCATCCAGAGACTGCGCCACGTCCGGGTGTTCTGGGCCCAAGTTCTTCTCCCGGATCGCCACCACTCTCTTGTAGAGGGGCTCAGCCTCGGAGTACTTGCCCTCATAATTGTAGAGCAGCGCTAAGTTGCTTAGACTTATGGCCACGTCGAGGTGCTCGGGCCCGAGGCTCTTTTCCTTGACTGCCAGCGCTCGCTTGAAAAGCGGCTCGGCCTCGGCATACTTGCCCTGGGTGCGGTAAAGCTCCCCTAAACTAGTAAGAGCGGCGGCCGCCTCCGGGTTCTCCGGCCCCCCAGCTTTCTCCCACATCGCCAACGCCCGCTTGTAGAGCGGCTCGGCCTCGGCATATTTTCCCTGAGTGCGGTAAAGCTCCCCCAAGTTGCTAAGAGTGGCAGCCGCTTCCGGATTCTCCGGCCCCCCAGGTTTCTCCCAGATCGCCAGCGCCCGCTTGTGGAGCGGCTCAGCCTCGGCATATTTTCCCTGAGTGCGGTAAAGCTCCCCTAAGCTGTTAAGAGTGGCGGCTGCCTCCGGGTTCTCCATCCCCCCAGCTTTCTCCCAGATCCCCAGCGCTCGCTTGTAGAGCGGCTCGGCCTCGGCATACTTGCGCTCGTCGTGGTAGACAACCGCAAGGTTGTGCAGGCTCGTGGCTACCTGGGGATGGTCTGGCCCCAAGGTCTTCTCCCAGATCGCCAGCGCCCGCTTGTCAAGGGGCTCGGCCTCGGCATTCTTGCGCTCGTCGTGGTAAAGAACTGCAAGGTTGTTCAGGCTCGTAGCTACCTCGGGGTGGTCTGTGCCCAAGGTCTTCTCCCGGATCGTCAGCGCCCGCTTGTAGAGCGCTTCGGCTTCGGCATTCTTGCGCTCGTCGTGGTAGACAACCCCGAGGTTGTTCAGGCTCGTGGCCACCTCGGGGTGGTCTGGCCCCAAAGTCTTCTCCCGGATCTTCAGCGCCCGCTTATAAAGCGCCTCAGCCTTTGTATACTTGCTGCTCGTACGATAGAGTTCCGCTAGGCTGCTTAAACTAGCGGGCAAGCGTGGGTCTCCGGGTCCGAATTCCTCCAGTTCTTTGATCGCGTCTATAAACAGTCTCTCAGCCTCGGAGTAGCGGCCTTCCTGACGAGCCTTTCCGGCAGCGGCCATAGACTTATCCCAGTGCAGCTCCTGGGCGCATGCAACCACGGCCCAAAGGCACAGAAACAACTTTCCCATCAGCACCACAGGCGTCTTGCCTGATCTCATCTCACTCTATCCTTTTCGCGAATTAACTTCGGGAGCCACAATTGTTTTCAACGGACTATTCTACTTCACATGGGTGTGCCTCGAGCCGGCTATGTACAAATAGGCAACCTGTTTAGCACTTCTCTGACCATCTGCGGTGCCTTCGGAATAGGTGATCGGCAGTCGCATCCCAGAAGGCCGGGCCTGCCAAAACGGTGTTCGCAGTCCAACCACCGTCATCGATCCTGGAGGGCGAGCGAATCTCCATTGGGGGGCATGGTGGGGCAGGTTCGCCTGGCCGAGGACCCGCAGCGAGGCTCCGAAATTTTCGGTAGGCGTGGGGAGGGTATTCTGGCTTCAGATGACCTTGAAGTCTTTCGGGGCGGGAGCGTAACGACGCAAGAGTGTAATAGAGAATACCAAAACGAGGACGAGTATCCCGAGCAAGCTAAGCTCAATCATGGAAGCGCGAAAGATGCTGGCGCCTTCGGTCGACCACTTTCCTTCTTTGGTGATGGTGGCCGCCTCTAAGGTAATCACGAGGATG
>Ga0137396_10000621_pt1 | contig 17249 bp, 14 predicted proteins | sample czc16metaG_FD_108284 | JGI IMG/M metagenome (GOLD analysis project Ga0137396, IMG submission 108284) | Vadose zone soil microbial communities from Angelo Coast Range Reserve, California, USA - czcobulk3.16 metaG | ecosystem: Environmental > Terrestrial > Soil > Vadose zone | place: USA...
GAGCTCGCGGTCGTGAAAGGGCGGAAGACCTACGACAAGCGGGCGAAGCTCGACGAGCGCAGGAGCCGCAAGGAAATCCGCGGCATCATGCGGGGAGAGCGCCCCGAGTGAGGCACGCGCGCACCCTCGTCTTCCTCACGGCGGGACTCCTCGCGGTCGCGATCCCGGCGGCGCTCGCAATCCAGGGTGCCGCTCCGATCGATGTGCTCTATCCGGATCCTCAGCCTGCCGAGCGGATCCGACCCATCGTGCTCGACGGCGCCCGCTACGTCTCCACGAACGACATCGCGCGAATCTTTCGCGCGACGAAGTACTGGCGCCCCGAGCTGCGCAAGCTGTCGCTGCGGCTCGGCGACCACACGATCCGCTTCACGGTGGATGCGCCGATCGTGCAGGTGGACGAGGTAGCGCGGAATCTGGTCCAGTCGCCACGCCTGGTTCAGGGCGCCGTTTACGTCCCGGAATCGGTCCTGGGCGGCCTCGTGGATTGGGGACTCGTGGGGAACGCGACCTGGGACGAGCCCTCGCGCACCATCCGGTTCCGCTCGCCGGTCCACACGGTGCGGCAGGCCCAGCTCTGGGTGCGCGGACGCGTGACCGAAGTCTCCGCGACACTGCTCAAGACCCTTTCGCCCCGGCTGATCTACGCGACTCCGACCGAGCTCCGGCTCCTCTTCGAGGGGGGCACGCTCGACTCCGCGCGCATCTTCTCGGGGGGCGCCGTCATGAGCGGCACGATCCAGGAGACGGGCGACGGCGTCGAGATCCGCCTCGTCTTGGCGCCCGGCGCGCAGGGCTATTCGGTTTCGGTCAGCTCGAACCGGCTGAAGCTCGCGGTCACGGACGACCAGGACCTGGTCCAGCAGGGAATCTTCTCGAAGCTCGAGCCGATCGCGCTCGGCGGGGCGGACGGAAAGATCCGCACGATCGTGATCGACCCGGGACACGGCGGCAAGGATCCCGGCGCGGCGTTCCCGGGCGGCGGATCGGAGAAGGATCTCGCGCTCGACCTCGCCCGCGCGCTTCGCTCGGAATTACAGGACCGCCTCGGCGTTCGCGTGATCCTCACGCGCGACAGCGATACCGACATGTCTCTACCGCGCCGATCCGAGGTCGCGAACGAATGGGGAGCCGAGCTGTTCGTGAGCGTCCACTTCGACGCCGAAGGCCTCATCCGCGCGGGCGGGTTCCGAGTCTACGCGCCTTCGGCGACCCCCGCTCCGGGCGCGGCCGACCGGCTGCCGCTCACGCTCGGAGGCGAGGGCGGGCAGGAAATGCACCCCTGGGATTCGGCCCAGACGCAGTCGATCGGAACGAGCATGGCGGTGGGTCAGGCGATCGCGGATGCGCTCGCGCGGAACTACCCGCAGACGAGCGTCGCGTTCCGCACGGGGCGTATCAGCGTGCTCGAGCCTGTCGCGGCGCCCGCGGTCCTCCTCGAGTGCGCGCCGGCCCCCAGGAGCGGGCCCGAGGCGATGAGTCTCCAGGGATACTCCATCGGCCAGATCGCGAAGATCGTCGCGCAGACGATCCAGGACCTCGCCCGCGGAGGTCACGCGTGATCCTCCGGCCGCAGGCGCGCGGAAGCCGCGCGTGAATCGGCTGCAGCGGCGTTGGGCCATCGGGATCGCGGGCAGCGTGATCCTGCTGGGTGGATTTTTCTGGATCGCGCGCGTGCGAACCAATAACGCGAATCTAGCGCCGCGCCTCGTGCCGCTCGCCGCGGAGCTGGAGGGGATCCGCGGCGCGTATCTCTACTTCGGCATTCCGGGCGCGGACAGCCTCGTCTCGGAGTATCGCGACGTGGTCGTGAAGGATCAGCCGGCCGATCAGGTCCGCGCGATCTACCGCGAGCTGCTCGCGGGACCGTCGAAGGGTCACACCGCGCTCTTTCCCGAGGGGACCGAGCTTCTCGAAGCCTACTGGTCGGACCGGGGAACGCTGTTCCTCGACTGGAACCGGGCGCTCACGCAGGGATTCCGCGGCGGAACCTCGCGGGAACGCGCCCTCATCGCGTCCATCGTGCGCACCGCGGGCGAGAATCTTCCGGGCGTCGAGCGGGTCATGATCCTCGTGGAGGGGGAACCGGCCGAGACGATCGGCGGACACTTTGACGTGCTTTCGCCGCTCCTCGTAAGGGATTGGCGATGAAGCGCGCTCGCCGGCGGAACCGCAAGGCCGACCGAGGGCACGGCCGCGGCCGCGGCAAATCCATCCTCGGCGTTTTCGATTCGGGGATTGGCGGTCTCACGGTCGTGCGTCATCTCCGGCGGCTCCTCCCCTCGTGGGACATCGTCTACTTCGGAGACACGGCCCGCGTGCCGTACGGAACCAAATCGGATGCGACCGTGCGCCGCTTCGCGGGAGAGGCGGCGCGGTTTCTGACCCAGTTCGGCGTGAGCCAGCTCGTCGTTGCGTGCAACACCGTCTCCGCGGTGGCGCTGCGCTCGCTCGCCCGCGATTTCCAGGGGCTGCCCGTGAACGGGGTGATCCAGCCCGGCGCGGAAGCCGCGGTGAAGGCGACGCGGTCCGGACGGATCGGCGTGATCGGAACGCGAGCCACGATCGCGAGCGGCGCCTACGAGCACGCGATCGCGGCCGCCGCGCGACACAACGGCAGAGCCACGCGCGTGTACGCAACTGCATGCCCGCTCCTTGTGCCGCTCGCGGAAGAGGGGCTGTCCGGCAGCAGGGCGGCGAAGGAGGTGCTCCGGGATTACCTCGGGCCGCTCCGAGCGAAGAAGATCGACACGCTCATCCTGGGATGCACGCATTACCCTCCGTTCAAGCCCGCGATCCGTTCTATCTTGGGTCAGCGGGTCACGCTCATCGACTCGGGCGAGGCGACCGCGAGGCGCCTTGCGCGCGCGCTGCGGGACTCCAACCCAGGACCGCGCGGCGGCAACCCCGGACCGCGCGCGGGCGAGGGGCGGCCGCGCGGCCGCGGGTCGCTCCGGTGCTACGTTTCCGATATTCCACGTCAGTTCGAGGCGATCGGGCGCCGCTTCCTCGGCTCGCGTCTCGGGCGTGTCTGGCTCGTGCCGCAAGATGATCTTCCCTGGTTCCAGCGCCCGCCCATCGAGGGTCCGCTGTGATCCCGCCGATCGAAGAGGCGCCGTGATCCCGCCCACCGAGGCGCACCCATGACCAAGGCGCAGAAACGCGTCGACGGACGGCGCGCGGCAGAGCTTCGGCCCGTCACAATCAAGCGCGGCTATCTGAAGAACGCCGAAGGCTCGGCCTTGATCGAGATGGGCGGGACCCGCGTTCTCTGCGCTGCGACGGTGGAGGAGCGCGTGCCGCCGTTCCTCCGGAACTCCGGGCGCGGGTGGGTGACCGCCGAATACAGCATGCTCCCGCGCTCCTCGGCGGAACGAATTCAGCGCGAGGTGAATCGCGGTCACCCGGGCGGGCGGACCCATGAGATTCAGCGCCTGATCGGCCGCTCGCTCCGCGCGGTGACCAACCTGAACGCGATCGGGGAGCGGCAAATCCTGATCGATTGCGACGTGATCGAAGCGGACGGCGGCACCCGCACAGCCTCGATCACCGGGGCCTACGTCGCGCTCGTGGACGCGATCCGGTGGCTCGCGAAGAAGACGCCGCTCACGGCCGCGCCGCTCCGTGACTTTGTCGCCGCGGTCTCGGTCGGGATCGTCGACGGGAAATCGTACCTCGACCTCTGCTACGCCGAGGACTCCCAGGCTCAGGTCGACATGAACCTCGTGATGACCGGCTCGGGGAGGATCGTGGAGATCCAGGGCACCGCGGAAGGGGAGGCCTTCAGCGAGCGCGAGATGGCCGCGATGATGACGCTGGGGAAATCGGGGATCGGAAAGCTCATCCGGACGCAGCGCCGCGTGCTCGGCCTGAGTCAGCTCCCCAAGGCGTGGACCTGATCGTCCTTGCGACCCGGAACGAAGGAAAAGCCCGCGAGCTGACGATCCTGCTCCGCGGGCTCGCCAAGCGCTTCGAATCGCTCCGCGAGCATCCCGGCATCGTCCTTCCGCCCGAGACCGGATCCACCTACCGCGAGAACGCGATCGCGAAAGCGCGCGCCGTGTACGACGCGCTCGGGGCGCCCGCTCTCGGCGACGATTCCGGGCTCGAGGTGGATGCGCTCGGCGGGGCGCCGGGGCTCCATTCCGCGCGCTTCGCAGGCGAGAACGCGAGCGACCAGCCGAATGTCGCGCGGTTGCTGCGTGACCTCGAAGGCGTCCCTCCCGGTCGAAGGACCGCGCGGTTCCGATGCGTCCTCGCGCTCGCGCGCGGGCCCGAGGACGCGGTCATAGCGGAGGGGGCGCGCGAAGGGCGGATTCTCGAAGCGCCCCGCGGCCGGGGTGGATTCGGCTACGATCCGGTGTTCGTACCCGCCGGCGAATCGCTTAGCTACGCGGAGCTTACGGACGACCGGAATAACGCGCTCAGCCACCGCGCCCGGGCCGTCGCCGCCTTGAGGGAGGCGCTGGGAAACCAAACATTGACTCCGTAGTTCTACGGGGATAGGCTTGCGCCATGCCCCGTCCGAGGCGATCCGCCGATCCGCTGCAGGACACCCTCCAGGCACTCTCACGCCTCGCCGATGCCGCGGTCCATGCCTCTGCACTCTCCGATATCCTGCGCGAAGCCCTCGATTGCGTTGAGCGGACACCCTGTCCCGACCGTTCGTCGGTGCTCCTCTTCGACCCCAACGGCATCCCCCGCTTCAAGGCGTGGCGGAAACTCTCCGAGGCCTACCGGCGCGAGATGGAAGGGCACTCCCCGTGGTCGCGCGTGAAGCAGGACCCGGCTTCGATGGTCCTTTCGAACGTCGCCGTGGATCCGAACATCGATGCCTTCCGCGCCACGATCCTGGGCGAAGGCATCCATGCCGTGGCGCTGGTCCCGATTAGTTCGGATGGCTCCGTCCTGGGGAGGCTCTCGCTCTACTACGACCAACCTCACGCATTCTCCGAGGAAGAGCTCGCGATCGCCCGGATCATCGCGGCGCAGATCGCATTCGGCATCGAGAGGATCCGCAAGATCGATGCGCTCCGGCATCGCGGCGAATGGGCGGATTCGCCCGAACACACCGCCGATCGAAGGCTGGCCCAGCGGCGTCTTGACGCGGAGCATGCGGTCACGCGCATCCTCGCGGACTCCCAGAGCCTCGAGGAGGCCGTCCCGCGAATCTTGGCCTCACTCGGAGAGTGCCTCGGCTGCGTGTTCTCCGCATTCTGGCGCGCCGAGCGGGGCAGTGCCGTGATCCGCTGCACCGAAACGTGGCAGGCGCGCGGGGTTTCCGTCCCGGACTTCGACGGCATGTGTAAAGCGACCGCGTTCGAGCGCGGGATCGGGCTCCCCGGACGCGTCTGGCAGAGCGGCACACCCGCCTGGATCTCCGATCTCTCGCTCGATCCGAATTTCCCCAGGCTCCGCGCCGCGGCGGGCGCGGGGCTGAAGAGCGGCTTTGCCTTCCCGATCAAGGTGAAGGAGAAGAGTCTCGGCGTCATGGAGCTCTTCCTTCCGCACACCGCGGAGCCCGATGACGGGCTCCTCGCAATGACGGGCGCGATCGGAAGCGAGATTGGACAGTTCATCGAGCGCAAGGAGACCGAGGAGGCGCTTGCCGCGACCGAGGCGATCACACGCTGCATCATCAACGCTGCGCTCGACGCCGTGATCACGATCGACGCGACCGGAACGATCATCGGCTGGAACGTGCAGGCGGAGCGCTTGTTCGGGTGGGGGGCCAAAGAGGCGATCGGCCGCCCGCTGCATGAGACGATCATTCCCGAACGATACCGCGCGAGGCATCGCTACGGGCTGGCTCGGTACCTCGCCATCGGCAAGAGCACGATTCTGGATCAGCGCGTCGAGATCGAGGGAATGCGGCGCGACGGCACCGAGTTCCCGGCGGAGCTGACCGTGACCGCGATCCAGAGCGGAGGGGCGCATTACTTCGGCGCATTCGTGCGCGATATCACCGAGCGCAGGCGGGCCGAGCGCGCGCTCGAGGAAAACGAGCATCGCTTTCGGGCAATGGCCGAGGCGGGTCCGGAGATTCTCTTCACGAACACGCCGGACGGGACCAGCGATTACTTCAGCCCCCGTTATTTCGAATACACCGGGTCCTCTCAGGGTGGTGTGACGCTCCCGGAACGGGTCGAAAACGTCCACCCCGAGGACGTCGAGCGGGTGAGGGCGCGGTGGATCGAGTCGCTGAAGTCGGGCGCCTCTTTCGACGCTGAGTATCGCCTTCAGCGAAAGGACGGAGTCTACCGCTGGTTCCGTGCGCGCAGCGTCCCGTTGCTCGACGGCGAAGGCCGCGTGGTGAAATGGTACGGCGTGTGCATGGATATCGAGGATCAGAAGCGGACGGAAGAGCGGCTCAAGGAGGCGAACCAGGCGAAAGACGACTTCCTGGCCATGCTCGCCCACGAGCTGCGCAACCCGCTCGGCCCCATCCGCACCGCGGCGCACGTCATGAATCAGGTGGACGTCCGGGACCCCGTTCTCGATCGCGCCCGGGGGATCATCGACCGCCAGGTCCGGCACATGGCTCGTCTGATCGACGACCTCCTCGACGTATCACGGATCTCGCGCGGGCAGATCCTGCTCCGGCGCGAGCGCGTGGACCTGGTGCCGCTCATCGAGGCGGCCGTCGAGGACCACCGCGCCGATTTCGACACGAACGGCCACACCGTGACGCTCGATCTTCCGACGGAGCCGCTCTGGGTGAGCGGCGATCCGACGCGGCTCGCGCAGATCGTGGGGAATATCCTGCAAAACGCGAACAAGTTCACGGAAGCCGGCGGCACGATCCGCGTATCCGCGTCCGCCGATCCGGGAGACCAGGCGACGGTGACCATTCGCGATACCGGAATCGGAATGGACCCGCGGTTGGTCGACCGCGTCTTCGACACATTCAGCCAGGCGGACCGCAGTCTGGAGCACAGGGACGGAGGGCTCGGTCTCGGGCTCGCCCTCGTGAAGGGCCTCGTCGATCTCCACGGCGGAAGCGTTTCCGCGGCGAGCGAGGGCTTGGGAAAGGGCTCGCAGTTCACGATCCGCCTTCGTCGATCCGCCGCGGCCACCCCGGACCCGCCGGCCGAGAGCCTTGACGGGGCCCCCACCCGGAGCTGCCGGGTGCTCCTGATCGAGGACCACGCCGATTCGGGCGAAGGCGCAGCGTTATCGCTGCGGCTGAGCGGGCACATCGTGGAGCTTGTTCGTAACGGCAGGGAAGGGGTCGAGCGCGCGGGTGAGTTTCATCCCGACGTCGTTCTCTGCGACATAGGATTGGAAGGCGGCATGGATGGCTACGCCGTGGCGCGTGCGCTTCGGTCCGACGCGCGGTTCGTGGGCGCGTGTCTCGTCGCGGTGACGGGCTATGGGCGCGAAGAGGACATCCAGCGCTCGCGCGAGGCAGGGTTCGATCGCCACCTCACGAAACCGGTGGACCCGAAGATGCTGGAGGCGATGCTTCGCGAGATCGCGGCGCGCCGGCCCGCGATGCGAACCTAGGCGAGTATTAAGTTGGGGTGGATGACGGGGATCGAACCCGCAACCACTGGAGCCACAGTCCAGTGCTCTACCATTGAGCTACATCCACCACAGTACATTTCAGGCAGGTTGGCGCGCGCCCGCCATGATAGCGGCCGGTAAACTGGCGCGCCTGGAGGGAATCGAACCCCCGACCGACGGATTAGAAATCCGTTGCTCTATCCAACTGAGCTACAGGCGCAGCCTCTTTGTAAAGGCTTGCGGCTCATGATTCTAGAGCCGATCAGTATATCCTACCCCGGCACGGAAGCAACCGCCGATTCCCCGGCTCGACCCGATTAACCGCCGGCCTCCTTCCCTTCCTTCCGGGACCGCGTCGGGCTTACACTCCGCAATTCCATGATGGCAACGGCAAAAGAAACCGGCTCGCGCGGGAAGCGAAAGGTCTATGTGGTCCTCCCCGTCTACAACGAGGAGGGCCGGATCGAAAGCCTCCTGAACCACATCGACGAGGCGATGGAAGACGCCGACATCGCGTACGAGGTTCTTCTCGTCGATGACGGCAGCCGCGACAGGACGCAGGAGATCGTGCGTTCCTGCGCCGCCCGGATCCCGATCCGCATCATGAAGCACGAAGTCAATCGAGGCCTGGGCGCGACGATTCGAGACGGACTCGTCGCCGCGGTCGAGCTTTCGGGAGATCGGGACATCATCGTGACCATGGACGCGGACGACACCCACGCTCCGGGGCTGATCCTGAGAATGGTCCGCATGATCTCCGAGGGGCACGACGTCGTGATCGCCTCACGGTACCGTCAGGGGTCCCGCACCGTCGGGGTTCCGTTCACGAGACTCGCCCTGAGCCATGTTTCATCCTGGATGTTCCGCATCGTCTTCCCGATCCGCGGAGTCCGGGATTTCACGTGCGGCTACCGGGCCTACCGCGCCCGGGTGATCCGGGACTCGCTCGCGCGGTACGGCGAGAACTTTTTCGACCAGGACGGCTTCCAATGCATGGTCGATATCCTGCTCAAGCTGCGTCGGATGAATATCGTCTTCGGCGAAGTGCCCTTCATCCTGCGATACGACTGGAAGGAGGGGGGGAGCAAGATGAACGTGTCGAAGACGGTCCGGGACACGCTCCTCCTGGCCTGGAAACGACGGCTCGGTTCATGACGGTTGCGGGCGAGAGCAAGTTCGAGCGGGACTACTTCGAGAAGACCTATCGGAACTATTCGCGACAAAATCCGAGGCGAAAGCTGCGATTCTACCGCGGGCTCGTGGAGCGGGCCGCCCCGCGCGATCGCGCGCCGCGCATCCTCGACATCGGCTGCGCCTTCGGGGCGTTCCTCTCGGAGCTGAACCCCGAGTGGAAGCGATTCGGCATCGACGTGAGCGAATTCGCGATCGACCGGGCGGCTCAGGCGCTACCCACCGCGACGTTCGCGCGAGCCGGCGCCGCCGAAATACCCTTTCAGGGCCCCTTCGACGTCATCACGGCCCTAGACGTGATCGAGCACGTTCCGTCCCTGGAGAAGGTGGCGTCGAGCGTCAAGTCGAAGCTTTCCCCCGACGGCTCCTTTCTCTTCGTCGTGCCGGTCTATGACGGGCTGACGGGCCCCGTCGTGCACCTGCTCGACCGGGACGAGACACACCTCCACAAGCGGTCGCGCGGATTCTGGCTGCGTTGGGCAGAGGAGCACTTCGTTCCGGTGGAGTGGCTGGGGCTCCTCCGCTACCTCCTCCCCGGCGGGTACTACCTTCACGTTTCGACGCGCGCCTTTCGGCGATTCACGCCGGCGATCGCCGTCGTGGCGCGCAACCGTCCGTCGTGACGAAAGGAAAGCAAGAGAGCGCGCCGGGCCGGAGCGGCGCGCGGAGGGATTGGCTCCCGTGGGCGGAATGCGGCGCAGCGATCCTTCTCACCGGGGTAGCCCTCTTCCTTCACTTCACGTTCTTCACGCACGCGGGTGCCCTCTGGCGGGACGAGATCAATAGCGTCGAGTTCGCCAGCATGCCTTCCGTGTCGAGGACCTTCGCGGCCCTCCAATACGATTCGTTCCCCTTGCTCTCCACGCTGCTCCTGCGCGGCTGGGTCGCCATGGGGTTGGGAACCGACCGGGGTCTCAGGGTTTTCGGGTTTCTCGTGGGCGTCCTTGTCCTGGGCGCGCTGTGGCTCACGTGCCGGCTCTTCGGCTGCCGCGTCCCGTTGATTTCGATGACTCTGGTCGGGCTCAACCCCTGGATGGTTCGAACGACGGACTCGATCCGGCCGTACGGCATCGGGATCGCGTTGATCGTTGCCACGCTCGGGTGTGTCTGGAAGGCCGCCGAAACGTCGAAACGGAATTGGTTCGTCACCGCGGGCATTCTCGCGGTCCTGAGCGTCCAGTGCATGTATCAGAACGCATTCTTGCTCTTCGCGATCTGCTTCGCGGGAGCTGTCGTATCCCTGCGAAACTCGCGGTTCAAGACGGCGATCGGAGTGATGGTGGTAGGTCTCGTTGCCGCCGCATCCCTCCTTCCATACCTGCCGAGCATCGCCGCGGCCCATGGCTGGGGCATCCTCGTCCGCAGTCCGGTCTCCATGCAACGGCTCCGGGACGTGCTCGTCCAGGCGCTTGGATTTGGAAGCGTCCTGGCCGCGTGGCCGTGGTTCGGCCTCGCGATTCTATGCGGCATCGTGGGCCTCCTCGGGTTGCTCTCTCGAAGGAAACAACACGCCGCGCGGGCGCGGTCCAATCTCGCGCTTTTCTGCGCGACGGTTCTGGTTGTGGCCGCCGCGGCGTATCTGACGGCGCTCAAATCCGCTCAATTGCTCACGCAACCGTGGTATTACGCTCCCCTCGTCGTGATGGTCACTCCCACCTTGGACGTGACGGCATGGCTCATCGCCACGACCGACCTATGGAGAATCGCACGAGTCGCAGCGGCTCTGGCGATCGCGTGCACGATGGCGATCCCCGGATGGCGGCAGGTGCAGGAACGTTGGACGAACATCGACGTGGCGGCGTCCAAGATCGCGAAGAGCGCGGCCCCGGGCGATCTCGTCGTCCTGAATCCGTTCTGGCTCGGTATCACGTTCAAGCGATACTACAAAGGGCCGGCCGAGGTGGTGACGGTTCCTCCCCTCGAGGACGTCCACATCGTGCGATACGATCTGGTCAAGGCGGCGATGGCCCGGCCCGGCGCGGTCGCCCCGGCCCTGGATGCGGCGGCCAAGGCGCTCCAGTCCGGCCACCGCGTGTGGTGGGTCGCGGGGCTGCCGATCCGGGAGGACCCGCCGCCCGTCCTGCCGCCCGCGCCCCTCCCCGGTAGCGGGTGGTACCTCGGACCCTATTTGTTTGGATGGGGGCGGCAGGCGGAATACTTTCTCGAAACGCACGGCGCGAAGGCCGACTTTCTGGACGTTCGCGCGAGCGGTCCGGTGGCCATTTACGAGAACGTGGCGGTGACAACCGTATCGGGATGGCGCTGAAGCCGCGATCCCATGCGCGGAAGCGCGCGCCGGCCGCGGCCCCCGGGCGGCCGGGGACCCACGCTTCACCGGTCTTCGTCGTCACGCTCGGGCTCCTCTTCGCGCTCCCTGTTCTGTTCACTCCCGGGCTGCTCGTGGACGAGTTCGAGTTCGTGAAGGTGTCCCTCCTGGTCACCGGCGCCCTCGTCCTCGCGGCATGGTGGATCGCCGCCGAGAGCTCGCGCATCGGATCGGCGGGATTCCTCGGATGGCTGAAGCATATGCCCGGCCGCGTCGCGGCCGCGGTCCGGCGCGATCCGCTCGGCGGGGCGGTCGCGCTCTTCCTTCTCTCGGCGGCCGCGTCGACGATCGCCTCGGTGCGGCCGGGGCTCAGCCTCTTCGGAGCGCCGCAAAGCCACGCCGGGCTCAGGACGATACTCGGGCTGGTGGCGATCTATTACGCGTCGCGCTCGCTCGCATCGAGGCCGACCTGGTTTCAGCGGGTCGCGCAAGCCGCTGCCGCCGCGGCCGCGGTGGCCGCGGTGTATTCGTTCCTCCAGATCGCGGGATTCGATCCGTTCACGCTCCGATGGCACCGCCAAATGGCCTTCACTGGAGCGTTCCGCGCCTTCGGCACTCTCGGACACGCGAACAAGCTCTCCGCGTACCTCACGATGTGCCTGCCGCTCGTGGTGTGGCTCGCGGCGCGGTCGGGCTCGCGCGCCGCGCGGATCGCGTGGCTCGCGCTCGCATGTCTGTCGCTTTTCGTCATCGCGGCGAGCCTCTCGCGCGGGGCGTGGCTCGGAGTGCTCGCGGTGACCCTCGCGGCGCTTCTGCTTGGCCTTGCCTCGGCGCAGCGCGTGCGGCGCTCCTGGATCCTGGTCGCGTTCGGGATCGCGGCCGCCGCGCTGGTCCTGCCGCTCGCGACCCCGATGCGCGCCGGCCTCATTTACCGTGCGCACCAGCTTACGGACGTGAGCGCGCCCACCTCCAGAACCCGCCTCGAGCTCTGGCGGGCGGGGATCCGCATGGCGGCAGACCATCCCGTGCTGGGAGTCGGCGTCGACGCCTACGTGGCGGCATTTCCTCGATATCGGACCTCGACCCTGACCCGAATCGAATGGGGAGGCACCCCCACCAAGGCGCACAACGACGCGATCCAGATCCTCGCGACGCAAGGACTCCTCGGAGGTCTTGCCGCGCTGGCCATGGTCCTTCTCACGGCCCGGGCCGCATGGCGTATCGCGCGGCGGGACGATCCCGGGACGCGCGGCGCTGCGGTCGCGGCGGGCGCCGCCCTCGTGGGCTATGTGGCGCCGAATCTCGTCGGATTCGGGTCGGTCGCGTCCAGCGCGCTCGCGGCGGCTTTGGCCGGCTGGGCGGCGCGCGCGGCGCGCGCCGACGAGGTCCTCTCGACGACCGGATCCGCCGCGCACGAGGGCACCCCGGCGCGTTCTTTCTGGAATCTCGCCGCGGGGGTCGCGCTCGCCGGAGCGCTCTGGTTCCTGCTCGTCTCGAAGCCGCTCCAAGCCGAGATCTTCCTTGCGAAGGCGTCGCGGTCCGAAGCGGGAAGCCTCGAGCGCGACGAATCTCTCGCTCACGCGGCGGCGACCGCGCCCTGGGACCCGCGGTACGCCGCGGAGCTGGGGCGCTCGCTCTTTTACGGGGCATTACGCGAGCGTGATCCCGAGGCGAGCTGGTATCAGCTCGCGCGCGCTCGCACCGCCCTCGAGCAGGCGGTGCATGTGGCCCCGGAGAACGGGGAAAACCGGACCCTCCTCGCGAGCGTGATGGCCGCTCAGGCGTCGTTCCGGCCGCGACCGGAATCGAAGGATGAGGCGCGGCGCGAGTTCGAGCGCGCCGTCGCTCTGGATCCGATGAACCCGGAGGTCCTCGTCGGAGCCGAGCGGGGGCTCCTCGCCGCGGGCCTCGTGGGGGATGCGCGCCGGATCGCCCTCCGCTGCGCGCATACCTACCCGGACTATGCGCCGCCGCTGGCGGATCTCGGCACGATCGCGCTCGAGGAGGGAAGGGTGGCGGCGGCGGCGGAAACGCTCGGGCTCGCGGTGGGAATGAAATGGCGCGAGGACCCGAGGGGAGCCGCGGACGCCTGGAACGATCTCGCGCGCGCGCGGCTTGCGCTCGGGCGATACCCGGAGGCCGTGGACGCGGCGGACAGCGCCCTCGCGCACAACCCGGGACTCGGGCAGGCGTTCGCGACCAAGGAAGCCGCGAAGCGGGCGATGTCCCAGAAGGCGGATGGCGGCGGCCGTGGGGAGTGAGGCGGGGGTCGTGGGGAGTGAGGCGGCGCCGGCCAGAATCGGGGCGAGAGGATTTGAACCTCCGACACCCTGCTCCCAAAGCAGGTGCGCTACCGGGCTGCGCTACGCCCCGGTCATGACCGGCGCCTCAGCCACTCTAACCGCCGCCGCCCCAAAGCGCAATCCACGCGCCGGGATGCATCTTGACGGGTGCTCCCGCGCGTCCTATCGTCCGATTGGTCCTCGACAGACACTTATCGCATTGGGGGTGGATCGTGGCAGGAGTGAACAAGGTCATCCTGGTAGGGAATCTGGGGTCGGACCCTGAGGTCCGGACGACGCCCGGCGGGCAGCGTGTCGCGAATTTCAGGTTGGCGACCTCGCGCAACTGGACCGGCCAGGACGGGCAGCGCCAGGAGAAGACCGAGTGGCATTCGATCGTCGCCTGGGGAAAACTCGCGGAGATCTGCGAGAAGTACCTCCAGAAGGGAAAGCAGGTCTACGTCGAGGGGCGTCTCGAGACGCGGTCCTGGCAGGACAAGGAAGGGCAGACCCGATACAAGACCGAGGTCATCTGCGAGACGATGCAGATGCTCGGGCGCGCGGGCGAGCGAGGTGAGCCCGCGATGGAGGCGCCGCCGCGCGGCGGGGCGCCGGAGGAGAGTTTCACGCCCGCGGGAGGCAACGCGGACGACGATCTGCCTTTCTAGCTACTGAATATATCCAAGCGAGCGGAGCCTCTCGCGCAGCTCCTGATCGACGGGGGAGCGCAGAGGCTCTTCGCTTTCTCCCCCGGCGCGCGCGGTCTCGTAGGTCTGAAGCCGGGTCTCGCGCTCCATGCGCTTCACGACGCCGCCCTCGAGCCCACCCGGGATGGGGCGGCCGTCCATGTCCCGCGCCACGGGAAGTCCGAACATCGCGAGGATCGTCGGCGTGACGTCGAGCACGGTCGCGCCCGAGATGCTCCCGGCTTTGACCACGCGCGGTCCCATCATGAAGATCATGCCGTCGAGCTTGTGCGCCATGACCCCTCTCCCGCCGCCGCCGAATCCGTGGTCGGAGCAGACGATCACGTCGGTGTTCTTGTCAGTCTCCTTCAGGAAGTCGCCGAGCAGGCGATCGGTGAAGACGTAGTAGTTCGGGACGATGTGCCTGAGCCAGGCAAGCTCCGCGTCGGTCAGCGGTGGGCTGTAGGACCCGGGAATATCGATGTCCCAGTAGATGTGACAGATCTCGTCCACCCCGCGGAAGTAGACCGTGAAGAAATCGGGGTGCCTCTTCCGGTAGAGCTCGAGCCCGACGCGGTAAAACGTGAGATCGGCCGCGTAGACCCATTTCAGGTCATGGATGAACATCTTCTGGCGCTCCGTCGCCCTGGTCGAGTCGATCGCCGGGACGAACTGGAAGATCTCCGCCCACGAGACGTCCTCGGGCTTCACGCGGAGCCGCTCCACCACGGCGTCGAGGCTGTCCGGGTACGTGCGGTGGGCGAGCTTTGCGGGCCAGGAGCCGGTGTCGTACTGGACGTAGTCGCTCACGAGAACGCCGTTCACCGGCTGCGCGGGCCATGTGGTCCACCATCCGACGACGCCGACCGTCTTCCCGAGCCCGCCGAGAATTTGCCAGATCGGACGCGCGCGCCAGAGATTCGAGGTCGCCGGCGCCTCGCCTTCCCCCCCCCTCGCGCCCCGGTCGCGGGCCAGCTCCCGCCCGCGCTGCTTCATGAAAAAGTCGAAAATCCCGTGTTTCTGCGGGACCTTTCCGGTCGCGATGCTCGCCCAGATGATCGGGCTCTTGGTGAGAGGCTCGAGCGAGCGGAGCTTTCCCGCCGATCCCTGGTCGCGCATGCGGGCGAAGTTGGGGCATTTGCCCTGGTTTAGCAGGGGACCCAGCACGTCCCATTCACCCGCATCGACACCCACGAGAAGCACGCGGGCGTGCGGCTTCTCGCCGGCTCGGGCGCAGTTCCACGCGGCGGCGCCGAGCAGAAGCGTCACGGCGAGGGAGGCGATGAAGGGCATTTGGGTTCCGCGGGTCACCTGGGCTCCTGAGTGTGGGTTCGTTGAGGACCGCTGGTCGTGAGGTCCATCCCCCTTAAGCTACCATCTCGTGGCGCCGGACCTCTACTTACACCGCTCGGGCCCCGGCGGGTTCCCCGGACGGGGCTTCCGGGGCGAAATCCCGTTCCAACCTGGCCTGGGCACGCCCCATCCAAGGGGGTGATTCGCGTCCCCCACCCGGGGGTCCCCCCCAATCCCAGGAGAGGCCATGGCGCATATCAAAGTCTTCCTCGTCTCCTTCGTTTTGCTCTGCGTGACCGCGGGGACGCCGGCCCGTGCGCGGTCCGGCAGCTACCACTATGGGTACGACAACGATCGCGAGTCCTTGGGCTGGGCGATCGTCTCCGGCGACAATACCAGCATGTCGGACATGAAGGACCTCGACTCGATGGACATGCTCAAGTCCGAGTTCGGGAGGGAGTTCTTGTACATCCGTCTCGGGGAAGATCGCTATGTGATCCGCGATCGCGCGCTGATGAGACGCGCGCAGGACGCGTTGAGGCCGATGCAGGAAGCCGGGCGGGAAATCGGCGAGGCAGCGCGCGCTCAGGCCGAGCAGGCGCTCGCAGGCTCGCGGGACACGCGGGAGCGGGCGAGGCTGGCTCGCCGCATCGCCAAGCTCTCGGGCCGGATCGCGCGGCGCGAGAGCCGCGGGGCGTCCGCGGAGGATTTGGAGCGCGAGCAGGAACGGATTCGGCGTCAGCTCGACAGCCTCACGGGCGATGCCCGCGACGAACGCGCGGCGAGACGCGAGGAACGCGGAGAACGCGGGGAACGCGAGGAGAACGCGCGCTCACACGAAGCCTCGGAGCGCGTGAGGAAGGCCGCGCGCCACGTCAATCAGGAGATACGCGATATCCTGCGCGACGCGAAGTCCCGGCACCTGGCCGAGCCGGTGAAGTGATCGCCCGCTCGCCCGGGCTGCGGCGCCCAGCGAGGATCTGGATCAGGAATTCTGCTCGAGGAGGGTTTTGCCTCGGGGCGTGAGCGCGACGTGTGCTTGTTTGGCGGGTTCCGCCGCGCCGCTGTTCACGATCTGGATGAGCCCATCGTTCAACGCGTCGTCCCAAACGGGATGTCGGGGGCAGTTGCTCCGCCAAGCCTCCATGGCTTCCGCATAGGTTCGCGGCCGGCTCGAGATCCAGGTCAAGAGTTCGAGCGTCAATGGGCTCACGGCTTCGCGCATGTTCCGATGCTACCCTCCCGTCCGCCTCGCCGCCACCAACTCTCTCACGCGCTTGACTTTCGCCGATCACTCGCCTAGCTTCTACGGTCCTACCGCGCGCCGCTAGCTCAATTGGCAGAGCAACTGACTCTTAATCAGTAGGTTCTAGGTTCGATTCCTAGGCGGCGCACCATTTTACCCGGCCGGTTGAAGTTGCCTGAGGAACGTTAGAATTATGTTCCCGGTTGCTCATCCGGCACACCGTCGAAGAAATCAACGACCCCAGTCTCCAGAGAATACTCAGCGCCTATGACGAGGAGCCCATCGCTCTGGATCAGCTGCTCGAGGACTTCCGATCCGTGTCGCAGCTGGTTTGCGGAGACGCGGACGTTGGCCCGAACGGCGTGCCGCACCAGAGCATCCGGGTCGTGCCTGAGCTCTGTCACTAGCAACGCTTCCACGGATGGCCGAACGCGGTCGACGATCGAACGCAGATTCCGCGACTGGTTAGCCGTCGGCTGCTGAAGTTCTTCCAGGGTTGCCAAAACAGCCCCGCACTGGGAATGCCCCAGAACCACCACGAGCCGTGTGCCGAACCGCGCCGCGGCGAACTCGACGCTGCCGACTTGAGAAGAAGCGACGATGTTTCCGGCAACGCGGATGACAAACAGGTCGCCAAGGCCTTGGTCGAAGACGATCTCTGCTGGCACCCGCGAGTCGGAACATCCGAGAATGATGGCGAACGGCTCCTGACCTGCCGCCAACTCGTTGCGGCGCATCTGGCTCGTGAGCGTGTCGCGGCTCCTAACGTCAGATACGAA
>Ga0137396_10000622_pt1 | contig 17239 bp, 11 predicted proteins | sample czc16metaG_FD_108284 | JGI IMG/M metagenome (GOLD analysis project Ga0137396, IMG submission 108284) | Vadose zone soil microbial communities from Angelo Coast Range Reserve, California, USA - czcobulk3.16 metaG | ecosystem: Environmental > Terrestrial > Soil > Vadose zone | place: USA...
ACGGTCGCTCAAGGCGCTTGCCAAGGAGCTGAACATTCCGGTCGTGGCGCTCTCGCAGTTGAATCGCGCGCTCGAGGCGCGATCGGATAAGAGACCCGTGTTGGCCGATCTTCGCGAGTGTGTCACCGGAGATACTCTTGTGATTCTTTCAGATGGCCGGCGTGTCCCAATCCGGGATCTTGTCGGGCAGCAGGTTGAGGTCTTGAGTGTGTCCGGCGAGGGCCGAATCGTGCGGGCATCCTCCGATGCCGTTTGGTCTGTAGGCCGGAGGAGAGTCAGTGCGGTACGACTGGCGAGCGGCAGATATATTAAAGCGACCGATGGGCACAGGCTCTATACTATTAAAAGCTGGCGCGGGGTGAAGGATCTGCGGGTGGGAGATCAATTGGCTATAGCAAAGGAACTTCCGGGAATTGAGTCTCAGAGAGCGGCATGGCTGCTGGATGACCCGGTGATACTAGCACCGCCGACTGAGTATGGCATATGTTTGAGCGAGCTGTCCGCATCCTATCTAAGCAGGTCCGGATCGGAGGTGCAACCCGTCCGAACTTCGGCACGGAATCAAATGAGCATTACCGAATTACCGAGGAATTCTGGCTCAATAGACTTTGCGGTAAGTGACCTCTTCTGGGACCGAATTGTCGGCATAGAACCAGCGGGAGAAGAAGAGGTGTTTGACCTGACCGTTCCTGGAACCGCCTCCTGGCTTGCGGATGGAATTGTGAGTCATAATTCGGGAGCATTGGAGCAGGACGCAGACGTTGTTATTTTCGTGCATCGGCCGGAGACGTACAACATCAAAGAAACCAAGGACGTCGACGGGACGACCATGGATGCCGAGGGTATTGCGGAGATTATCATCGGCAAGCAGCGGAATGGGCCCACCGGTTTCACGCTGCTCACATTCGTGAAAGACTATGCCGGATTCGAGCGGAGAGCTCCGCGGAATCTGGAAACCTTCCTGCCGCCCCCGGTCGAGGAACCGGAACCACCCTTTTGAGGGTGTTCGTGATTTGACTAGTTTGCTGCCATAGCCGCCACAGCATATCGAGTTATTCACAAATTTACTCCTCAGAAGAAGATGAATTTTGCCATCGCACCTAGACTGAGGAGGATTTCCCACGGTGTTCGTGGTCTTTTCTTGGGCTACAACATCTTTGTCGATTCCGACAAGCTTCTGTTACTAGATCGCGTATACCAGTCAGAATATCCTTCAGCAAAGTCATTCGTCGATCTGGGTGGGGTCTGGAAGGTAAACGCTGCCTACTCACTTTACACTCTGAGGAGGCACCCTCTCGACCAAGGCATTCTAGTTGATACAGATTATCCTTCCGGACTCCAAGAAAGGTTGTCACACACTCCACATCTTCATGTCATACGGGGCGATTTCACATCCGAGCACATTATGAAGTCAATTGGTTCTGTCGATGTTGCTTATTTCTTCGACGTATTGCTACACCAAGCAAATCCCGCGTGGGATCAGGTTCTAGCTCGGTACTCCTCACTGGCTTCATGTATTGTTATCTATAACCAACAATATGTTCGGGGCAAGACCTCGGTAAGACTCACACATTTGCCACTCGGAGAGTACCTGGCGATAACGCATGCTCGAGAGGAAATCTGTAGATTCGTATACGCACATGCTAATGAATTGCACCCTACATACAAGAAACCTTGGATAGACTTTCACAACATTTTCCAATGGGCGATCACCGACGAGGATCTTCGTGCAGTGATGGTCAAATTGGGTTTTCGCGAAGTCTATTATCAGAATTGCGGCCCATTTCTAAACCTGCCCGCCTTTGAGAACCATGAGTTCATTTATCTGCGAGACCAGCGGCAGAGTTCCGTACAGGTTGGAAAACCCATCTGAGCGAGTTACCCCTTCAGTTCGTCATAGCAATCCCCTTTCTCTTCAGCGGAGCGGCCCAAAGCCAGTCCCAGGACAAAGCCATCTGCAACCGGATCTTCTCGTTCGCCTTCGAGCATGCCCTGATCAAGAAACCGATCGGCGATATCGTCACGACGATCGGAAAGCAGTTTGCGGGAAAGCCCTACGAGGCCCACACGCTCGATAAACCGGGGAAGGAACACCTCGTTGTGAATTTGCGGGGCTTCGATTGTGTGACATTTATCGAAAACGTCCTCGCGGTTTCACGGTGCATCAAAGAGAACCGGCTCACGTTCGATGACTACCGCCGCGAGCTTCAATCGCTGCGGTATCGGAGAGGGGTGATCGACGGCTACTCCAGCCGGCTGCACTATTTCACGGATTGGATCGCCGACAATGAACGTAAGGGCATTCTAAAAAACGTCACCAAGGAGCTGGGAGGAACAGCCATTCAGAAGAAACTTAATTTTATGACTGCCCATCGCGCATCATACGCCGGCTTGGCGGATGATTCGGCGTTTGCGCGAACCAGCCGGGTCGAAGAGCGACTTGACAGCAGCGTGTTATATTACATCCCCAAATCGCGCATCGCCGAGGTCCAGGCCGGGGTGCACAGCGGCGACATCATCGCCATTACGACAGATATTGAAGGGCTGGATGTGAGTCACACGGGGATCGCCATTCGCACATCGGACGGCTCGCTGCTTTACTTGCATGCTCCGAATGTCCACGGTCAGGTCCAGGTCACCAAAGAGACACTTGAAGAGCACGTAAAAAAATTTCATTCATATACCGGCATCATCGTTGCCCGGCCGCTCGACCCCCCGCAGTAGCTCGGACCGTCGGTCCCGCGAAGCAGGACGCAACGGGAATTCTGCTTGTTTTCCTCCGCGTATTTTGCTACCTTTTGACGTTCGACTGCCCCTGCCGCACGCGGGGCAGGTCGTTTTATAGACCCCGATGAAAAATATCTGCATACTAGGTTCCACCGGCTCCATTGGCCGGAACAGTCTGGAGGTCATTGCAAACTTTCCGGACGAGTTCCGCGTTGCTTACCTCAGCACCAACCAGAACATCGATCTTCTCCAGAAGCAGATTCAGAGATTCGGACCCCGCGGAGTCGCCGTACAGGACAAATCTTCGGCGGCGGCCCTCAAACGGGTCACGAATGGCTCTCTCAGCGTTTATGCCGGAGAACAGGGCCTCGAGGAGTTAATCGATCGGGACGATATCGACATCGTCATCAGCTCGCTGGTGGGATTCGCCGGTCTCAAGCCGACTCTCCAGGCGATAAGGCGCGGAAAGACGATCGCGCTGGCAAACAAGGAGACCCTCGTGGTCGCGGGCGAGATCATCACGCGAATGATCAAAGAGCATCATGCAACGTTGATACCAGTCGACAGCGAGCACAGCGCGATCCTTCAGTGTCTCCGCGGCGAGGATCCGGCGAGCATCGCGAAGCTGATCCTCACCGCCTCGGGAGGTCCTTTTCTCGGCCTCCAGAAGTCGGAGTTCTCCCGTGTGACGGTCGAGGCGGCGCTGCGGCATCCGAAATGGAGCATGGGGAACAAGATTTCGATCGATTCGGCCACGCTGATGAATAAGGGGCTGGAGGTCATCGAAGCCCACTGGCTGTTTCACCTGCCCCCCGACAAGATCGAGGTGCTGATTCATCCGCAATCGATCATTCATTCGATGGTGGAATTTGTCGACGGATCCGTAAAGGCGCAGCTCGGGATGCCCGATATGAAGATTCCGATTCAATACGCGCTGACATATCCGGCACGCGCCGCGTCGGTCTATGGGCGTGTAAATTTCAGCGATTTGAAGGAAATGACATTTTTGAAACCAGACTTCACAAAGTTTGAGTGCCTCGGCCTCGCTTACGAGGCGATCAAGAGGGGCGGTACCGCGCCCGCCGTTCTGAATGCCGCGAACGAAATAGCCGTGGATCTTTTTCTGCAGGAGAGGATCGGATTCGACTGCATCCCGGGCCTGATCCGGGAATCGCTGCAGCATGTGCGGATCACGGATACCCCTTCGCTGGACGACATCTTTGATGCTGACCGATCGGCCCGCGAATTTGCGCTTGGACTGGGCAGAAGGGTGTAGGGGGACTCCATGCAAGTGCTGAACATGATCATGTACACGGCCATCACGCTCGGCGTGCTGATCTTCATTCATGAACTCGGTCATTTTCTCGCCGCCAAGCTGACCGGCATGAGGGTCGACCGATTCTCCATCGGATTCCCTCCCCGCGCATTCGGCATTAAAATCGGAGAAACGGATTACTGCATCTCCTGGATCCCCATCGGTGGCTACGTGAAGATCGCCGGCATGATTGACGAAAGCTTCGACACGGATTTCCTGCGGCATCCCCCACAACCGTGGGAATTCCGCGCCAAACCGCTCGGCGCGAAGATGCTTGTCATTTGCGCAGGGGTGGTCATGAACGTGTTCCTGGCCATTGCCATCTTCTGGGGGATCAGTTATGTCAATGGAAAGGTCACCAAGGAAACGACCGAGATCGGATATGTTGCCGAGGGGAGCCCAGCGTCACAATCAGGTTTCCTGCCCGGCGATAAGATTTTTTCCATCAACGGCAAGCCGGTAACGAACTGGGAGGAGGTCGAGAACCTCCTCTATATTGAAAATCTCGGCAACGACATCCGTTTCGACATTGAGCGGAACGGCCATCGCCAGTCGCTCGTCGCCCCAAGAAGGAGTCCGAGCGAATCGTCCGAAAAGCCTTTCGGAATGGTAGAGGCGCATCTGGGCGCGGAGGTTAAGGCGGTCGAGCCCTCGCTCCCAGCCCAAAAACTGGGCCTGAGACCGGGCGACATTCTCGTTACCCTCGACTCCCTGCCGGTGGGCTACCCGCAGGTATCGAGCATGATCCGCGAGCGCGCCGGCCGGACAGTCACTATAAGATGGAGACGCGGCGGAGAGGTTCTCTCGGGAACAACGACCATCCCTACCGAGGGCCGGATCGGGATCGTCATCGAGCCGGTCTATGAAGGCCCGACGAAGCGCATACACTACTCTTTTTTTGGGGCCTTGCCCGAGGGGATTGCCAAGACCGGGCAGTCTGTCTACCTCTTCTACCTCACAATCAGCAAGATCATAGCCGGGAAAGCGTCCATACGGGACTCGTTCGGGGGCCCCATTGCGATCGCCCAGCTTGCCACACGCAGCGCCGAATATGGAGTCGTCCAATTTCTTGAATTCATGGCAGTCCTCAGCATGAGCCTGGCGATCTTGAACATCCTTCCGATTCCTGCCCTGGACGGAGGACACCTGGCAATGATGCTGTACGAGAAGGCGTTCAACAGAGAAATTCCCCACCGGGTCAAACTTGTGATCCAGCAGGCGGGCTTCATTCTCCTGCTCCTCTTCATGGCATTCGTCATTTACAACGATCTCTCCCGATTCTGATCACGTCGCGTGATCGAAAACACACCCCCCGTTGAATTTGGCGGTAAATTGCAGGTATATTATAGAGTAGATTGCTATAATTGACTGTATTCGGTATACTTTGCATCGGCAAAGGGAATGGAGTTCGAATTTATGATCAGTTTTCGTCGTGATATCCCGGCTTCATTGATTGGCATGGCCCTGATCTTGTTCCCGGCCAAAGCGTCGGGCCAGCCGTGCTCACTATCCATGCAGGTAAGCCATACGGCTGCAGAACAGCTATCGCTCGCCGACCTTGATTTTCCCAATTTTCACTCGACAAACCTGCTGTTCACGGTTACCTTTACCAATAGAGGAGTAGTCGCTGCAAACGCATCGCTTCATCTGATCATGGACATAACGCTCGCCCAGGGATCGATCAATTTTCCCGGCGCCCTCGATCTTACGACGAAGGCGTTTCCAGTTCCTCCGGGAGGCAGGACGATCACGAATTTGAACCTCGGTCCCGGCGGCGATATTCAGACGCAGACGTACAGCTTCAGCCGGGAAGCGAAAACCAAGATAGAGGACATCGCCCTTTTGACCGGCCACATGCCCGCCGGCTCGTACAATTTTCATATCGAACTGAAGGAACTGGGTTGCGCGACGACAGTCAACGATCAAATCGAGCTTCTCCTGCAAAATCCTACACGGGTCGAGCTCAGGTCGCCTCGCGACGGTGAGACGACGAACACGTTCCCGCTCTTTGAATTCTTCCAGGACGGTTACAGAGCGGTGCTGACGGTCGCAGAGAAAAGCCCGGAACAAACGAGGGAAGATGCAATTTCGCGCAAGCCGCCCATGCTGGAGGTCGATCTCTCCGGCCGGAACTCGTTCCTGTACTCCGGAGGCAGGCCCCTGGAAGACGGGAAGACGTACGTCTGGACCGTCGTCAGCAAGGTCCGCACGGCGGGTGGATTAGACATCGATGTTGCGAGCCCGATCGGGTTGTTTAGCGTTTCGGGATCGCTGCAGGGATCGGGCTCGTTGGGGGCGGTTGACGATGCGCTGCTCACTCAGCTTGAGGAGATTCTCGGCAGCAAGCATCACGCTGTCTTCCAACAGATCCGGTCGGGAGGATACCGTCTCACCTCGAATATGTCGTTGAATGACTCGAAGCTGAGCGCGAGCCAGCTCCTGGATCTGCTGATCCAGTTGAGGGATCTGAGCGATTCAATCGAGTTGAGCTTTGAATGACGGAGGATGTGAAGATGATCAGGACAAAAACCCGAACTCGGTACATATTGAAAATCGCAGGCGTGTCGACGGCTCTGTTGCTCGCCGCCGCTGCTGCCGGCTTTACTCCAGGCAGGGGCCCTCTCGCGATGATCCTGAAGGTCATCCCGGAGGTCACAAAGCAATCCCATTCGGCAACCGATTGGGCGATAGCGTCCAAAGGCGACCCGCTCACGACCGGCGACAAGGTTCGAACGGACAAGAATTCGCTGGCCCTTATCAAATTCATGGACCGGAGCATCGTCCGGCTGAGAGAGCAATCGGTGCTGACCGTCGACACGTCAACGGTTGAGGGCAAATTCACAAAATTCATAAAACTGTGGAAGGGCGGCTTCGGTTTTGAATTCCGAAAACAGAAGGATGAACAGTTCCGCCTGACTTCCCCGACGGCCGTCGCGTCAATCCGCGGAACGCGAGGGATGTTAAGCGGGGGTGATGGATCCGATACGCTGATTGTCACCGAGGGAACGGTCAGGTTCGGAAACAACGTCTCGAACAGGGAAGTCGACGTCGCCGCCGGAAACATCGGGATCTCGAGTCAGGACGGCACGATCTCTTCGCGGCGTGCTACGACAAAAGAGCTCGCCGAAGCAGACCGGCTGGCTACGGGCGGGACGCTGAACGAACTCAAGCTGGAGCTTCGTGATAAGCAGGGCAACAAGAAAGAGCTGAAGCTCAAGTACAAGCAGTAACAAGGGTGTCCGCTCCCCTGCGAATTTAAGAGCATTCAATCGTGACGAGGGTCCACGAGTGATTCGTTCTCGACGTTTTTGCATCAACGTTATACTCATTTCAGCCGCACTCCTTGGACGGGCCGCAATCGTTCACGGCCAGGTCTCCGGAAGGGTCAGCAAGATCGACATCGGGACCTTCACACCGGGCAACCCCCTCACCATCCAGGTCGAATTCTCCAACACGGCCGATCTCGACAGGGTAGAGATCGCCTTCCGCCAGTTCGGGCAGCACGACTATAAGCGGGCAGAGATGGCTCTCGAGGGTCACACCGCGACCGCCTCAATCCCGGCGACAGAGCTCGTTCCGCCGTTCATCGAATATTATATCATCCTCTATCTTCGGAACGCCCCCACAGCCGAAACTTACCCTCTCGAAAATGCCCAGGAACATCCCTTGCGGGTGGATCTCCAGGGAACAGAATCGGGCGAGAACGCCCAGATTACTATTTTAAGCCCCGAGCCGAACGAGCGTCTCCGGAGGGAAGACGTCCTGATCTCGTTCGTCGTTTCCCCGGCCGATTCAACGCTCGACCCGAAGGCGACGAGAGTGTACCTTGACGGGCTGGATGTCTCGGGGAAAACCATCGTCACGGACCTGCTGTATGTGCTCAGGCCGGAGAATCTGTCTATTCCGCTCGGGGCCGGGAATCATGTCGCACGCGTGGAGCTCGTCGACAGGCAGGGGAAAACCGTTACCGACCGGGTCTGGAACTTCGGCGTTTTAGAAGCGGGGAATTATGTCGAGGCCCCCTCACCCTGGCAGTACCATTACGGCGCCGTGCTTGAAACCCGGAATGAAAATATTGCCGGCGACGTCACGCCGTACAACCGCGCGACGCTGAATGCGAACGGCACATACCAGGAATTTCGCTTCGACGGGAAGCTCTATGCCACGAACGAAGAATCCGACCGGCGCCAGCCCCAGAATCGATTCTACCTCGGCGCCCAATCACCCTGGGCCCGGATCGGATACGGCGACAGCTACCCGTCGACGTTTCCCGAGTTGATCATGAGCGGAAAGCGCGTGCGCGGTCTCAATGGAAGTCTCATGCTCGGCGCATTCAACCTGGATGTGGCGCACGGCGATATTCTGCGGCGGATCGAGAGCGACACGGTTAAGACATTTCCCGGCGACAGTCTTACCGCAGAGCAGGGAAGGGATTCGACCGGGCACTACGTGCTGTACGATCCCGGCACAGATCGTTGGGCGCAATTGAGAAGCGGAACGTTCAACCGCGAAATCACGATCGTCCATCCGAGCTTCGGCAGGGAGAACGCGCACATCGGCTTCACGTACCTGAAGTCGGCCGACGACGTGAACTCGATCCGGTACGGAACGAGGCCGGAAGAGAACCTGGTCATCGGGAGCGATTTGACGCTCGCATTCGACCGGCACAACGTCGAAATCAACGGCCAGGCGGCGATCAGCGCGACGAACCGCGACATCAGTCATGGGACATTCACCGATGCGGATATCGATTCGACATTTAAACCCCCCACGTACAGCGACGACGACCGGACCAACTTTCGACAGATAAGGGATCTTGTCTCCCGATTCATCACCGTCAACTCAAATCTCGTGCCGCTGTCGCTGAAAAAGCTTCAAACGCTCGCCTACGAAGGAGGATTGAATCTGAACTACTTCGATAACTCCATCCGGTTCAGTTATATCCGTCACGGAGAGAGTTTCGAATCGTTCGGTCAGCCGTTTCTCCGCACGGATGTTGTGGGTTATAACATTTCCGACCGCGTGCGGCTGATGGAGAACAGAGTTTTTCTCTCGGGGGGATTCGAACGGCTCCAGGACAATACCGCGAACACAAAGGCCGCGACGACGACGGGCACGACCGCCAATATCGGAGTGTCCTGTTTTCCACGGACCGACTTTCCCAATGTCACGGTGGCCTACCTTTTTGCCTCAAACGTGAACGACCGGAACCTCTCGGACACGCTCTATGCCGTCGATGATCAGACGAACCGCGTTCTCATTCAACTCGGGAAGGAATTCACGTTCGGTGCGCGCCACAGCGCCAACCTGGGCATCGGCACATCGGTGAGGAATGACAATACGGTGAAACATCTCGATACGCGCAATACCACCGTCTCCCTCAGCACGAGCTCGACGTTCGAGATTCCACTCCAGACTTCGCTGAGCATCACGGTCAATTCGAGCAAGTTTGTCACAGGGCTTGGGTCGTCGGGCGGAGAGATGACGCTCGGCTATACGACGCTCTACGGCAGCGCGCAGTACCGCCTCGCCGGTGACCGGCTCCAATTGACCGGATCGTTGAGCCCCACGTTCGGGGACATCGAACGGGTGCTCGTGAACGCCGGCGCCCAATACCGTATCATGCCGAATCTGAGCGCACAGGGGCAGATGTTTCTATTCTTCAATACGAAGCTGTTCGGAAGCTCCAATCCCACGAACGACGCAGTCTGGAGCCTGATTCTCCGCCTCGAGGTTTGATCCATGCCGTCTCCGATCTCGAAATCTACGCGCACGATTCTCGACTATCTCGGCTTCAGCATTGCTGTCAGCGTGTTCGTCTTGTTTTTGACCCAGAATGTTCTCTTCCAGCGCGCCGAATCCTCCCTCGTCGATCAGCGTTTCCAGGCCCGGGGCCCGAGATCAGAAACCGCCGATTCGTCGGATATCGTCATCGTGGAGATCTCCCAGGCGTCGTTCAATTCGCTGCCGGAAAAGTGGCCCTGGCCGCGCTCGTACTATACTCACCTGATTCGAAATTTGGAGCGCGCAGGCGCAAAAACGATCGGCCTCGACGTCATCTTCAGCACGCCGGATGTCCGTGACCCGGCGGCTGACGCCGAGTTCAAGCAGACGGTGCGCGATAACCCCAACGTCGTCCTGGCGGGGAAAATTGAAACTGAGAACCGGGGCTACACAATCCGCTCCCTCGGCGAAAACTACGGCAACATCTTTGTGGATTCAACCGTCCGGTTCGGCGTCGTCAATATCCGAACCGATGCCGACGGAGTACTGCGGAGATACATGCCTTTTACGACCGACCCCGCCGGCCGGATTCCGACGTTCTCGTTCGCGGTGCTGAATTCCTTTTTCGAGAAACCAGGTTCGCTCACGGCGCTCTACGGCGACGGATTCTTTCACTTCGCGGGTCGAACGATCCCCTGCTACGACGAAACATCCTTCCTGATTAACTACTGCGGTCCGTCGGGGACATTCCGGCGCATCCGGTTCGAAGATGTCATCGACGACAAGGATTTTCTGACCGTGGATGAAAAGAAGTATGGCCTGGAGACCAATACGTTCGACGATTCCGATTACGGATATCTGAACGACGGCACATTCAATGGTAAGATCGTCCTTGTCGGATCTACGGTGCCGGAGGATAAGGACCTGTTTCCGGTGGCGATCGGGCAGGGCAGGCAGGAGGGGGACAATCAGATGTACGGGGCGGAAATCCATGCGAACGTCATCCAGAACATATTTCACGGAGACTTTATCATCCGCGAGTGGATCTGGATGAATGCCGCCATCGTCTTCGGCCTGAGCCTGTTCACGTTTGTCTATACTGCCGGCCTTAAGTCGATCAAGACAAAATTCAGCTCGCTCATCGAAATTCTCGGTTTCGTCATCGTTTTATCAGAATGCTTCATCATCTGGACCCTTTCGATGCAGTTGTTCGTCCGACACAATTTTCTCGTCGAGGAGATGAGCCCCTTCCTGGCGGTCGGATTCAGCTACGTGGCAAGCACCGTTTATCATTACCTCAACGAGCGAAAACAGAAGGTTCTGATCAGGGGGCTGTTCAGCCGGTACGTCAGCCCGACCGTCGTGGACGAGATTGTGAACAACCCGCAAAAGCTCCGGCTCGGAGGGGAGCGGAAAGAACTGACGGTTTTCTTCAGCGATATCGAAAGCTTCACGAGAATCTCGGAGAAGTTGGAGCCGGAGAATCTTGTCGCCATTCTGAATGAATACCTGAGCATGATGACCGAAGTCATCTTCGAGAACCAGGGGACCCTGAACAAGTATGAAGGCGACGCAATCGTCGCCTTCTGGGGGGCGCCCATCCCGCAGCTCGACCATGCTCTTCGTGCATGCCGCACGGCGGTCGCGATGCAGGAGAAGCTTGCTGCGGTGCGTCCGCGGTGGGAGGCGGAGGGAAAACCTTCCCTCAGAGTGCGCATCGGGATCAGCACCGGTGAGATGATTGTCGGGAACATGGGCGGGGTCGGGCACTACGATTACACCGTCATCGGAGACAGCGTCAACATCGGCGCGAGGCTTGAAGGGGCCAACAAGCAATACCGTTCGAAGATCATCGTCAGCGACAGTACCTACGCGCAAGTCGCGGGATATGTTATCGCGCGCGAACTCGACGTCCTGATCGTCGCGGGAAGGACGGAACCGATCCGCGTGTACGAGCTGATAGGGCTGGCGAATGGGGCCGTGGCCAGAGACCGGGTGGACCTCGTTGACTGTTTCACGAAGGGCTTGGAACTCTACCGGAGGCGCCGGTGGCTGCCCGCCATCGAGCAGTTTGAAACGACGCTGCGCCATTTCCCCCATGATTACCCGTCTCAGCTCTACATCGAGCGGTCGAAGGCTTATCTCGTATCGCCGCCCCCGGATGACTGGGACGGGGCGTTCGCTCTGAGGGAGAAATAGCCCCGGAGGGGGATTAAAAGGAAAGTGAAGAGAGCAGCGTCTGCTGCGCGGTGAACATTCTGGTGATCTCGCCTGCCGATCCCGGACTCTTCACCGGCACTGCATCGCACTCGTAGTACCTTCCCCGGGCTGTAAAGACGACGATGCGCATGAACCTCCCCCCGGTTGAGACTTCATAGCTGCAAAACCTGGTTCCCTTCATCTCAAACGATTTGGGTGATGCCGAGACTTCAGCGCCTTCCGAACGGTGAAGGCCCGCGCTGATGTGAGCCAGCAGCTCGAGCCCCTCCTTCTCGACACGGGATGTGGAGAGGCGGTCGAGCGTCAGCTCCTTAATCCCGATTGAGGCGGAAAGGTCATCTTTGACCAGCCAGGCCACCACGGCGGGGATCAGCGTGTCCTCCGTCGAGGAAAACCAGCCCCTGGGAATTCTTCCTCTGAAGACACCGTCGCGTGAGCGGAACATTTGTTCCGTGAGGGGGTAATCGATCCCATAGGGAAGCGATGCGGCGCAGGATATGCATAACAGCGCGGCGAGAAGCGAAACAACGTATTGCTTCACCGGCTCTCTGTGGTTCGGCGGAACTGTTCCGCCTCCAGCGTGAAGGTGAGCGAAATGCGGTGAGTGTCTCCGAGGTCCTGGCTTCGATCAAACCTGGCAAATGAATAATCGATGTCCAGCTTCGGGAGGTGGATGCCGGTTCCGATGTTCAACGACTTGATGTCGCTGTATCCGATGCGCAACGCTGCGAGGTTCTTGTACTCGAATTCCACTCCGCTGTGAAAATCCATGCTCACCCGTCCGATATGGGCGTTTGAGGCGGACTTCCGCCCTTCGAACCGGAAGTCGATGTCAATCGCGGGAGCGACCTGGCCGCCGAACAGGTCGAACAGGTACGCGGTGCCCGCCTTGAGTGTGGGGGAGATGAGCTCATTCCTTCCGGTGTTCCATGCCACGAGGGTTGTGGTGATGTCCTGCGCATTGGCGCCGATTAATAGCCGGTCTGTGGGAGCGTACTGCATCCCGAGGTCGAATCCCACACCGGTGGCCGAGGCGGTCCCGAGCTCACGCCGTATAAATTTGACGTTCGCGCCGTATGAAAACTGATCGCCCGCCTTTTTTGCATACGAGAAATAGAACGCCCAGTCAGCGGCATTGAAATACGTAATCCTCGAGGGATCGATTCCGGCGAGCTTTTGGAGCTGGTCGGGGGGGACCGGATTGCCGTTCGCGTCGACACCGGCATTCTGAGTATTGGGAATGTCATCCACGCCGAGGCGAATCAAACTGATTCCGAAACTTGTGCTCACCCCTGCCGGGAGCGCAAAGGCCGCATAGTCGTAGTTGACCAGCCCGCCGAACCGTTCATCGTGCATCAGCGTAACCTGTGGGTACATCATCCTCGATAATCCGGCCGGATTCCAGTACCCTGCGGTGACGTCGTTTGCGAGCGCCGAATACGCGCCGCCGAGGCCGAGCGCGCGCCCACCCACGCCGATCGCTATAAATTCACCTGCGTACTTTGCTACTGCGGCTCCCGCCCTGGCTGGAACCGGGGATCCGGCGAACAAGAATACAAGGGAGGGGACGGCAATCCATTTTATAAGAGAGACACCGATGCCGCAAACATCGCGCAGGGTCCGGCCGGCGGACGGTTCATTTGCCTTCCCGCTCACTCAACCTCCTTCGCACCAAATTCACGAATAAGAGCCTGGATCACCGGATGGCGCCGGACGGCCGGATCGTGGCTCTCTTTCGGCGGGGGTTCGGACCGGGCGACGGATGAGGCAGTGCGGGCGGTCGCAAGGATCGTATCCAACCGGACCCTCGCACCGTAGATATTCTGCGCCAGCTCTGAAATGAATTCGCGGTTCCGCCTTAGCTGGTCGAGATGAAAATCATCGGGGCAAGAGATCCTGAGACTTCCCGTGCCGACGCCGACGAGGGCCGTTTCCCGGAGCATGGTACCGACCGCGATTCTTTTTTTACACGCTTCGTCGATCAGCATGGGCCATTTTGCCTGCGCCTCGTCGATAGAGATGCCGTCCGCGCGCGGGCTTTCGTTGGCGATGACCGCCGGCCCGGCCGCGGGCATCGCAGCGGAGAGTTCTGAAAAGTTTCGAATGGGGCGGGGCGAGCCGGCGGCAGGCTGCACCATTTGTTCGGGCCGCAATACCGGCTGCGAAGCTTTAACGCTGCCCCGGACGACCGGCTTTTGAGCGCCGGTTTCGGCGAACGGAATCGCCCGCCGCACGTTATCCTCCCCGGGCACCTTTTTTTTTAGCTCATCGAGCTGCTGGAGCAAGGCATCGATCTGAATGCTGCGGTCGAGCCGGATCATCTGCAACAGCCCGATTTCCAATTTCAGGCGTCCGCCGGCCGAGGAGTGGTCCCATCGGATTGCGGCGTCGGTCTCGGCGGCAATTTTTAAAAGGCGAATCAAATCGGACGCAGTGAACGCCTTCGGCGCCTCGAGGTAGCGTTTCTTGTAGACCTCGGAGGTTTCGATCAGTTCCGCCGATTCAGTCGTGCAAACGACAAGCATGCTTCGCAGGTGCTCCATGAGCCCGCCGAGAAATTCGCGCAGATCGTATCCCCGCGATGTGATTTCCCGTATTAGCGAAAGCCCCTCGCCCGCATTCTTATTTGCGATGATGTCCGTCGTGCGGAAAAAGATTTCCTCATCGACGACGTTCAGCATGCGCGCCATCTCCTGTGTGTCGATGTTCTTGCCGCAGAATGAAACGATCTGATCGAAGATGCTCTGTGCATCGCGCAGCGAACCGTCGCTCCGCTTCGCGATCACAAACAACGCATCATCCCCGATCGTGATCTGCTCTTCCGAGGCGATGAAACGCAGCCGGCCTATAATTTCCTCAATCGATATGCGGCGAAAATCAAATCTCTGACAGCGGGAAAGGATCGTCGAAGGAACTTTATGGATTTCGGTGGTTGCGAAGATGAAGACGATGGAGGGGGGCGGTTCTTCGAGCGTCTTGAGCAGGGCGTTGAAGGCCTCCTTCGTGAGCATGTGGACTTCATCGATGATATACACTTTATAGCGGCCCTTGGCGGGGGCGTAGCGGACCGCCTCGCGCAAGTTGCGGATTTCGTCCACCCCGCGGTTCGAGGCCCCGTCGATCTCGAAAACATTGAGGCTGCGCCCTTCGGTAATCTCCCGGCAGAGTTCGCATTCGTTGTCGGGGTTTACGTCGACCGGATGCAGGCAGTTGATCGCCTTGGCGAGGATTCTCGCCGTCGTCGTCTTGCCGACACCGCGCGGGCCGCTGAAAATGTACGCGTGCGACAACCGGTTCGTCGCAATTGCGTTGCGCAGGGTTGTCGCGACGTGCCCCTGGCCGACGATATCCTCGAAAAGCATCGGCCGCCATTTCCTCGCTGTTACGATGTAGGTCATTGTGGAAGTCTCACGGGCGCGCTAATCCTCCGAGCGCTGCAAGTGCCGGTGAAAGAATTCTTCGATCCGGGAATATTCGTCGTACCAGCTCTCCGGCTCGTTGAAGGAATGCGACTCCTCAGGGTAGACCATCGTTTCGAACGCCTTGCCCGATTTCTGAAGCTTCGCGATGAGTTGGGCCGCATCCTGAAAAAAAACATTATCGTCCGCCATTCCATGGAGAATCAAAAGGGGTTTTTTCAACCGGTCGGCAAACGTGAGCGGGGAACTGATGCGGTACGCCTCCGGTTGGTCCTCGGGCTTGCCGAGGCGCGCCTCCGTGTACGATGAATTGTGGCGATAGTAGTTTTCCCAGCTTGTCACCGCCCGGAGCGCGACGCCGCACGCGTATTTGTCTGAGAGAAAGAGTCCCATCAACGTCATAAATCCGCCGTAGCTTCCTCCGTACATCCCCACGCGCGTTGAGTCAATATACCCCAAACTCCTTAGATATTCAAGGCCATCGAGCTCGTCATCAAGGTCTTTTCCCCCCAGATGCAGATAAACGTCGGTCCGGTAGTCGCGCCCATACCCTGCGCTTCCCCGGTACTCAACCTCGAAGACGACATAGCCGAGCTGGGTCAGACGGTGGTGGAACATGTATTCGCGGTAGTAATAACTCCAGCCCCGAAAGACATTCTGGAGGTAGCCCGCCCCGTGAACGAAAACCACAACGGGATATTTCCTTGCCGGAGCAAAATCACGCGGCTTGTAAATCATGGCAGGCACCTTCGTCCCGTCCCTGCTCCGGAAGCTGACAATCTCGGGAATGACCCAATCGACTGACTTGAATTCCTCGGGCATCGAGTGAGTGAGCCGGATTTCGCCCGAATTCCCATTGGATGCGGAACCGTCACTCGAAACGCCGGCGGCCCTTGCGTCACCCCGGGTGGGCACCGAGACAAGCTCCGCCGGCTTCGCAAAGTCGGAATACCGCGCGACAATGAGCGATCCATCCTTCGACATGACCGGCGAATCGTACGTTCCCTCCAGGCGCGAGAGAGGCCTGATCTTTCTTGAAGCGAGATCGAGCGAGAAGAGCCGCCACTGGTGGTGATCGTCCTTGTTCGCAAGGAAGTAGATTTCTCCCCCCGACGGATCGAAGTCAAACCAATGGACCTCCCATGCGCCGCTCGTCAACTGGCGAAGGTTTTTTCCGTCCGGCGACATCATATAAAGCTGGTTCCAGCCGTCCCGTTCGCTCGTTGTCACAATCCGGCTTCCGTCGGGCGCCCACCGTGTCGTTGACAGGCCCCCTTCAACCCATGCCCGATCGGATTCATTGAAAACGAGCCTCGCCTTGCCGCTGTCGGTATCGGCAACGAACAGCTCGCGTTTCTTTCGATCGGAACTGAATCGCTCAATGCAGAGCTTCGTTCCGTTGGGCGAGAGTGACACATCCCCCAGGTAGAAGCGGTCGTCGCCGGGAAGTTTGACCCAAACCGTGGCCCCGGTATCGGACGGTGCGATTCCAAACTTTGTCCTGCCGATGCCCCCCTTGAATGCGTTGGTCGAGACGTCCTTGCCGGTGTAGCGGGGCACGATAAATTCCTGCAGGCCTTCGCGATTCGATTCCGTGAAAATCACCTTCTTGTTATCCGGCGTGATGTCAATACAAGCAAGCGAGACATCTTTCCCCCCGGGCCTGGCAATCTCCGTGAACCCCGGCCCGGCGATGTTGACCATGCCGAGCCGGCCGTCGGAGGAGAAGATCAGATACTTTCCGTCGGGCGACCACCGCAGCGAGTTTTCCCAGACATCGGTGCGCGTGATACGCTCGTAGGTCCGGAAGCTTGTATCGGTGAGAAAGACGTCG
>Ga0137396_10000623_pt1 | contig 17235 bp, 26 predicted proteins | sample czc16metaG_FD_108284 | JGI IMG/M metagenome (GOLD analysis project Ga0137396, IMG submission 108284) | Vadose zone soil microbial communities from Angelo Coast Range Reserve, California, USA - czcobulk3.16 metaG | ecosystem: Environmental > Terrestrial > Soil > Vadose zone | place: USA...
CGTGCGGCCGAAGAGGAAATTCCTCGAAGTCTGCGTGTTCCTTGGCCGTACGCTGAAGGCTCCTCAGGTGCGACGCGTCGATCGCGCATCGAAGTCCAAGGTCGTTCACGTCATTCAGATCAGGCACCGGGACGAGGTGGAGGCGCCCATCACCGACTGGCTTCGGGAGGCATACGAACTGTCTGACGTGCTGTCCTCGAACGCCGACACGATCCGCGCCAACTCGACACCGATACCTAGACCGAAGCAGAATAAAGCGAAGATAGCTCGGAAAAGCGTCGCCGCCAGGAAGTCAAGGCGGCGGTAACGGACGACCTCCCGTTCCAAGCTGGGCTACCCGATGTGCTGTGATGATAACTGGCGAAAAAGCGCTATTACACTCACAAAACAGCTAACCACAACAGCACGCGACCAGTCGATCGGGCCATCTGCCCACTTCGTGATAGTGCTCGCTTAGTCTGCCCTCCAACCGCGACAAGCCATTCGCCTTTTGTATGGACCGAGTTCTCGGCGTACAAATAGCGGAGACGGCCAATTCCGGAGGTCCAAAATGCAGATCCCACAATCTTGTGAACTCCTAGCAGCCCGTTGGCCCATCTGACCACCATCAATCCGGACGGCAGTCCGGAAGTGACAGTTGTATGGGTTGGAATCGACAACGATGAGTTCGTAATTCGCCACCTCGGCATGTGGAAGAAAGTTCAAAACATTCGCCGGGATCCTCAGAGCGCACTGCCTCCAGCGCATCACCCTCCGATCAATTACTGGAAGCGTATTCTGTGTGCATGCTGGTCGACGCGTCATAAGCCGAAAAGACCGCGATCGCCTGGCCGTTGGCATTGACGTCCGCTGCCTCGGGCGCCGCCAACGTCGCTCCAGCAGGCGAGATCGTCTGCGGCACAGACCACGCCCCCATCGTGGCTGGCCGGAAGGAAACGCGAATCATGTTGGCGGCCAAGCTCGGATCGCCAGCGGCCCACAGCAAGACTGCCCCACCCGTACTGGAGCCTGCCAAGATTACGGAGTTTGGAGACTGATCGTTCCCCGATATGAACACTGGTGCGGACCAGGTATTCGAGGACAGGTCACCGGTCACCGTCAATACCGCAGCGGGTGTCCCACCGCTCTGGAACGCCGCTGTGACCACGCCTGTGGCGTCGCTGACCGCACCCGCGAGATAACCGGCGGAAGACGCGGAAAGAACCTGGACCGGCGCGCTCCAGGCCGCGCCCGTGGTGGCTTGCGTAACAGCAACCCAGGCAAGATTTGAATTTCGGTACAAAAGCACGGCAGTCCCGCCCGGAGAGATAGCGGTCAAACCGTAGTGGGTGCCGGAATCCGGACCAGCCAAGGACCCCGATACTGTCCAGGCATTGCTTGATGCCGCCTCGCGGGAAACGTTCAGCAAGTAGTTGGAAAGGCGGCATCGCCGGGTGCAGACTGCGGTGTAGGCCTCCCATGCCACCAACAGGTCGCCGTTGTCGGAAAGTGCTGCGCTATCCAAGGCGATGTGCGTGCCGGTGGCTACCGTTTCCTGTGCCCGCCAGGAACCACCAGCCGCCCGGCGAATGGCGTAGACCGTAGCGCCGTTTACTTGCGGTCTGCCGACACCCCAGACAATGGCCGAGTCGCCCGTGCTGTTCATGAGAAACGATCCGCTGCTAACATTTGGGAGCAACAGCCGTGGCGTTGACCAGGACTGACCCTTAGGACGATCGGCCGTCCACAAGCCCGTCGAATCAAACCATGTTGCTGTTATGTCGCCGGATGTGCTCATGCGAACCTTGGGATACGTGGCCGTCGTGGACAGCGACGGAGTGGCCGGCGAGATGACAGTCGTAGCGGACCAGGCTCCGGCGGCCGAGCGCGTGCGCGACCAGATGTGATCCTCGATGGTGTTGGTTATGGTGCGCTCGTCCCAGACGGCGACCGCCGCACCGTTTGCGTCGACCGCGACTGAGGCTTCCCAGCCTTCACCACCAGTGCTCAGCGGAACAGCGGCCGACCATTTCTTCTGCTGTGCCAAGGCCATACCGCCGGCCAGGATCAACAAAACTGCGAATCCGAGCTTCTTCATAACGTTCTCCTGCTAATAACGTTCATTGTGGGTTTGGTGCTTCTGCTCTTGGCTCTATCATTTCTCCGAGGCCCACGGCGGAAACTGTGACTGCTGGCTGCCTTTGGCCGCCCAGTCCTTCAGTCCTTACTGAATTGAGCTGGCTGTGTTGGAGAACACAGTGTTCGACCTAGAACCAATCAACCGAACTGTGCCCACGATATTACCAAGATCACGGCCAGCATCGCGACATATTCGGCGATGTCTTGGCCTCGCTCGTCTGTCCAGAGTTTGTGTTCAAAGTCTTTCATGGGGACGGCCTGGGCGACACCATACGCTGATTCCTTCCAACCCTCTTTGCTGACGAGCAAACAAAGCCTCGGCAGACGTGTCGCTCGAGGGACGATTGCCGGTGCGGTTCGAGGGATGATTAAGGGAGGAATTGCGATTCCAGCAGGTTCTTCCAAATACTGTGAAGCTCAGCCCTGTCCGCGCAACTCGCTGAAATTACTTGTCAAGTTGCACTCATAACCTCCCGCTCCTTAGGATTCCCAAGAATGCCTTGGACTTCCTGATCGAGCGTTGCAAATTGGGCGTCCGGCGCAGCAATGCAGCGGAAGATCACTCGTCAAAGTCGGTGGAACCTACGTCGCGTAAGCGATAGGGCAATACCGAACCAAGCCCCTGAAACTGGGGGAAGGCGTAGAGACTGGATGGCGAGCACCCCACGTGGGTGAAGGTACAGTCCGACTCTCACCGAAAGGTGAGTCAGATCGCATAACCCAAGGGTCGGCGGTTCAAATCCGCCCCCCGCAACCATGAACGCCACTGCCGATAAGCAGTGGCGTTCACCTCTTGGAGAAGCCTCAGTTCCCCACGAGCCGCCGCTCAGACTTCCCAGAAAAGTCTATGGGTACTGATTCAACTCACCAATGTTCAGCCACAGTGATATTCAACATCTCTTCGAGGTCCGTGTGCCGACCATAGCTGCCTTATCTCATCTTGCTGGAGCACCGTTCTGAGACACTCAATCTGGCGCAGAGCTTCTCGTAGGAAATCAACTGAGTCGGGTCGTGACCTCCTGGCGTGGCACCAGGGATCGGGTTCAGCCGACGGGAAGGACCAGCACAGTACAAGACCTCTGTACCGGATCCAGTGCGGTCGTTAAGCGCGGGGATGTAGCTCTGCTGGTTAGACCGCCTGCCTCTCACGCAGGAGGCCACGGGTTCGACACCCGTCGCTCCCGCTATTCTCATCGGGGTTGGCATGAAAGCCGTGCAGTATGATGTGACACTTTTCGACACCATCCTTGCCGATCCTCTCTTCTTTACTAGAGTCAGCGGTTTACGAGACATCCCCAGCCCGCCTTGGTCGAGATTTCCGCCCCGAAGCTGACTGAACAGTGGCAGGTCTACATCGAGGCCGAGGGCGAGTACCTCAGTTCCCGCTGAACAACGATGGTACCTGCCTTTCCGCAACGCCGATCGGTGACCCAGTACGGAATTGTGGACGACTTCGCGGCACGTGCTCAGAACACTCTCGCTGGTGGAGGTTGATCGAACGTTAACAGCCGCGGAAGATGATTCGTCCGGGGACCACCAGCTTAATCTCAGTGCCGGCACTAGAAGAACTCCCCAGCGTGAGCTTGCCTCCGATTCGAGCGGCCCGCTCCCGCATCGCTTGCAGTCCGAAGTGTCCCTCTTTCCCCCTCTCCGCCACAGCGGGATCGATACCTATGCCGTTGTCATCTACACGCAGGACAAGGTCGCGCGCATAACGGAGCTCTATCTCCAACCGAGTTGCCCCCGAATGTGTCCATGCATTGCGGATGGCTTCGTAACCGATGCGGTAAATGTCATCACCGACGATGACATGCATCTCTCTGGGATGGCCAACTACAGAAAATGTCACCGCCATGGTGCTGGGGATGAGGCCATCTTCGGTTGCGCGCCGGGAGCGCTTCAGCGAGGTCGTTTGTCTGCGTGGTCACGGTGCTGAGAGAATTTAGAGCGGCCTGTCCTTCTTGCATGGCGGTCGCGAGCCAGACTGAGAGCCGTTCCATGGCTTGACGCATCCGGATGGGATCGGTGGACAGCTCCAGCGCATCATCTGCAACCAGCTTGCTGCCTTGGATGGTCTGGAGGCAAGTGTCATGGAGGTCCCGTGCCATTCGCGTGCGTTCCGCCAAACGCTCATCGAAGCGGGCTCCGATGGCTCTCGAAATCTGTAGTACACGCAGTCGGTAGATAACCCATACGATGAGGACACCGGATACAACGCAGAGAATTCGGAACCAGTTCGTCTGGTAAAAAGCAGGGATAAGAGTGAAGTTCATGGCCCGACCTTCATGCGGATTGATAGATTGATACGCCTCCCCAATTGCTAGTAAGCCATAGCGAACCTCCTTCTACCCGCGAACTGAGCAAACGCAACTGGCAGACCACAACGCGAGGGAGACCATCGTTCGTAATCAGCTGAAAGCAGAAGATGATTAAGCGGAGTTGTTGAGAAGATTGTGTTGAAAGTCGAAGTGTTGACTCTGGCCGACACCAATTCTGGCAGACAATCGTCGATTACTCGTCGACGCAAATTGAGCGAGTTGTCAGCTGGCGGTGCTGGCTGGCATCGGTAAAAAGTGCGACCCTTCAAGATCTTTGAAAGCCGCTGCACTGTATAGCTGGAATGCAGGTTGGCTGCATCGCGGCCTGGAATGAATTGCTAAGCTTCGAGCTTCGTCGATTGAATCATTACCGAAAGACCCGCAGCAGTTCCGTGTGGCTGAAAATCCGGGCCGTGGCCTCCTAAGCTGTGTCGGCCAGAAGCCTCGGCTTGCCGTCAGCCTAGGTCCCAATATAGTATTGAGTACGGACTCAGTTATAGCGAATCCCAGTGGCTCGCCCTGGTCGCATCGAGGTTTACGACACAAACTTCAAGCCTGTGAATCTTAGCAGCGACGACGATGGTGGCCTCGCGTTCCTCGATCGCGCAATCCCCGAAGGCTTTGCTCCCTTCAACGTGCAGGACGTCAATGGGAATCTCTATGTGACCTATGCTAAGCAGAATGCCACCAAGCACGACGACCTCGATTTCCCGGGCTTTGGATTCGTGAACAAATTCTCACCCAAGGGCAAGCTGCTGCAACGGCTGGAGACCGGCCCGTGGCTGAATGCGCCCTGGGGTGTAGCACTGGCACCGGCAAATTTCGGCTTTTTCAGCAACCACCTGCTGATCGGCAACGCCGGGAGCGGGCAAATCGCTGTTTATGACGTCGATAGTGGGCGCTTCGATGGTCTCCTCCGCGACGCCAATGGACATGCGATCCAAAACGACCGTTTGTGGGCACTGCGCTTTGGCAACGACCATGCAGCTGGACCCAGTAATTGGCTGTACTTCACTGCAGGTATAAGCGATGAAGCGCACGGCCTGTTCGGTTTCCTCACACCTGCGGACAAGAGCGCTCCGGAGGCCACCGGCGACGATCGATAGGTCAGAATCTGCGGCGGGTGGCCTTGATCAAAGCGGAGGCTTTGTCAAGGGACAGCCGCCCCAAGACCTCGCGATATATAGCGTGGCTGCCTGCTCTCGGACGGATGGGATGAATCTCTCGGTTTCCCCGGTGCGAACGATTGCAATTTAAGCATGGTTTGAAAGGAACGTAATGAACGTGTTCTCTGTACTTCTCTTTACCCCAATTCTAGCTGCACTTTTTGCGGTCGCCCCGGATCCGCCTCAGCCGCCAACCGTGGGCAATCTAGCCCCCACTTTCACCCTGCCCAACCAGGAAGGAGTGCAGGTGTCGCTTGATCAGTTCAAGGGCAAATGGGTCGTGCTTTACTTCTATCCTAAGGACTTCAGCTCGGGCTGCACTGTCGAAGCTCACAATTTTCAGCGCGGCATCGATAAATACACAGGCAAGAATGCCGTGATCATAGGCGTAAGCGTGGACACCGTGGATTCTCATAAGAGCTTCTGCGCCAAGGAAGGCTTCAACTTCAAGCTACTCGCCGATTCGAGCCATGCGGTTGCGCAGAAATACGGCTCCATAATGGAATACGACGGGATAATTCTTGCCGCCCGTAACACCTTCTTGATCGATCCCAAGGGCGTAATCAGAAAGGTGTATCTGAAGGTCAGCCCGCAGGGTCACAGCGAGGAAGTGCTGGCCGACCTCCAACAGTTGCAGTCCGCAAAGTGAGAGCTTCCGAAGTTCGCAAAGCGACCCGCAACGATTCCGTGACCCTGTCGAAGAGACGACCCGCGCTCTCGACACCCTGGTGCAGCAGGGAAAGGTCCGCAACATCGGCTGCTCCAACTGGCAGGCATGGAAGACCGCCAAAGGCCTCGGCGTCTCCGAGTTCACGAACCTGGCCCGATTCGACACGCTTCAGGCTTATTATTCGATCGCCGGCCGCGATCTCGAACGGGGGAATCGTTCCCATGCTGGAATCCGAAAAGGTCGGCCTGCCCGTGTGGAGTCCGCTTGCCGGCGGCTTGCTTTCCGGCAAGTACAGCCAGCCGCACCAGAAGCCCGCGGATTCGCGCCGCTTCGGCAGTGTAGCGTTCATGGTTTCAGAGATCGGATCCGTCCAGCGCTGATTTGCCCGGTCCCCTCGATGCGGGTTCTGGAGTGAGCGCAACTCTGCGTTAGCCGGAAGCATGAACCATGAAGAGAACGGTCCTTCGCGAAACCCAGAGCTTATGACCTTAGCGGACCGAAGGACGCGCCTTTTGACCGGATCGGCATGATTCCAGTGAGCTGATGATTCAGCAACTCAGGAATCGATGCCGCTATTTGCCTTATACAATCGGCTGTCGAAGCGCCCATCTTCAAAAGCTGTTGAAACAGTGAAATGTCGCCATTTCTCGGCCTCGCTCGCACGCGCAGCTTCTGCTTGTTGCACCCGCTTTTCCGCATCGACACCGAGGATCAGCCGCGACGGCACCTCGTCGCTGTTCACCAGTTGCACAATTAACTCCGCAATCTTCCGCGGATCGCCTTCTGAACGCCCTTCGCTGCTTCGCAGCAGCTTGAGTATCGAACCGACCGAGGCCTCGTAGTCCGGCAGCAGGTCGGGCGCATTCTGAAGTGCGCGCCGCGCATAGTTAGTCCGGATACCTCCGGGCTCCAATGTGCAGATCTTGACCCCGAACGGCGCGACTTCCATCGCCAGAGCGTCGCTGAAACCACCCGCAGCCCACTTGGCCGCGTGATACGGCGTATTGCCGGCAAACGCCAGGCGACCACCGATCGAAGACACCTGAAAGATGTGACCGCTTTTCTGCTTGCGCATTACTGGCACGGCGGCGCGCGTTGTGTACACCACGCCCGTAGGAGCATGTGTCCACGACCGCTTGGAAGTCTTCCGCACTCGTCTGCTCGAATGGCGCACACGGCCCATAACCGGCATTGTTGATCAACACGTCCAGCTGTCCGAAGGCATCCACCGCTATTTGCACGGCGGCTTTTGCTGCGGCTTCTTCGCGCACTTCCAGCGTTACGGGCTTCATCCGCTCGCCATACTGCGCCACCAGAGGTGCCAGTTCCTCCGTCCGACGCGCTCCAGCTACGACGCTGTCGCCTGCGGCCAACGCCGCCTCGGCGATGTTTCGCCCCAAACCGTTTCCGCTTCCCGTAATCAACCAAACCTTCGCCATTGCAATATCCTCCTCTGCCTGAGATGATGAATAACTGATTGGATGCTCATGTATTTTTCCCGGAAAGTTTAGCTACGGATACAGTGTCGAAGACAGATTGAGTTATGTAGGAGTTCAGTGGCTCGTCCCAAGAGCGAAGACAAGCGAAATGCGATCCTCGACGCCGCGACCCGAGTATTTGCGGAGCGCGGCCTTACGGCTGCGCCAACGTCAGAGATATCAAAAGAGGCCGGCGTCGCCGAGGGAACTTTGTTTACCTATTTCAAGACCAAGGATGATTTGGTCAATGCGCTTTACCAGGAGATCAAGTTAGAACTCGCAGACGCGATGATGTCAGGTTTCCCGCGTAGGAAGAGTGTTCGCACCAGGCTGCAACATGTGTGGGAGGGCTATGTGAATTGGGGGGTGGCCAATCGCGAGAAGCGCAGGGTCCTGGCCCAATTGCAGGTCTCGGGAATCCTTTCGAAAGAGTCGATCGAAGCGGGAAGCGCGCCCTTCGTCGAAATGCAGAACACGATTCGCGACGCGATTGAGCGACACATTCTGCGCGCGGACCTTCCGATTGAGTTGATTTCGAAGACGATGGCGGCTTTGGCGGAAGCCACCATGGATCTGATCGTGCTGAAGCCAGCCACGGCAAACAAGTATCGCATTAGTGGATTTGAGATCTATTGGGCGGGGATCGCACGGAAATAAGTTTTTGCATCGAGTAGATGAGTGAGTAATCAGATTCTTTAAGGAGCGCGATTATGAAATACAGATTACTTGGCAGGAGCGGACTGCGGGTCTCCGAAGCGGCTCTAGGCACCATGACCTTCGGCGACGAGAACTACCTTGGATTCCCCGCCGCCATTTCGGGTAATGAGCTTGCTGGTCGGGCCTACACACAAGCGCAGAAGTTCGGCGCGCAAATATTGCTCGCCAACGCAACGCGCCTTGTTTGCAGCCGGATACCATACGTCGTCGAATTAGAGGATGGCACCAGAATCCCGGCACGAGCTATTGTTATCGCCACGGGAGCCAGATACCGGAAATTAGCGCTGGAAAACCTGTCGCGCTTTGAAGGAATCGGCGTATATTACGGCGCTACGTTCGTTGAGGCGCAGCTATGTAGCGGCGAAGAAGTCGTTGTCGTCGGCGGCGGAAACGCTGCAGGTCAAGCCGCCGTGTTTCTGGCCGAGAGCACGAAGCATGTGTATATGCTGCTCAGATCGGAGGGTTTGGCCGACACTATGTCTCGCTACCTGATCCGCCGCATCGAAGAGACGCCTGCAATCACCCTGCTGCCGCACACAGAAATCATTGCTCTCGAAGGCAGGGATCATGTCGAGCGTCTTACCTGGCGAAATAATCGAACCGGGGAAACCGAAGAAAAAGACATTCCTCATGTGTTTGTGATGACTGGGGCGATTCCTAACTAGCTCTGGTTGCCTCACGGAGGAACTTTTTGGTCGCGGGTTCCACGTTGAAGGCGTCCTGAGCCTTTTGAATAGTGGCTAGCGGAACGAAACAAATCCCCAGATGGAAAAGTATGCCCATACCGCCAGCGCGAGAGAAACAAGGCCCAAACTCCCCGCAATTTTGGAGGCTACTTTGAAATGCAACTTGTAGAATAAGACCGTCGCGACGGCTGAGACGGCAGTGATCCACACGAGAATCAGAAATATGCGGATCTCGGCAATGCCTATGCCGCCCAGCATTACGGCCCCACTGCGATGTCTTGAACCTCATCTTCTGCCCGAAGTCTGGAAAGGAGGGGAAGTCAGAAGCCTCTCCTTTAAGGCGGAGCTTTAAGCGGGCACGGAACGATTCAGCCTACCTCTGCGCCGCCTGAACTCCTCGCAATGCGGGTGCGCTCACCTGCGACAGTCAGACCAGTGCGAACTTGGGCGCGAGCCGCTGCCGTCCCATGATGCTTTTCTGCGTAATATCGGAAGCAGGACGTCTTCGAACGTCCGGCGGGCCCGCTCGTTCGCATCCATCCCTTCACGAAGATAAACCGCATAGTAGTTTCCGGTTACCTCTAGAACGGTCTCGCCGTTGAAGGTCGCAAAACGCAGAGAGCGCTGGTCCAGGTGCTTTTGCGGCCTTCCATACACAACAAGAGGGCTCAAGTAGAAGCGGTCCGGAATGGAAGAGCGTTTATTTGAACACCTACATAGGTGAGCTCCTTAAAGTATCTTTGCTGCAACATACGCAAGCTCGGATCAGAAATGGAGGACGGCGGTGCTGCGTACTCCGGCCGGTGGAGGGACATCTCGGTGGAATGCGGAATCACGGCCGGCGTGGTCAGCAGCGTCTGTGGGGTCGCAATGAAAGAGAAATTTTCCTCCGGGAACTGCAACCCGGCGTCCCTTAACGCTATACCGACATCGTTTAGTCTGGGAAAAGCCGCATGACAAGTGTTGCAGGAGGTGTTGTACTGCCGGGAAAATTGGGCGGTGCCAGAAGCCTCTCTAGGAACCACCAGGGGAGTTGCGATTGTGGCAATCAGGACTAGAAACCCCAAGTCAGCGTAGCAGACTAGATTGCGCATGTTCGTTTCCCCCATTGCGCTCTGGGATTCATATCGATGCCGAAGGACCTAGAATCGAGAACGGACTGGAACGCGTCCTTGGCACATACGGATGGGCGGTGATCTGTCCCTGAAATTCACGAGCCCAGTGCCCTGGAATCCCTGTGCCACAGGCTGGGCAACAGCCATTTGGAGTCAAATGGTAGCCTGTGATGAGGTAACTGTAGCGCTCAATCAGCAGTTGCCGGCAGTTGTGGCAACGTGTGTTCTCCAAGTCTCCAACCTCGCCAGGTAGATTCCCGGCATATACGTGCCGTAGACCCGCATTCTTGCCAATCTCCGCCGCTCGCATCAAGGTCTGCGCGCTGGTGTTGTCCGGGTCGGTCATTTTGTAGTTTTTGCGAAACGCCGTGGCGTGCCAGGGAATTTCCGGAGACACACTTGCTGTGAATTCTGTTAGCCGCTTCAGTTCGTCATCCGAGTCATTGAAGCCGGGAATCACGAGCGTGACAATTTCGAGCCAGAAGCCCATTTCGTACAGGCATCGAATCGTGTCCAGGATGGGTTGCAAGCGGCCGCCGAGTTGGTGATAGCGGCGGTCATCAAAGCTCTTCAGGTCAACTTTGTAGAGGTCCACCCAGGGACGCAGGTACTCGAGCACCTGCGGGGTGCCGTTTCCGTTGGAGACAAAGGCCGTCAACAATCCTGCGTTGCGGGCTTCCTTGAAAACGGCCACCGCCCATTCACTGGTTATCAGGGGCTCGTTGTACGTGCTCACCAGGACCTTGGCGCCTTGATGTAGAGCTTGCTGCACCAGTTGCTTCGGGGTGGCTGCCAACGGGGAACCAACTGCGGTCGGGTCACGGAGCGCCTGGGACGTCACCCAATTCTGGCAATAGGAACAGTGCAGGTCACAGCCCAACATTCCGAAGCTGTACGCCAATGCGCCGGGATATGCGTGGAAGAACGGTTTTTTCTCGATAGGGTCGCACTGCACTATACCGGCGTAGCCCCAGGGAACGTACAGAGTCCCGCCTCGGTTGTAGCGAACCTTGCAGACACCAGGTTGGCCCTCGGGGATGGGGCAGCAGTGACCACAGGCAAAACAGCGGACCCGGTTGCGGTCGAGTCTCTCGTAAAGCTCACCCTCGCGGACATTCTCGTAAACGATATCCCGTAGCGTAGGCATATACCGCTGCCCAAGTCAGCCGATTTTCAAACCCTATTTTACTAAAAAGTGTACCCGTGAGGCGAACCGAGGGGCCCCTCGCGCCCCTCGCATCCGCTCCCGACGCGGCCGCCAGACAATCGCACTCGATCAGGTGCCCGTTTGGAAGCACGACCGAGACTGACCAACCACCTGTGTCACCCCAGCTGCCACTTCCGCACCGATGAAGGATGTTCCTGCGGCTCCGCCACTTCGTCTGCTTCTTTCGCTCACGGGCGTTTCTAGCTTAGCTAGCGTACGGATTGAACCGAGTCGCGCAGCGAGAGTTTCCCGCGGAGACGACCGTCGACGCGGCCGACCCAGAGAACAATCAGGCTACGCTTCAAAACATCCGACTCTGGGACTGGCATGCACTCCGGGACACGCTGCGCCAGATTCAGGAAATCCGCACCTACTACGACTTCCCCGACATCGACATTGATCGCTAGTGCTGGAGCTTCGCCTTGGACATTTATTTGGTCGACGGCTACAAGACCAGCGAAGGCCATCGAACCCGACCTCCTGGCGCAATTCCCCCTGCTCGAAGACGTCCTCTCGGCGGCTGGTATTGTCGCCTGGCCCATGGTGGAATTCGAGGCGGACGAGGCGCTCGCTGCCGCGGCGGTCGCGGCCGCTCGGGATCCGCGTGTCGAACGCGTGATCATCTACTCTCCCGTACACCCGCGACGCTCCGGACCGACATCGCACTCTTTGAAGACGTGGGCAGTCCGTAGGGATGGATTCGAGATGAGCAAATTTGGCATGTAGGGCCGTTGCAGCCTCTCGGACGAGACAGGTGGAAGGTTTTTCTGATCGAGGGCGGAAGAACAGTTCCGCCCTCTCTTCAAGCACGTTACGAAGAATCACGTGCAGCATGTTTTTTGCTCTGGCATCTAGAAATGTGCCAGCAATCGACCAAGGAGGGGCTCTTTCTCCCTCTCCTCCTCGTCGTGCTCGGCCGGTTCCATGTTCAGGACGGCCGAGAGCTGTTCCGAGCCTGGGACAACGAGGACGTCAAAGATCAGACCGGCGGGCAGATCGCCTAACGTAATTTGTTTGCCGTCCGCGAACTCAAATATGTCCCGCTTTGGGTGTTTTAACATTCTAAAAACCGCCTCGGCCTCGGGGCCGAAGGGGAACGACACTTGCTGACTTTCTGAAAACCGAAACATGACCCTGGTCCGGTCTATCAGGCAAACCGGACAAGGGCGTGGGTTTTCGAGCTCGGTTTCCCGAACTACCCAGTTCGCGTGCAAGTGCATTTTCTTGATTCCAAGGCGCTGTCCCGCCTTGCCCTCTTCGATCTTGTTTGCATGCTCAGCCGAGAACCAACACATACGTTCATCCTCCAATCTTGGAAATTGAGCCGACCATCGAGTCTTTGGAAAAGCGGTGATGGCCCCCAAGTTCTGTTTTGGGAGTTCAGGCTTGTCCCCGCAGGCGGGAGCGAGGATGTCGTGGGGGGGCGGCGGATCTGGTGCCTACTTCGTTGCCCTTGAGGTCTGAGCAGGCGCTCGGGTCTGTCCTTCCATCGCCCTATCCTCCTCCCAGACTCGCCGTTACATTATCACCAGAGGTTCGCCGAAGCAAGGGGGTGATGAGCAGAACGCATCCCCTTTGAGTGAGCGAAGAGACGCTTTCCAGTGCGCGTCTGCCCGCATCTTCCTCGGGCAGATCAAGTTTCAATTCTGAGAGTGGGGTCATCGCGCGTGTTGGGGTCCAGGCGAAAGATATGTCGTCTTGACAGTAGAACCGCTCCAACACAGAGCGTGCTCACCAGAAGCGGGAACCAAACCGGCGAGATCCAGGGGACAGGGATCAAGAAGAGGACATCGGTATCCGTCAATGAAGATGGCCACCGGATTGTCGCGCACAAGGTGGCATAGTATGCGACATCCCAAATTGCGAATGTCCAGAGAAACATAGCCCATCGTCCCTGCTGCCAAGAGCGCCACGCTGACGAGCACAAAAATGGTCGCGGCCTCACGATATACCTCGAGTTTCAATAGGCAGACCGGAAGCACAGCGGGTTCAAGCACCATCGCTCGATTGAGAACTTCTGAGAACCGCGCTACCCGGAGAGAGAGGCACCGTAACCTGCCGCTGCTCCGGCACAGCCCGGAGATACACCACAACTATTCCTTCCACAACGGCGAAGGGTGCTGCGAATAGGGCAGAAGTAAAGAGTTGAGCTCGAGTGATTGAAATTGGTTCTCTTTGCCAGAAAAAATAGGAGATCAATGGATCAATGGGACCGCAATCGAAAGATTGACCCACCAGGGATGTGCCATACCGAAGAATGTATCGCATTGTCTCTCTGGCGACATGACTGCCCGAAGGCGAAGTTTTGACGTTGTTTCTTTTCACGCTACAGGAGATGGGTGGTTTTTGCGCTCATGCCAGCCGTCGTGTGCCGCGCGCGACCCGGTGCGCGATGTAGCGATCATCGACGCGCTCACGGCGGGACTGTGCACCCTCGCCATCACGCCGCTCGTCTCTCGTTGGATGCTGGACATCCAGAGCATCTATCCCGGACACCTCATCTGGGTACGATCGGTGATGCGACTTGCGCTCGCAGGATTGCTCAGTTCATTGAGGCCGCGGGAGACGGATTAGAAACCTGCGGGGAATTGTTGAAAATTAGATCGGACACAAAAAACCAGCATTTGCTGGCTCGTAGAAAGTACTAGGTAAGCTAAGCGTTCCCTCCGTTATCTTCCACTGGTTCGACGAGCTCTGTGGCCTTGACTTGGGCGTCCGGGAGCGACAGCCCATCAAGTCTCCGGATTACGTAGAGCGGCCGAGGCAGGAGCTTGTTCGACAAGCGCAGTAAGCATCCACGTCGCAGACGTGCTCCACGGTTTCGTGGTTTTTCTCGTCGTGGTCAATTTAAAGGCGATCTTTGCTGACGTAGTTGTCCTCGCGGAGCTAGACGGCCTCACTGCAGGTGTTGTGGAATCCTACGTCCAGAATGTTTACGTCACTGTGGCGGGAATTCAGGCCGGACATCGCATTTTACTTACCCGTTAGCAAGAAGGCCGCCAGTAGTTCTCGCTGCAACACCTTTATTGAGCTGAATTCAGATCGCAATTCCTATCGCGGCCGGGTTTCCAGGAACTGCACAGGATTACAAATCGAAATACAAGTAGAACTCATTTGGAACCGGTCGCAGGTTGACTGCGGCTAGCTCGCGTTCCCGCTTGTAGGTGAGCCAGGTCTCAACGACGTCCGGCGTTAAGACTTCTCCCTGAAGCAGCCATTCATGGTCCTTTTGCAATGCATCGAGCACCTCCGCAAGTGAGCCCGGTGTGCTTCTGACACTACCTGCTTCCTCTGGCTCCAGCTCGTACAGGTCCTTGTCAATCGGCTGGCCGGGGTCGATTTTGTTCCGGATCCCATCCAGACCTGCCATTAATGGGCTGCAAAGCACAGGTAGGGGTTGCTCGCCGGGTGCGGACAGCGGAATTCAATACGTTTGGATTTGGATTTGTTGGAGTATACGGGGATGCGCACAGCGGCCGACCGGTTGCGCTGGGAGTACACCAGGTTCACAGGAGCCTCGAATCCCGGCACCAGGCGCCGGTATGAGTTTGTCGTCGGAGCGCAGAGACCTAAAAGCGCCGCTGCGTGGCGCAGCAGACCGATGTAGTACTTGGCTGTCTGGCTGATTTGCGCGTAGCCCTTCTCCCCAAAAAAGATTGGTGTCACCGCTCCACAGGCTTTGATGAGTGTGCATCCCGGACCCATTGTCACCAAAGATCGGCTTTGGCATGAAGGTGGCTGTTTTGCCGTGCTTTGTGGCTACATTGCGGACCAGATATTTGTAGTACATGACGCTATCGGCCATCTTCGTCAGCGTCGTGTACTTCATGTCGATCTCGCCCTGTCCGGCTGTGCCCACCTCATGGTGATGGACCTCAACGGGAACACCCACTTCTTTCATCTTCAGGATGATCTCCGAGCGGACGTTCTGGAGCGTATCGGCCGGTGGCGTCGGAAAATATCCTTCCTTGTGTCGTAGCTTATAGCCTAGGTTTGGGCTCTCTTGCCTTCCTGTGTTCCAGACACCCTCGTTGGAGTCGATGAAGTAGTAGCCGCGGTGTGCGGTCTGGTCGTAGCGCACATCGTCAAAGATGTAAAACTCTAGCTCCGGGCCCCAGTAGCTAACCTCCGCAATCCCAGTAGTCCTTAGATATTTCTCTGCCTTCTGGGCGATATAGCGTGGGTCACGACTGTAGCGTTGACGCGTAACGGGATCCAGCACGTTGCAGATCAAATTCAGCGTGGGGACATCAAGGACCGGATCGAGACAAGCGGTCTCAGGGTCAGCAGCCAGCAACATGTCACTTTCATGAATCGACTGAAATCCGCGAATACTGGAGCCGTCGAAACCGATGCCTTCCTCGAATAGCTCGTCGTTGAGGTCTTCAATGGGGATCGAAAAGTGCTGCCATACTCCTGGAAGGTCCGTAAACTTCAGATCGACAATCTTCGCCTTGGCCTCTTTCGCTAGTTGCCGCACCTCGTCCGGAGTCTTGGGCATGACCCGATTCTCCCTCACCCTACGCGATATTTCTGCCGGCCCTTCGCTGTGCGCAGAATTGTATTCCCAGGCAAGGCAATGATCTCCGACCTGACTCTTGTCCCTGCCGTTGTGTTATTTGGACTAAGCGGGGTCTCCTGGATCCGGAAAGCCACCTTCGCCAGCTCCCGAGAGATTGAGTCCTTTCTCGTACCGGTCTAAAAATAATAAGCATACAATGAAAAGAGTTCGTTGGCCGGCCGAGTCTCGATTCGAGATCCGAGCCTGGCTTGTTCATCTGACCCAGTTCTGGACCTCGTCGTTTACGAAGACCCACCTTGGTCTCCCCTGGTCCAAAAGGAGGTACAGGGTATGCTGGGGATGAGCTTGCTTTCCTTCCTGATTGTCACTCTCATCGGGGCAGTCGTTGCTGTCGCCTACCACTACGTTATCCGTTATCGGTTTCTTGAGGGCCATGATGCCGTGTTCGGGAAGCTGATCGTCGGTTGGTTTGGAGCGTGGCTGGGCTCACCCGTGTTCGGGCACTGGCTCTGGAAGATTGAGAACGTGTACGTCGTGCCCGCCATCTTGGGTGCGATGGCAACCGTCCACTTAACTGTTCTGATGGGAAAGGTGCTTGCCAAGCTAGCAAGTATGCGGCCCGCTGTGACGGAAGAAAGGAAAGAGGAAATCCGTCCTGGCAAGCCGGCAGCAGCAGCTTAACAAGCTGCTACGCAATTAGCAGCGCCGACCTGTAGTGGAGCGAACAACCGGCCAAAGGGCCGAGGAAGTATTGGTATGCCCGAGCGAAAGATCCTATGCGTTTCTTTCGAGAGAATGGTTTCAGACAACCGCTGCATCCCTCTGAAGGAAGGGGGATATGACGTGACTGCGACCACCCAATGTTCAAGGAGGTGCTGGAGTTGCTGAGTCGTGAGAAGTTTGAAGCCGTCATTGCTGGCCACCGATTTCCCGCGGAAGAAAAATATGTACTGGCAGCCAAGACCAAGGAGAAGTCGAAAGGGCGTGTTCTGCTGGTGTGCCGCGCCTCTCGAGACTCCCAAATCCTTGCAACCAGCCGAGTGTACGCACTAGAGGGCAGCGCGGGTCTTCTGTCCGCGGTGTCCGCGTTGATCCCCGCCGAGGCGGGAGCTAGGTTGCAAGCGGCAGCCTGAAGCGTAATGTCGGTCTTCGGGATTGCATGAACTGACTGACTGAAGCGTGTAGTAAGCATTCTCAACAACGGTGTGCCATGTTATTCCGAGAGGAAGACGAAGACC
>Ga0137396_10000624_pt1 | contig 17234 bp, 15 predicted proteins | sample czc16metaG_FD_108284 | JGI IMG/M metagenome (GOLD analysis project Ga0137396, IMG submission 108284) | Vadose zone soil microbial communities from Angelo Coast Range Reserve, California, USA - czcobulk3.16 metaG | ecosystem: Environmental > Terrestrial > Soil > Vadose zone | place: USA...
ACGAGAACGACCGTGAGCAGCGCGAAGGGAAGCGCGTCCCCGTTGATATACGAAAAGATGTACCAGACCTGCGGGGTCAACAGGAGGAAGCCCAGCGCCGGCGTGAACGTGGTCGCGCGGAAGATCATCCAGGTGACCAGGCCCCAGTAGAGCGACACTTGAAACAACCGCATCGCCGTGGACGGCGCCAGGCGCAGGCCGTTGCCCAGGGCGGCCGCCTTCCCGAAAGCCCAATAGACGATATCCGCTTCGTCCAGATAGGAGATGCCGTACCGGCTGTACGTCGTCGCGGTCTCGGGAGCGCCTACCGGCGGAGGCAGCCAGTGCTCGCGAAAGTAGTGCCCGGCACCGAGGTGCAGGACCTCGTCGGGGTGGGCGTTGATGGGGCTCCTCACCGCCATAACGCCGACCAACACCGCCGACGCGACGAGTTGGAGCAGGAGCACGGCGGTGAGCGCGCGCTCCCAGTCCACGGTGTGGGCGACGGAGGAGCGGCTCGTCGCGCGGAGCGCGCGGCGGCCCGGCGCTCCGAGCCTCTCACCGATCTCGGGCTGCTCGACGTTCAGGTCCTGAGCTCTCATCGGTCTCCCGTGGCGTCGTCTTGCGCTCGAAGATCGCGAGCCAGATATCGGAGCGCGGAGCGTAGACGGCGGCCTCGGGGCCCCAGACGTATCGCGTCTGCGCGGCCGACACGATCTCGACGAAACCAACGCGATCGAAGCGTCTCTGATACTGGTCGAACCAGGTGAAGATCGTCTTGTCGGAGTCGGGCGTGAGTATCCATGACGTGTAGACGTTGACGAAGACGACGAACCGAGGGTTCCAGGTTTCGATCTCGTGGATCATCTGGCGCTGCATTGCCGCGGCGTACGGCTGATGCTCCATCAGCGCATAGGTGTAAATGTATCCGGTGGCCGCCAGCCGCCGGGCATAGAAATAGATCTGCGGCTCTGAGCCGACCACCGCGATCCGGTCGTCCGCCGACGTGCGCTCGCTGATGTAACGCGCGATCTCGACAGACTCGGGAAACGGGTTGAATCCGTAGATGGTGCGGAGCACCTGGCGAGGGGAATCCGTGAAGAGCATCGCACGCTCGAGGTAGACGAGGTGGACAAGCGGGATTGCGGCCAACGCGATCGGGATCCCGTATCGCAGCGTCGGGCGGACCGACGAGAGTCGTCGCGCGATGGCATCGACCGCGACGCCGGCGAGGATCCCGAGTACGGGAAGCAGAAGGATGAAGTACTGGGGTCGGAAGTAGAGGCCCGCGGAGGTCGCGAGGAGTGAAGTCCCGAGAAGGAGCGTAATGAAGCGGAGGCGGGCGCGCGCCCCAGCGTCCCAGAAGAGCGCCGAGAGCCCGAGGCCCGCCAGCGCCACGACGAGGTACGATGTGGGCAGGATCCAGCGCAGCGCTTGCCCGAGGTGGAATTTCCCCGTTGCCAGCGACATCGCCGTACCGTACTTCGCCGCGTATGTGACGGTCCAGAACCAGAAGCTCGGAAAGGTGCCCGCCTGGAGCATGAATAGGCACACCGCGACGAACGGCGCCAGGGCCCCGGCCACCAGCGCCACGCTGGCAGCGAGCCGCCGCTGCACGTCGCGGCGCGTGTCGGTCAGAACGTACAGCACCGCGAACAGCGCGAAGGCCCCGCCGCTCTGTTTGACGACGAAGGCCGTGCCGAAAAGCGCGCCGCTGGCGAGGAATCGCGCGACGCCGCGATGATCGCCTGCGGCCAGCAAGACGAGCATGCCCGCCAGTGCCACGGGGAGGACAAAATGCTCGGCATACGCGGCCGTGAAGAAGAACCGCGGGCTCAAGGAAAGGGCCGCGAAGGTGGCGGCGGCGACGATCGCCACGCGCACCTCGAACAACCGGGCCGCGACCAGGAACATGAGAACGATCGTCAGGGAAGTGGCAACCAGCAGTCCGAGGTGAATGCCCGCGCTAGTCTCCCCGAGGACGGCGAGCATCAGGGCGTAGACGGCGTAGATACCGGGCATCTTGAAGTTGTACGCCTGCGCATACGGCGGGATGCCCTGGAGCAGGAGTTGGGCGAAATACGCATACTCGCCCTCGTCGCGATCCAGGGGCGCGTCCAGAACCCGCAGCCGGATCGCGGCGGCGCCGAGGACTATCAGGATGAGCAGTGCCCAGGCCCAAGCGTTCGGGTGCTTGCTCAGCCATCCAGTTGCTGAGTAGGTTCGATGCGTCCCGACCAAGCCGTCGGCGTCGTCGGGTCGAGTCTCCTTGGGTTCGATCGCGACTGGCGTCACGCCGCTCACGCTCGTCATGATCCAGTCTCGTTCTCCTCCCGATGATCCGGCTGCAAGCGATGAGCCACCCCCCGGCAACTCTGCGGACACCGGTTAGCGTGGAGGCCGGCCTCAAGTGCCTGATCCTGCAGCGCAGGTCTCGTTCTCACGGCGTTGTCGCTCGATGACGTCATCTCTACCTGACAGATCTGACGCGCTTGGTCGGTATCTTGCCGGACTGTCCTTGGGTAACGAGGAAGCGATTGCCGATTAACCGCGGATAAATTCTGGTCACTTACGCCGGAAATTAGTCAGGATCTTCGGTCTAGAATCGACCCAAAGCCTGTAATAGTAGCCAGTTGCGCCATGGTACGTGTTTTGCGGCTGCTGAGCATGGAAGCGTGAAGGGTCCCATAGCATAGACGACATGACGGCGACCGAGATCCCCCAGCCCGGACCTCCTTCTGTCGGCGAGATAGCGCCGCGCTTCTCATTGCCTTCCCTGAGCGGGGCGACGGTGGATCTGGCCTCCTACCGCGGCCGCTCCAACGTCGTCGTATGGTTCTCACGCGGGTTCACGTGTCCCTTCTGCCGCGTCTACACGGACGGGGTGCGCGCCGGGTATCAGGCCCTTCTGGACGCCGATACCGAAGTGATCCAGGTCGCGCCTAACCTGCTCGAGAGCGCTCGCCGGTACTTCGGTGAGTCGATCCTGCCTTTCCCGTTCGTCTGCGATCCCGACAAGCGCCTCTACGCCGTCTACGGCCTGGGCGACCTGAGGGCGCTCGAGGCGACGCGGACGGCGGTCGTGAGCTTCGCCCACGCGTTCACGCACGGAGACACCGTCAACCAGATCCGGGGCGCCTGGTTTGACGTGATCAACCGCAACTTCCTGCGTCGTCTGCATCACCACGCCATGACCGCCCAGGAGCAGGGCATCTTTCTCGTCGACAAGGAAGGCGTGATCCGTCACCTCACCGTCGTGGGTCCCATCGATCCCGTGCCGGGCGGGGAAGAGCTCGCGGATCTCGCCCGGACTCACTGCGCCGCCGCCGTGGTGTCCGCGTGACCCGGATCGAGCGCCTGACACGGCTCAGCGAGATCCTCGCCGAGCTGTTCCGCTCGCCGATTCCCAGCCATTTCTTCCAGACGCTCGGCGACCAGGCCTGGGCTGCCGTGCCTTGCGACTATCTCGCCGTCTGTCTTCAGGATCCCGAGAAGGGCGGCTATCTCGTGCACTCGCAAGTCGACCTCGAGAATGGCGCGATGAGCCGGCGCGTGTTCTCGCTGGACGAGGGCCTTCCCGGACGGGCGATCAGCACGGCCAAGGCCTACGTCGTCGAGGATCTCACCGCCGAGGACGGAGCGCCCGACCTCGAAGGCGTGCTCGCCGCCGCGGGCCTGCGGACGGCTCTGGTCGTGCCAATCCGCAATGGCCTCGAAGTGCTCGGCGCGCTGCTCTTCGCTGGTCGGCCGCCGATCGTCTACGGCGACGACGATCTCCAGATCGCCCAGCTGATGGCGTCCGGGCTGTCATCGGCGCTCGAGACGTCGCGAGCCTACGACAAGCTCGGCGGAGAGCGCATGACGATGCTCGCCGTGCTGGCCAGCACGGCGGACGCCGTGATCGCGACGAACCCGGCCGGGCTCGTGCTACTGGCCAATGCGGCGGTGCGTCCGATGCTGGGCCTCGCTCCGGATGCCATCGAGGGCCGACCGCTGGCCGCGGCCGTCGGCTACGCCCCGCTGCTCGAGCTCTTCGAGGCCGGCCGGCCGGGGATCTACGAGCTGCCGCTGCCCGATGGACGGACCGCCCACGCCAGCCTCGTGCAGGTAACCACTCCGTTCGGTGAGCCCGTCGGCCTGGCCGCGGTCCTCCGCGACATCACGCTGCTCAAGAACCTGGAGCAGATGAAAAACGACTTCGTGAACACGGTGTCCCACGATCTCAAGGGGCCCATCACCGTCATCGCCGGCATGGCGGACCTGATGCGGATGGCCGGACCGGGAGATCAAAACCACGCGAGTCGATGCGAGGACATCCGCGACAGCGCCCAGCACATGGCGGATCTCGTCTCGGACCTGCTCGATATCGGCAGGATCGAGGCGGGGCTCGACGCCGCCCGCGAGCCGATGGATCTGATTCCGGTGATCGGCGAGGCGCTCCGGATGGTAAGGCCGCGGGCCGGGACCAAGAGCATCGCGCTCCACGCCGAGCTGGCCGAGGAGGCGATCGTCTCGGCGGTTCCGAGCCGTGTACGCCAGGTCTTGATCAACCTCATCGACAACGGCGTCAAGTACACGCCCGCGGGCGGCCGCGTGAGCGTCGCGGCGGCGTTGTCGACGGACGGCGATGGAGCCGAGACGGTGCGGATCCGTGTGAGCGACACGGGCATGGGCATCCCCGCCCGCGACCTGCCACATGTCTTCGACAAGTTCTACCGGGTCCAGAACAAGGCGACCAGTGCGATCGCGGGCACGGGCCTCGGGCTCGCTATCACCAAGAGCATCGTGGAGGCGTACGGAGGCCGGATCAGCCTCAACAGTCTCGAAGGTGTCGGTACCACGTTCGAGGTCGAGCTGGCGCTCGTCCGGTCCTGACGAGGGCGGCCGTCAACCGAGGTAGGAAGCCACGAATGTCCCGCTCGGGCTCGTCGCGGTGAAGCGCCCGAACGCGAACGGCGCCGGATCCACTGGTGGCGCCGCCCCAGCGATCAGTGCCGCCATCATCTCCCCGACTGCCGGTGAGAGCTTGAAGCCGTGTCCGCTCATCCCGGCGGCGATCCAAAAGCCGCGGACCGGCGACTCGTCGAGGATCGGCATCCAGTCGGGCGTGATGTCGAAGGCGCCGACCCACCCGCGTCGATAGCGGGCCTCGGCGAGGCGCGGGATCGCGCGTCCTGTGCGCTCGAGGACGTCCGCGGCGTCCCCGAGGCTCGCGTCGGAGCCGAGCAGCTCCGGCGCCATCGGATGCTGCGCCTCATCGTCGGTAAGCGAGCCGGTCAGCGTAAGACCACCCGTCTCGGGACGCGCGTAGCTGCCACCCGCGAGATCGAGGTACACGAGATGCGGCCGCCCGAACCCGGCGTCGCGCTCGACGACGAAGACGGGATGGCGGCCAACGATGATCGGAAGCGCCACGCCGGCCAGTCGCGCGACGGCGCCGGACCAGAGCCCTGCCGCGTTGACGACCAAGGGCGTGTCGACACGATCACCCGAGGCCGTCTCGACGCCGGTGACGTGGTCGCCCTCGGTGCGGATTGCGACGACCTCGACGCCCTGCTCGATGCGGACGCCCCGCCGTCGGGCCGCCGCGGCGTAGCCGGTGGTGACGGCTGTTGGGTCGCCGTAGCCCGATTCCGGTTCGTAAAGGACGGCGCCGAGGTGATCGACGTTGATCCGCGGCTCGACACGGGCGAGCTCGTGAGGCTCGAGCACCTCGGCGCGAACACCGAACGATCGCTGGCGTACGACCGTTTCCTCGAGCTTGGGACGCATCGCGGCCGAAACGCCGATGACCACGCCGCAGTCGATGTAGCCCGACTCGCCGCCGACGACATCACGGAAGCCGCGGAACGCGGCCAGGGACCGCACGACCATCTGGCTGGTCTCCGGGGTGGGGTAGAGCTGGCGGACGATGCCGACCGACCAGCCGGTGCCGCCGGAGGCGAGGGACTTGCGCTCGAGGACGAGGACGTCACGCATACCGACTGCCGCCAGGTGGAAGGCGATGGAGGCGCCGGTGACGCCGCCTCCGATGATGACGACCTCGGCGCGGTGGATCACCGGGACGTCGCGGCGGTGACCTCGGCGGCCTCGACCTCGTCGAGCAAGCGCGCCGGGTCGCCCTGACGGATGAAGCCCGGCACCAGGACGCGGGCATAGACACGGCTCCAGCCGGGATGCCGCTTCTGGGACACGCGGGTGTAGTCACCGCTCTTGAAGGTGCGCATGATGTTCATGCAGGGGCTCGTGTAGCGGGTGATCTGAAGGAGCACGGCGTCACCGAGGAGTAGGTGACACTCTGGAGCGACGGCCGACCAGTCCAACCCCTCGACCGTGACGTTCTCGCCGATGGTGCCAGGCCCGATCGCGTGGCCCTCGGCCCGGAGGCTCCTGATCGCCTCCATGGCATAGAGACACACGGCCCGCTCGGCGCCTCCGTGGTGCTCGGTGTCACGGTGCGCGTCGCCCTCGAGTCCCACCGGCGTGACACGCGCGTGCGCGACCGCCGTCTTCGGGACGCCCCCGCGGGAGATGCTGATCTGGACGATTCTTCCGATCACAGGGCGGTCTCCCTTCGGCCACAAGATTGTACGCGAGACTCAGCGCTGCGCACGACGGATCATCCGCTGAACTCGAGCCTCCAGCACCAGCTCGCCACGCTGGTTCAGGACACGGTGGCGATACGTGACGATGCCGCGGTCGGGCTTCTTCGTCTCACGCTTGTCGGCGACCTCCACCTCCACGGTGAGCGTGTCACCCTCGAGCACCGGCGCCGTCACACGCACCTCGCTCCCGAGGTACGCCATGCCGGTGCCGTGAATGAGCCCCGTCTGCATGATCAGCCCTTCGGAGAGGGCGAAGGTCATGGCACCGGGCGCGGCGCGCCGTTTGAACAGGGACTCCCGCGCGACATACTCCATGTCCATGAAGAGCGGTTCGGTGAAGCCGAAGAGGTTGACGAAGTTCACGATGTCGGTCTCCGACACCGTCCGGCCGAGCGTGTGGAACGTGGCGCCGATCTCGTGCTGCTCGAAGTGCAGGCCCTCGCCGATCATGCAGTTCCTCCCTCTGTGAGCGAATCAGTATAGACGACGCGATGCACGCGCCGGCTAGGGCAGATGAAACCAGTTGTAGGGACTGCCGAAGATCCCGCGCGTCGTCGCCACTTCGGCGCCAGTGAGCACGAGGAGTAGAACCGCGAGCGCCACGACGGCGCGGCGATCGTCCCGCAGAATTCGAGCAAGGCCGCCGACGTAGAGCAGCGCGATGGGCACGAGCACGCCGAGAAGGAGTCGCCCTGCCGTGAAGTACGGTGAGCTTGGTGAGGGGTGCTGCGTGCGAGTACCGAAGTGGAACTGGATTGACAGCAGCGCGAGAAACGCGATGGTGCCGACAACGGCGGCGGCCGAGCTCCACATGCCGACGTGAGCCCACCGGGGGCGCCTGACGAGTGCGGCCACCACGCAGACGAGGGTGGATCCGACGTACATGAGGTCCAGATGGGGCCAGCCGATCGGGGCCAGGTGCCAGACGAGATCGCCGCGCCAGAAGGTCGCGAGCAGTCCGCGAAGGAACACCGTAACGAACGGGGGCCCGAAAATCGGGTGCGGCCAGAGCTCGTCCAGACCCTTCGGTGTCCACCCGAGCGCCATCGCTTTCTGCGTCGCCCCTGACGGCTCTCCCGCGATCCAGTAGAGGCTCTGCCACGCCAGGAGCGGGACCCCCATGCTCGCGAGCGTCGCGAGGGCCCCGATGGCTTCCGCGCGACTCGCCCACGGACGGCGGCCGGCCAGCGCGACTCCGAGAACCAGCAGCATCGCAATGGCGGTCATTTTCGTGAGTAGCGCCGCGGCCACCAGAGCGCCAGCTCCGATCGAGAGCGCCACGGACGGCGCCGACTCGCGCGCGAGCCGCAGGAGTGCGTAGAACGCGAGCCCACTCGTCAGAGGCGCCAGGGCATCATTGCTCACGCCGTAGAAGCTCCCTCGTGGCACGAGCGCGACGAAGAGCGCGACGCCGACGGCGAGCGCGGGCGCCTCGGTCATGGCGAGGCGTGCGGCAACGACCGCTACCGCCACGGTCGCCGCTTCCAGGAGCGCGTTGAGGAATCGGGTCCAGTAGAAGAGTCGGCCCCCCGAGAGCCCGAGGGCGGTCCCCAGGCGATACCAGGCGCCGGCGACGACGTAATAGAGCGGCGGCTCGACGGCTTCGTAGTTGAGGCGATCCCACTCTCGCATCCCCCACGGCACTGCGACCGCGCTTATCGCGGGAGGCGCCGTCCACACCGGCGGCGGCAATCCATCGGGTGGACGCGGATTCAGGTATTCGGGACTGCGGTGCAGAAGGATCGAGTCGGGGCGAGGGCTGGAGATGCCGGTGCCGTACAGCACGATCGCCTCCCGGGTGGCTGGATCCAACCGCTCGTCCGTGAGCCGAAGGGGCACGTGACCACGCGCATACTTGACGATCAGGTCGTAGTGGAAGGCTTCGTCCAGAGGGTGGAAGGGCGGCAACGCCGCCGCGAATACCCAGACACGCAAAGCACCGAGCAGGCAGAGCAGCGTCACCCACACCCAGGAGCTCAAGACATCAGTACCGACCGGGCTCGAGGAGAGAACCAAAGGTATCGAGGTTCACTCGCGCACCTTCACGTAAAGCGTGATCTTCGGCCGTTCGCCCGGCTCCCGGAAGACATGCCAATCCGGCTCGGGAATGTTTTCCCAGATGGTATCGGCCAGGGGCAGGTCGATGCGCCGGTAGCGTGGCAGGGTGACGTTGGCTCGCAGGTACTGGAGCGTACGCTCGGCATCTGCCGTCGCGGCCGGTGCCGCTGGTTGGAATCGAAAGAAATAGCGGACGATCACCCAGTCCGGCACCGGCCAGCCCGCCAGGCTCTGGCACCCCTGCCCGCCACGCACCTCCAGGCCGGTGTAGAAGCGGAGCGGCAGATCGCCGTACGAGATGAACACCCGGTCGCCCGGCCGCGCGGTGGTCTTCAGATGGCGGACGATGCCCTCGATGGGACCCTGGACGTGATGAGTGATCTCGTCCACGTACTTGGCCAGCGTTACCGAGAGTCGGCCTCGGACGAGGTCCGCTCGGTCTGGCACGAGCGCCAACAGCAGGAGGACGGCGGCGAGTACGCGGCTCCTCGCGCCGACGGCTCTGATGATCCGGGCCTGAAGGAGCGCCAGGACGGGTAAGAGCGTGAGCAAATACCGAAAGAAGACGAACGGCACCGTGGCGACGACCAGAACGTGGGCGAATGCGAAGGCGACCAGAAAGAGGCACGCGCGGGTCTCGGCAGCGCCGAGAGCCATGCGCGCGCCGACGCCGACGGCGATCAGCACGAGGGCCGCGGCGAAGAGCAACACCGGAAACGCATGGAGCTCGATCTTTGACGCGTATCGCGCGACGTTTCCGACGAATTGCACGACCGAGTTGAGGGAGAGCAGCAGGCGGCTCTTTCCGCCTAGATCCGCCGCCAGGAGCCACGGAAGATTCACGAGCACCGGCGCCACGAGGGCCGCGGTGAGCCACGGCAGGACCGCGCGGTCGTAGACGACGAGAAAGCCGAGCGCGAGCCCCGCGACGGCGCCGAAGAAGAGGAGATGGCTCGTATGCAGGAGCACGCTGAGCGCCAGTGCCAGCCCCGCGGCGGCCAGGCGCGGGGACCTCCGCAGGCTGAAGAAGAAGTAGAGGATCCAGATCGCGGCGAAGATCGCCACGCTGTAGTAGCGGCACTGGCGGACGTGCAGGAGAAAAGGTACGGAGAGAAGCAGGGAGCCGGCGGCGATGAGCGCCGTGGCCCGGTCGGCGAACACCCGGCGCGCGAGCAGGTACATCGAGGGCACGGAGAGAAGGCCCAGGAGCGCGAACGGAAGTCGGGCGGTGAAGGTACCGGCGTCGAGCAGCGCGAAGGAGGCGGCGGTGAGATAGATGGGTAGCCACGGCGTCTGCCGCCAGAGATAGTTGATGTCATAGTCCGAGCCGCACTCCTGGGAGATGAGGCTCACGCCGTCCCAGGCGACGGGAACGCCGAAGCGCAGGACGTTCTTCGCGAGGAGGGCGGTCTCGGCCTCGTCATCCCAGAGATAACGGTCGTCGAGGTTCGGAAAGATCAGCAGCGCGGCGAGGAGCAGGAGCCCCGCGACCGCGCTAGTCGCCCAGATACGCTTTCCGGACATCGGCGTTCTCCGACAGCTCAGCCGCGGTTCCCGCCAGCGCGATGGAACCGGTCTCGAGCACATAACCCCTGTGAGCGATGGACAGCGCCATCGCGGCGTTCTGCTCGACCAACAGGATTGTCATGCCCTGGCGGTTGATGTCGGTGATCGTGTCGAAAATCTGCTCGACGAGAACGGGCGCCAGTCCCATGCTCGGCTCGTCGAGCAACAGGAGCCGAGGGTTCGCCATGAGCGCCCGCCCGATCGCGAGCATCTGCTGCTCGCCGCCCGACAATGTTCCGGCCACCTGAGTGAGCCGCTCGGATAGCCGCGGGAAGAGCCCGAAGACCCGCTCGAGATCGGTGGCAATGCGCGAGTCGCCGCGGAGATAGGCCCCCATCATGAGATTTTCGCGGACCGTCAGGCGGTTGAAGATCCGGCGGCCCTCGGGCACGTGCGCGATGCCGCGCGAGACGATTGCGTGCGGCGGCACGTCGAGGAGCGATTCGTCCTCGAGCGTGATGGCGCCGCGGGTCGGGTGGAGGAGCCCGGAGATCGTCTTGAGCGTGGTCGTCTTGCCGGCGCCGTTGTTGCCGAGGATCGTGACGATCTCGCCCTGGCCCACCTCGAGCGCCACACCTTTGAGCGCGCGGATTTCGCCGTAGGCGACGTCGATCGATTCGACCTTAAGCACCCGACCTGGCCCTCGGCCCGGCGCCGCGCTTGCCCAGATAGGCCTCGATCACGCGCGGGTCGCTCTGGACCTCTCTGGGCGGACCCTCCGCGATCTTCTCGCCATGGTCCAGCACGGTCACCCAATCGGAGACCTCCATGACCACGCGCATGTTGTGCTCGATCAAGATGATGGCGAGCTCGAGTTCGGCGACGAGCCCGCGCAGGAGATGCATCAAGGCGCTCGCCTCGCCCTGCGTCATGCCGGCGGTCGGCTCGTCGAGGAGCAGGAGCGCGGGCTCGGACGCGAGCGCCCGGGCCAGCTCGAGCCGACGGCGATCGCCATACGGGAGATTTCGCGCGACGACGTTCACGCTGGCCTGCAGTCCCACACGGTTGAGCAAGCCGCCCGCGCGCGCGGCCAGCTCGGACTCGGTCCGGTGGAAGCCGGCACTGCGCGAGAGGACGTCCCAGAGGCGCAGGGTGATCCGCGAGTTCATGCCGACGAGCACGTTCTCGATCGCCGTCATGTTGGCGAAGAGCCGGATGTTCTGGAACGTCCGGCAGATGCCCAGCGCGGTGATCTGATCGGGGCGCAGGCCGAGGAGCGGCTGGTCTCGGAAGGTGACGCTGCCCTCGTCCGCGGCGTAGAGCCCGGTGAAGATGTTGAAGAGCGTCGTCTTCCCGGCCCCGTTCGGCCCGATGATCGACGCGATCCCCCGGTCGACGGCGAAGTCCACCCCGTGCAGCGCCGTGAGTCCGCCGAACCTCTTCGTGACCCCGCGAGCTTCGAACAGGGACGGCCTCAATGGGCGAGCTCGCGCTGGCGGCGTCGCGCGGGGAAGATCCCTTGCGGTCGGAAGATCATCATCAGGACGAGGATGATGCCGAAAACCATCCGCTCGTACTTGGCCGGCTCGAACTGGGTCGGGAGATCGGCGAGGCTGTAGCCGAAGATGGTCACGCCCGCGTTCTTCAGCTCGTTGAGCCAGAGGGAGAACCCCTTCAACACCTGAAGATTGAGCACGGTCACGACCGTCGCGCCGACGATCGCGCCGGGAATCGAGCCCATCCCGCCGAGGATGACCATGGCCAGGACGCCGATCGACTCGAGGAACGTGAACGACTCGGGATTGATGAAGACCTGCTTGGCGGAGAACAGCACGCCCATGACGCCGGCGAACGACGCGCCGCAGGCGAAGGCCATGAGCTTCATCCGCACGAGCGGCACGCCCATGGCTCGGGCCGCCAGCTCGTCCTCGCGGATCGCCTCCCACGCCCGGCCGATGTGGGAATCCTCGAGCCGGCGGTTGACGATGATCACCGCGACCACGATGAGCAGCGCCAGAAAGTAGAAGTACTCGCCATACGGAAGCCCGAACGGCGTCGGGGGTCTCGAGATCGGCGTGATGCCCTTGGGGCCGTTGGTCAAGTTGATGGGCTTGTCGAGATTGTTGGCGAGGACGCGGATGACCTCACCGAAGCCCAGGGTGACGATGGCGAGGTAGTCGCCGTGCAGGCGTAGCACCGGCAGGCCGAGCAGCAGTCCGGTGACCGCCGCCGTGCCGAGGCCGACGAAGAGGAACACGTAGAACCACCAGCCCGCCAGCGGGAAGGTCTGGCCGCCGAAGATGATGTTGGCGTGCGGCGAGCCGAAGATGGCCCAAGAATAGGCGCCGACGGCGAAGAAGGCCACGTAGCCCAGATCCAGGAGCCCGGCCAGTCCCACGACGATGTTGAGGCCGAGTGCCAGCGCGACGAAGATTCCGACCTGGGTCGCGACCTCGAGATAGTAGCTGTTGAAGTACCCGATGGTCGGCATCAGCACCAGGAGCCCGATCGCCAAGAGGCTCCAGCGGAGTCGCTCGGGGATCCGCGCTTTGAAGACGAACAGGAGCGAGCCCTGGAAGAGAAGGAACACGAGAACGGAGCGAGGGAACGTGGCGACCGCGAGCGCCGACAGCGCCACCAGCGCAACGGAGATCAGCGAGTGGATCACGCCCGCTCCCGCACGATCTCGCCGAGCAGACCCTTGGGCCTGAAGATCAGGATCAGGATCAGGATCGAGAAGGCGAGGATGTCCTTGTACTCGGCGCCGAACGCGCCGCCCGTCAACAGCGAGAGATAGGCCGCGGCGAACGCCTCGAGAAGCCCGAGAACGAGCCCGCCGACCATCGCGCCCGGAATGTTGCCGATCCCGCCCAGCACGGCCGCGGTGAAGGCCTTCAGGCCTGGAATGAAGCCGCTATAAGGGTTGATCAGCCCGTACTGCACCCCGAAGAGCACGCCCGCGGCGCCGCCCATCGCGCCGCCGATCAGGAAGGTGAGCGAGATGATCCGGTTGACGTCGATTCCCATGAGGCTCGCCGCCGCCTGGTCCTCGGCCACCGCGCGGATCGCGGTGCCGACCTTCGTGCGGTTCACGATCAGGTGCAGGGCCCAGAGCATGAGCAGCGCGCCGCCGATGACGACGAGGGATTTCACCGACACGTCGATCGTCTCGGTGAGCTCGAAGCGGCGATTGAGGACGTCCATCGTCGGGTAGACCAGATTGAAGGCGTTGCGCCAGAGCGACTCGACGAGTCGGATGAGGTCCTGCAGGAAGAAGGAGATCCCGATCGCGGAGATCAGCGGGATCAGCCGCGGTGCGCCGCGCAGCGGACGGTAGGCGATCCGCTCCACGGTGACGGCGAGCAGCCCGCTGGAGGCCATGCCCGCGATCAGAACCAGGAGCAGCACGAGCGGCCACGGAAGACCGTCGAGGAGCCCGATGCTCTTCAGCCCCAGGAGGACCTCGACGCCGACGAAGGCGCCGAAGATGAAGATCTCGGAGTGCGCGAAGTTGATGAACTCGAGGACGCCGTAGACCATCGTGTAGCCGAGAGCGATGAGGGCGTACATGAAGCCGAGAGTGATGCCGTCGAGAAGAACTTGCGGGAAGATCCCGATCAGAAGATCGACGTCCATGCCCTATGCCAGAAAGTCCGAGGGGGCCGGCGGCGGCACCGGGGAGGGGTCCGGGGCGAGTGGGGTTCCGAAGCCCCGGACCCCTCCCCGGTGCCGCCGCCGGCCCCCTCGGACGGCGCTATTTCTTAGGAGCGGCGGGAGCGGCGATCGCCAGCTGCTTGACGATCTTATTGTTGCCCCACTTCCCGGGGTCGTCGCTGGCGACCTGCAGGACGAAGTAGAGCGCCTTCTTGCGGTCGCCCTTGCCGTCGAACTCGATGTCACCCGTGATGCCGTTGGGGAGCTTGGTGCCGCGGACCGCGGTCGCGACGTCCTCGCGGCTCGGCAGCTTGCCGCCCTTCGCGGCGGCCTCGATGCCCTTGAGAGCGATCGTGGCGGCGTCGTAGGCCTCGGCCGCGTACGGCTCGGGGTTCTTGCCGAACTTCTTCTTGAACTCCTCGACGAACGCCTTGGCTCGCGGGAGCTCCGAGGCGGGACCGGCCGCCGAGGTGTAGTACATGCCGACCACGGCCTTCCCGGCGATCTTGGTCAGGTCGGACGAGTCCATCCCGTCGGGGCCGAAGAACTTGCCCTTGACGCCCTTCTCGCGGGACTGCTTGAAGAACGGCGCCGCCTGATCGTAGATGCCGCCGAAGTAGATCACGTCCGGATTCTTCGCCTTCATCGGCGTGACGATCGGGTCGAAGTTCGATTTCTCTTCGGTGCCCTCGAAGCCGAGGACCTTGAGGCCCTTCTTCTCGGCGTCGGCCTTGAAGAACTCGGCGACGCCCTGACCGTACGGAGTCTTGTCGTGAATGATGTAGACCGACTTCGCCTTCATCGTGGCGTGCGCGAACTCGGAGCCGACGACACCCTGGACGTCGTCACGTCCGCAGACGCGGTTGACGTTGGGATAGCCGCGATCGGTGATGACCGGGTTCGTGTTCGCGGGCGAGATCATCGCGAGCGAGACTTCCTTGTACACCTCGGACGACGGGATCGCGACGCCCGAGTTCAGGTGACCCACGACGGCGAGGATGTCCTTGTCGGCGATGATGTTCTTCGCGTTGGCCACGCCGACGTCGGGCTTGGCCTGGTCGTCGAAGGGGACGAGCTCGACCTTGAAGCCCTGCTTCTCCAGGGCTCCCTTGAACTTCTCGACCGCGAGCTGCGCGCCGAGCTTGATGCCCTCGCCGAGCGCCGCCTGACCGCCGCTGAGAGGACTCTGCGTCGCGATCTTGATGGTGCCCTTGCCCTGCCCATCCACCAGTGAGGCCGGGAGCCACGCCACGGCCAGGACGGCGACGAGCGCAAGAACGAGGTAGGCCCTGTGACGGATCATCGGTGCCCTCCTTAGGTTTCGGTCACGTTCGGTCACGTGATGAGTGTCGGTCGGCGCGGCGCCATTATAGCGGCCCGCGCCGGGTCAAGTCACGTTCCGCGCGGATCGCCGCGAGGAATCCGCGGGTCGCGGCGGCCGGATCAGGCGCTCCGCAGACGGCCGAGACCACCGCAACGCCGTCGGCGCCGGCCCGGATCACCTCGGCGACGTTTTCACGGGTGATTCCGCCGATGCCGATCAGCGGCGCCTTGGTCGCGGGGCGTACCGCGCGGATCAGCTCTGGCCCGACGAGCTCGAAATCGGGCTTGGTCTGCGTCGGGAACATCGAGCCGACGGCGATATAGTCGGCGCCCTCCGACTGCGCCTCTCGTGCCTGGGCGACGCTGTGGGTCGAGCGGCCCAGGACCATGCCGGGCCGCAGGAGCGGACGGGCGACACGGGATGGGAGATCGTCCTGGCCGAGGTGCACGCCGTCGGCGCCGACGGAGATCGCCAGGTCGACCCGGTCGTTCACGATGAAGGTCACGCCGGCCCGGCGGCACCGGTCGCACAGCCGCTCGGCCAGCGGAAGGAGTCGTCCGGACGGCCACTCCTTCTCACGAAGCTGGATCAGGCGGCAGCCGCCGGCGATCGTCGCGTCCAGGATCTCCTCGAGATCGCGTCCCCGGGAGGCCGTCCGATCGAGGATGACGTACAGCGAGGGGTCCATCAGCCCCGGCGTCGGACCATCTCGACTTTGCTGACGTGCCCTTCCTGGAACGCCGGATCGTCCAGCAGTCTCAAATGGAACGGGATCGAGGTCTTGACGCCTTCCAGGACCGTCTCGCGGAGCGCCCGGCGCATCCGGTCGATCGCCTCCTCGCGGCTCGCGCCGCGTACGAGGATCTTGGCGAGCAGCGAGTCGTAGAACGGCGGGACCGCGTAGGGCGCCATCAAGTGGCTATCGACTCGGACGTTGAAACCACCGGGCGGGACCCACATGGTCACGCGGCCGGCGCTCGGGGCGAACGTCTCGGGATCTTCCGCGTTGATCCGGCACTCGATTGCATGCCCCTCGAACCGCACGGCGTCCTGCCGATAACCAAGGGGCTCACCGCCGGCGATCCGGATCTGCTCGCGGACGATGTCGATCCCGGTGACGAGCTCGGTCACGGGGTGCTCGACCTGGATCCGCGTGTTCATCTCGATGAAGTAGAAGTTGCCTTCTTCGTCGACCAGAAACTCCACGGTGCCCGCGCTGACGTAGTTGACGGCCGCCGCCACGGTGAGCGCGGCCTGCAGCAGCCCATCGCGCGTCTTGACGGCCAGGAGCGGTGCCGGCGATTCCTCGAGAAGCTTCTGGTGGCGTCGCTGGACCGAGCAGTCCCGCTCGCCGAGGTGGACCCGGATGCCGTTGCGGTCGCCGAGCACCTGGACCTCGACGTGCCGCGCGTTCTGCACGAACTTCTCGCAGTAGACCTCCGACGAGCCGAAGGCCGCGCCGGCTTCCGACTGGCAGGCGTCGAACGCCTGCACGACTTCGCCGCGCTCCCTGACGACCCGCATCCCGCGGCCGCCCCCGCCGGCGGCGGCCTTGAACATGATCGGATAGCCGATCCGATCCGCGACTTCGAGCGCCTCCGCGGAGCCCTTCAGCGCGACCTCGCTGCCCGGGATGACGGGGACGCCCGCCTGCATCGCGATCTGACGCGCCTGCGCCTTGTCGCCCATCAGCCGGATCGCCTCGGGCGACGGGCCGATGAACGTGATCGAGCACGCCCGGCACACCTCGGCGAAGGCGGGGTTCTCGGCGAGAAACCCGTAGCCCGGATGGATGGCCTCGCTGTCGGTGACCGCCGCAGCGGAGATGATCGCGGGGATGTTCAGATAGCTCTCTCGCGCCGAGTCGGGACCGACGCAGATCGTTTCATCGGCGAGCCGCATCGGCAGGGAGTGGGCGTCGGCCTTCGAGTGAGCGAGCACCGAGCGGATGCCGAGCTCGCGGCACGTGCGGATGATCCGCAGCGCGATCTCGCCCCGGTTCGCGATCAGGACCTTATGGAACACGGATCAGCCACCCAGGATCCGCCGCCACTGGGACTCGAGCTCGGTCAGTCGCAGGCCGTAGACGCGTGGCATCGCCTCGGCCA
>Ga0137396_10000625_pt1 | contig 17232 bp, 25 predicted proteins | sample czc16metaG_FD_108284 | JGI IMG/M metagenome (GOLD analysis project Ga0137396, IMG submission 108284) | Vadose zone soil microbial communities from Angelo Coast Range Reserve, California, USA - czcobulk3.16 metaG | ecosystem: Environmental > Terrestrial > Soil > Vadose zone | place: USA...
GGCGTCTCTGGAGTGTCCACCACTTACATCACGGGAACCTTGACGAGCTTTGTGATAGGTCTCGTTAGCTTGAATCGATCACCCGCTTCCAAGAGAACAATCAAGCAGGAGCAGGACACACGTGTCCAACTAATTGTGTTACTTGTCTATATTTTGGGAGCAGCCGCAGGAGGATTGGCCGGAACAGAGTTCTCGCTAAAGGCTGCTGTCATTCCGGTTATTGTTATCGGCCTAGTAGCTGTTGTCGCGACCCTGCGCATCAGATCATAAATCCAAACGGGTAGCATGCCTTCCCTAGGGGCCTCAACTCCCCTTTCGGTTTGCGGCAGACTATTTTTTCTGCAGCTGGTCTCTGTAGAGTATCACTAGGGCGAGAATCGAGACGAAGATCATTGTGTATATTGCCGAGATGGCCGACGTCTCGTAGATGTCACTTGTCTGCCACACATGCCCGACGGCATCCGTTACCTGCATGTTAGCGGGCCTAAACAGGTAGCTGAGGACAAACCCGAACCCGGTCCACATGTAAACCAGGATGAGCTGGAGATAGTGGGTTATCGGTAATTCTGAACTTGAGCTATCGGGCCCGCGCTTCCGCAGGAACATCGCGAAGAGCTGGAAGAAGAGATAGACGGTGAGAGACCAGCCGAGGAAGTTGGAGATTGGCACTCCAAAGTATCCTCCCCCCTGCGTCCAGATCCAAGCATGATTTATCGTGGACGCAACTGGGTCCAGGGAGAGGTCCCAGACAACCATCATGAACGAGGCGACCAACGGAACAGCCACCGCGGTGAACATAGTCGACGCCCGGTGGACTCTGCCTACAAGGATGGTCGATAACACCCAGGCAAGGTAGCCAAACGCGATGTAGGACGGAAAGATAAAGAGCGGAACTAGGAAGAGTTTGGCTCCCAGGTTGGCGGAGTAGTAGTAGAGCCCGAACGGAAAGCCGGTCAAGATGCTCAGGTTCTCCATAATGCCACTGATGATGAACGTGATGACGATGAAGACTACAATGCCCTTCCAAGGATACCGCTTCAGCCCATGGATCAACACGAAAGGAACAGGAAGAGTATCGCTGGGACAAAGACGCCGTTAGGAAATACTGCTGGGATTACGGTGAAAACCACATACCCCACGGCGGTAACCCAGAGAACAACGTTCGCCAGCTTGTGAATGCGAGTAGGACTCGCGCTAGCCGAGTTTGATCGCCTTTCCACACTCATTCCCATAGCTATTCTACTGAATGGTGTTAGCTCGGTTTATGAAATCGTGCGCTAGAGTTCCTTGACATCAAGCTCAGATTGTCAAGACCAAGTCCAACCCTGCTAAGGTTAGGTCGGCTCCGGGTTCTCTTGGACGATCTCTTTGTGGAGGGTGGGCGCGACCCGTTTGCCTATCAAATCGATTGCTCGTGTGAGCTTCTCGTGGGGCAGAGAGGCGGCGTTCATCTGGAAAGTGAACCGTGAAATTCCTCCGAGTGCCTTGCTGTGCCTGATAATCTTCTCAACTACTTCTTCCGGATCACCGATGACTAGCGACCCTCTTGGACCTCTCTGAGCGTCAAAGTCTTCGCGAGTCATCTCACCCCACCCTCGCTCCTTTCCAATGTCGCTAACAGCGCGCGCGAAGCCGGGGAAGTAGTCGTCTGCAGCCTCCTCCGTCGTCTCTGCAACATATCCTGGCGAGTGTAGACCCACCTTCAATTTCTCGGGCGGGTAGCCGGCCTTCTTTCCGGCCTCACGATAAAGATCAATGAGCGGTCGGAAACGGCGTGTCTCGCCTCCTATGATCGCGACCATCAACGGGAGACCGAGCCGGCCCGCGCGGACGAATGATTGTGGTGTTCCGCCGACTCCTAGCCATATGGGCAACGGGTTCTGGACAGGCCTCGGATATACTCCCTGTCCAGTCAGGGCGGGCCGATACTTGCCGGACCAGATAACATGTTCGTTTTCACGGATTTTCAGGAGAAGGTCGAGCTTCTCCGCAAACAGTGAATCGTAATCCTCCAATCGGAAACCGAACAATGGAAATGCTTCGATGGACGAACCTCTGCCCACGACCATTTCGGCCCGGCCCCTAGACAATAGGTCGAGGGTCGCGAACTCTTGGAAGATACGTACCGGGTCGGTCGCGCTTAGCACCGTTACGGCGCTGGTGAGACGGATCTGTCGAGTTCTTGCCGCCGCTGCTGCGAGAATGACTGGGGGAGCGGAGTCGAGAAACTCACGGCGGTGGTGCTCGCCGATCCCAAAAGAATCTAGTCCGACTTTATCGGCCAGTGCTATCTCTTCGACCAGGTTCAGCAACCGGTCGGACGCGCTGACACCAAGACTGTCCTCGGTGAATGCGGCTGCGAAGCTATCTATTCCAATCTGCATCTGTACCAAGATTTGCTCATGAGTAGTATTAATGCAGTCCACAGAATAGTTCGGAAGTTACTTGCCGATCAGAAACTAAACGTTCTCCGACCGCGCTAGGAACGAGATTCTTGCATCAAGGGTCTCGTGACCGCGGGAATAATCCGGTAGTCCGATTGGAAAACCAGATTGTGGAGATCACTGGTGGCAATGACTCGCAGGATCGGCAATTGGTCTCTAGCATCGTTGACGGGGGCTACCCCGGCAGCTTGTTGTTCTGGCCAGACGAGATCCCACGACGCGCTCATGCTGCCATCCGCCTCACGCTTCAGGCCCGTGGCGACAACTTTGCCGGTGTTAAGCAAGAGATGAGAGTTGATCTCGTCGAGTGCTTGACGAGCAACTGGCGCCAGTAGCTCCACGGCACGTGAGAAGTAAGTCTCTTTGTCAGGTCAACTGGCCGATCCTCCATGGGTCCCGTCTCGCAGATCTATGAAATGTCTCATTCGGCATAGACTTCGATCTGCTTCAGTGAGTCGAAGGACAGGTTAGTACTGTTCACCTCGCGTAGCTTAGCGAAGCGATCTGAACGCGGCCCGGATCTCTGCAGCGAAGAGTTCAGGCTGTTCCCATGCTGCGAAGTCTCCGCCGTTTCAGCGTTCTAGAGTCTTGCATGTTCGAAGGTTGATGGCGTATTTTGAGATGTGTTTGTCCGCTAGGCGGAGAATTGGTTCGACTGTTTCTCGGTTGAGCGTGTACTCGATTGTCTTTCCAAGTCTCTGGCTTGTCACTAGTCCGCAGAATGCCAAGCACTTGAGGTTGTGAGAGGCCAGGGTCTGCTCTATCTTGAGAGCTTCTGAAATCTCTCCCACGTTCTTCGGACCGTTTCTAAGCAGGTTTAGGATGCCCACTCGATACTCGTTCGAGAGGGCGCTGAACAGCAATGAGACCGCTGTGACATCGGTCTTTCGAAGGATAAGCTGTTGGCTCATGATTCGCCTATGTATCACATGGCCCCTTGTCTACAATTAAACTAATCGAGCCATCCCTAGCCAGTAGCTAGCTTATATGACAACTGCGTCATATGACAGGCGAACCGTATGTTTGATTTGGTCATTCTAGGGTCGGGCTCGGCGGCATTCGCTGCTGCGCTCAAGGCGGCCGACCATGGAGCAAGAACGGCCATGATAGAGAGAAGCACCATAGGTGGAACGTGCGTCAACGTTGGTTGTGTCCCTAGCAAGAACCTTCTCCGAGCAGCGGAGCTTCGATACTACGATAGTCATCGCGAATTCCCCGGAATAACGCCCGGAACTACAACTCTCGATTTCAACAGAATCATAGAACAGAAGAATCAGATCGTGAGGGGACTCAGGAAAGAGAAGTATGCTGACGTTCTAAGGTCGCTGCCCTCAACCAAACTATTTCGCGGAAACGCAAGATTCGTTTCTCGGACGCGGGTAAAGGTGGACGGCATCAACGTTGATGGTAGAAGGTTCGTGGTTGCGACGGGGTCATCACCCCGGATACCTAGTATTCCTGGCATTGACAGTGTGGACTATCTGACGAATGTCGAGGCTCTCAGCCCGAAGAGCAGACCCGCATCGATGGTTGTTCTTGGCGGTCGGGCTCTGGGCCTCGAGTTCGCCCAGATGTACTCGCACATGGGAACCAGAGTGACTCTCCTGCAAAGAAGCGACAGAATAATCCCTGAAGAGGAACCAGCAGTCTCTGACGCACTACGCCAATACCTAGAGGAGGAGGGAATAAAGATCAAGACGGGAGTACAGATCAAACGGGTCTATCAGACCCAGGGCGAGAAGGTTATCGTCGCCAAAGACAAGAATAGAGGGTTCGAAGCTCGAGCAAGTGAGCTTCTAGTGGCCACTGGGCGCGACCCGAACACCAGCCTGCTGGGTCTAGAGACTGTGCCGGTAGCGCTCAGGAAGGACGGCGCGGTGAAAGTCGATCGAGAAATGCACACGACAGCCCGTCACGTGTGGGCTGCTGGAGACGTCATAGGAGAACCAATGCTTGAAACCATTGCAGCGAAGGAAGGAGCCACGGCGGCAGAGAATGCTCTGTCGGGGACACATCGGAAGATAGACTTCCTCCCGGTCCCTAGAGCCATATTCACATCACCCCAGGTAGCGTCAGTAGGCCTCACCGAGAAGCAGGCCCATGAGCAAGGCTACGAATGCGCTTGCAGAACCATACCAATTTCGAAAGTTCCGAAGGCCATCGTCATCAGAGACACGAGGGGATTGATCAAAATGGTTGCTGAGGCCTCGACCGGAAGGATACTGGGAGTTCACATTCTCGCGGAGAACGCGGCGGACCTTATCCACGAGGCAGTTCTCGCAGTCAAGTATAAACTGACGATCGACGACATCATCGATACGGTGCACGTATTCCCGACGATGACGGAATCGATCAAACTGGTCGCGACCTCCTTCCGGAAAGATATAGACGAGCTCAGCTGCTGCGCGGAGTAAGAATCCAAGGAGGCGAGGTAGGGATGTCATTTATTGACCCCGCAAGACTGGTCGGGTTCTCCGACACGCCGACACTATATCGAATGATTCTGCCGAAAGGAGAAGAGGTCTACGTCAAGTGTGGAGCAGACATACTCATCAATGGACTGAAGACAAACCTCGGGGCCGAAGCTCGATGCCCCGTATGCGGAAACGTCACGCATTTCCACATCGACAATAGACGAATCGAAAATCTTGCCCCCAAAGACCCAACGCTTCACGTCGTCGAAATCCAGCTGGGACCGGGACGCCTTAACATCAAATGTGATTCAACCCACATTTTTGACAAAAAGGACTGTCTCACCAAGTGGCGATCAACCTTTGCTGGAAAACTGGGCCTAGTAATCTCGCTACCTGAATACATGGCTTCTCTGAATAAACGCCTTCCAACGCACGTATCACCAGCCTGAACCTTTCTCGATTGTGCGAAAACCAAAAAGGAATCTACAATGCTATTGGGAGATGATGTTCCATGGAGGGACAGGGAATATCTGACAATAATCAGGATTCAAAGTGTGCTCGGTGCGGCATACGTTTGGAGGATGGCTATGCGATGGCACCTAAGGGTCTTTGGTGGGACAAGGTGCGACATAAGTTGACGTGGTTAGGATCCGGCGCCGAAAAAATCATTTCGCAATGGAGCCTGACAATGCCCAATTCACCCGCTCAAAGATGTTACAACTGCAATATAGTCATCATCCAGGTACAATGAAACCGATTCCCGCTCGGCAGAATTCTGATCATATAGCGCTGGGAATACCTCTTGCCTGTCTAGTTTCTGTATCTGCTCAGAACCTTGCTGGAGAAGAGCCGCATCTGTTCGAACAGGTTTGTTGTCGACCATAACCCTCCTCTGGGAGTGAAGGTTAGCATGAACTCTTTGCAGCCAGCCTTCCGGTAGTCTTCGATCTGTTCGATACAATCGTCAGCTGTCCCGTGAATTACAGTGTAGTAGGCGTCTCGTTCTGGAATCTCGGCAGCGATCTCCCGAATTGTTTCTCTCTGCTCCTTTGGATATGGAATCTTCTCCCAGATTCGGCCCGGATGGTTTGCGCTGGGATCGATCTTCTTCAACGCCTCAGGAATCATGGCGAGAAAATATTTCGCGGGACCGAGGACATTCCGGTCTGCTTCTGCACGATTCTTCGAGATGGAGGAGAGCGTGTAGTAGGCAGAGCGGAACGCCCCGAAATCTCGACCCGCATTATGGGCTGACCCGATGATGGTATCAAGATCCATCCTGTATGTTGCAGGTGTGTGGCAGTGCGGTATCCATCCGTCCGCCGCCTCTCCCGCGAGTCTCAGCATTCTTGGTCCAAAGGCTGCCAAATAGATCGGCGGGACCGACTGTTTTTCCTGACCAGCTTGCAGGTAAGCATTGTTCAGCGAGAAGAATCTACCCTTGAAATTCTGAGGCTTCTCTATGCTGGAGTTCCAGAGCTGCCGGATAATCTGAAGACCCTCGCGTAGCATACCGACTCTATGCTGCGCCGAAAATCCGAAGGGTGTCTGGTTCATCGGATCACCCGCGCCGAGTCCGAGGAAGACCCGTTTTGGAAACTGGTTGGAGAGCGTTGCGAGGGTCTGGGCTATTATGGCCGGGTGTCTACGGACGAGATCTGTGACTGCGATTCCGACCCTGATCTTCCTGGTCCCAGCGGCTATTGCTGCGAGGGTGGTGAAGGGTTCAGGCGCGGCTGCTTCTGCTGTCCCGTAGAGCAGATGGTCGTCGATGAGTACTGAGTCGAAACCGTGTTCCTCACAGAACTGTGCACGCTTGACGATCTCCGTGAAGGGTTCGTTGGCCGCTAGGAAGATTCGGCATCCAAATCGGATCGGACCTTTCACTCGTATGTCCCAGAGATCATTGTTCCCCTATCTATTATGACCTTGTCGATCTTCCGAGCAGTTCGATACTCAGACGGTAGGAGTCTTATCTGTAGATCGTACAATAATTGTTTATTTCGATAGAGTTGTCGTATACAGCTGGGATAGTTATTGGCGACTGTGACCGTATCCGCCAAGTATCAGGTCGTCATACCACGTGATGTTAGAGATCGCTTGAAGATTAAGCCGGGCCAGAAGCTCGCCGTCGTCGAGAAAGATGGAGTGGTCCATCTCATTCCTATTCGACCCTTGAGAGAATTGAAGGGAACGGCGGCAGGAATCACGAGCAAGAATGTTCGAGACGAGACTCTGGGGTCTGTAAGGAAGAAGATCCGGGAGCGACGTGTGACCCGTGAGGATGTCATCCGGGAGATCCGGGCGGTTAGGAAAAAGTAGGCTAGACGCGCTGCTTGAAACCGTTTTCTCGCCATCTCCAACAGTTTCAGGGTCTAGATGCCAGGGTTCTGACTCTTGATAGACTCCATGGTTATGCTAGCGATTGAGCTGGACATTTCCATGGCAAGGTCAACGCGTTCCTCAGGGCTCATTCTCTGGAACCGATGGCTCTGGCGAGACGCTGCTGCCCTGTACTCGACGCCTCTCAGCCGATCCTCGCCTTGGCCGAGAAGAATCATGGGTCCGGAATAAAAGATGCGAGGTCAGAGACTACCAACCTTCACGGTTCAGTCTCGGAGTTCTATCCCATGAGACCTGAGGCCTCGTAACAACTAGCGCTTCAAGAAAAAAGAAAAGATGGGAAGTTGAGAGAGACCCTAGTGCTTAGTTATTGTCAGCGTTACTGTAGTCGTGTGGGTGAGGCTGCCGCTAGTCCCGGTTATGGTGATGGTAAAGGTTCCAGTTGGAGTTTGGCCGCCGCTGCCGGTGAAGGTCAGAGTAGAGGTTCCGCTTCCAGCGACGCTGGCTGGGTTGAAGCTTGCAGAAACTCCTGTGGGTAGCGGGCCGGTGGAGAGTGAGACTGTGCCGCTGAAACCGTTCAGCGACGTTATGGTTACGGTTGTTGACGTTGAGCTGGTTCTAACCAGTGTCAGGCTAGAGGGAGATGCGCTGATACTGAAATCCCCTGTCCCAGGCGCGGTGACTGTGAGGCTGTAGGTGGCGCTGTGCGTCAAGGCTCCGGCCGTGCCGGTGACTGTGATGGTGTACGAGTTTGCAGGAGTGTTCGTTGTGGTTGAAATCGTCAAGGTGCTAGTGTAGGTTGGTGTTCCACTCGTCGGGTTCACCGTAGCGGTGAGGCCGGTAGCTGTCGGACTGATACTTGTGGTGAGCGAGACAGATTGGCTTGTTCCACTGACGAGGCTGACTGTTACGGTCGAGGTCGTCCCTGAGCCCTGAACGACGGATCCGCTTGTCGGGCTGAGGCTCACGCTAAAGTCGAAGCTTGTTGATGTGCTGAAGGAACCGACTTGGCTGATGACTGTGTTCCAGTTCTGGAAGGTCGAAGACTTGCGGTATTCAGCTTCGAGCCAGAATGTGGATGCTGCGGTGGGGGTCGGGTCTGTTGCTGCTCCGAAGTAGTCGCCGTAGCGGGTGCTGGTGTCAGGCGCGCTGCCTGCCCTCACTGTGACTGGAGCCTGTAGCGTATTGACTGGGTCGGTGGATGCTCGTCCGGTGACGAGCGCTGATGGGAAGATGCTGCTTGAGGAGCTGCCGAAGGAGACGGCTAGTTGTCCCTGGAAGCTTGTGACTGCTGGATAGAAGTAGTACTTGCCGCTGGCTGCAAAGTCGAAATCCTGAGCCTTCGTTGCGGTTGCGCCGGAGGTCGTGGCCTGGACTAGGCGTAGACAGGTCCTGGTTGTGCTGTCGCCACTCGGAACACACGCGTCGTTCCAAGCGGCCCATAGACTGTTCGACTCCCAGACAACGCTCTCGACTCTGTTGTCGTTGGTTACGAGTAGTGTGCTGGTGCCGGCTTGCTGAGCGTTTGGTCCAATGACACTTGTCGCGATCGAGAAGCTGCTGGTACTGACTGTTACTGTTGCGGGGGGAACGCCGGTGAGAGAGACTACGGTCTCGGTGTTTGTCTGGCTGTTTGGACTTGGAACACAGGTTCCGGTGCAGTCAGTTACGAGGTAGAAGGTTGTTGAGGATGAGAGGTGCTGTGCGGGGTGGAGTGAGAACATGTTAGGGTCCGGAGTGTTTGAGGCTGTGTGAATTGTAGCAGCACCTGCTACTAGCTCTGACTTGTTCAGGACAAAATAGTGGACCCCGAGGAAGAGGGTGCCTGCAGTGTTGAAGTCGTTCACGGATACCACGTACTTGTCGTCGTTGGTTCCAGTCACGGGCTGGTCGGGCAGATGGTTGGGGTCCGATATGGTGTAGAGGTTGAAGGTGCTTGTGGGGTCGTTGCTTGTTGAGACCGCGACCAGTACCTGGTTGGTGTTGATGTTGATGATCGAGGCGAACCATCGTCCGCTGCCAGCGTCAAAGGAGACTTGCGGGTCGGACAGTGACGCGCCGGGGACTCCGAAGAAGCTGTCGAGTCCAAAAGTGGATCTGACAACGGCTCCAGCCTTCGTGTAGATTATCCCTGCAGTGTTGACCATTGAGAACACGTGGTTAGGCCCTGCACCGACAGCTCCGTCAGGAGGAGTACATCCGCACGGATTCGGAGCACCGCCCACGGCTCCCTCAAGGACTAGGCCCACCGTAGTGGTCTGCGGTGAGGGAGTGCTCGGTGCGGTTGCAACGGTTTTTGCAGACTCGCCTGCTGGAATGTATCCGTTCTGCTCGGCTTGCGCTTTGGCCTGGTCGTAGGCTTGAGCTCCCTGGGAATGGAGAGGTGCTTGGTTCGCATTGGTGCCTTGCTGGACTGATTGCTGAAGATTGCTCACGTCCACGGTGCCATACAGACTGATCGTACCGGAAGTCAGCGTAGTCGAACTGGCTGGCGACGTTGTAGCTCTCGCGGTTGGAATCAGTAAAAGAACGCTTGAGAAAAGAAACAATAGTGCTAAACTATTTTTCATGAAAAGAACGTTTGCGGGAACCGGTTTCGAATATAACAGTTCCGGACACAAGCTATTACAAGAATAGGGGATTAGGCGATTCCCAATGGAATATGTTGGCTGCTAGAAGGGTCCGGCATCCGAACTTTAGGGTCTTACTCGAGAGTAGACGAGGACCATTGAATACCCGACTCCCGTGTAGAATAGTATGTCGACCCCAAGAGAAAGCCAGTCAATGTTGACCTGAACAATCTTGCTAGCGTTACAGGTGCACCCAGTTATCGGGCAGGCTATACCCAGGGGACAAATCTGAAACACGAGTTCTCTCCAAGGAGCAGGAAATTCCCCTAGCCCATATGCAAGGGAAAGATAGCCAGTCGCCCAAGTAACGAAAACAGCAAGAAGGGGAATAATCTCTACGAACAAGAACAAGAATCTGAAACGAGTCCAAGCTAGCGGGTTCTTCACAACCCAGGAGTGTCTCCCCTCTGGCTATTAGAACCAGGGTTTAGATGAGCCTGTCTTCGGATATTCAGCGAGCTGTTGCCTCGCCGCAACTGTGACACCGCCACTCACTCCGTTTACGAAAGAAAACTTCGAAGCCATCACACTTGTAACAGTAGAAGCGTCTACTTTTCACGACGAATCGAATGATTGTTGCGAAGAGCCAGCCAAACAGCAACGTGGCAAGGAACCAGATCCAGTTCAGAGAGTCAATTTTGAGGAGCCAGATGTATAGAGAGAATAATGATCCTATGAATAGAAGAATTGCGACGCCTCCGATGTTGACGGACGTCTGCGACAATCGTCCCAGTAGAAGACCTACCCGGCTTCGTCTTTGACCTCCGTGTGGCAGAGAAACGGTTGTTCTAGACTCTGACAGAGAAACTGGTATTGTTGAGAGATTGAGGGCTGAGAGAACCTTGGCCCGGGACCCTTCGATTCTTAGCAGTACCTCCTCGTCGTCAATCATTACCGTCAGCTCCTGAAAGGAGCGGCCAGGTCGGAGCGATAGCGGTCGAACCCGTTTGAATCTGCGTGGATGGCGTGATGTGAGTCGTATTGTCCAATTGACTGCAGAGCGTTCCTCCCAAATCAGCACCGCGAAGAACCCAGCCACTATAGCGAGGACGATTGCGAGGCTGAAACCCGGGATTCGCCAGGGCGCGGCTTGTTGATAGAAAGGCGAACTAGCGATCAGAACGAAGGCGCCGAGATAACCGAATGCTACTCCAATAATTGCCAGAAGATGATACCAGTAAGACCCCGACGAGGGAACAAGTAGATGGAGGGACCCGATCCTCGACTCCAGCACGGAATACGCATCTAGGCCAGGAATCCCTGCCCAGACAGGAAACACATACCTGTGTTTCATCATCCATCAGCTTCAAGGACACCAAAGACCTGGAAGGGTCCCGATGTAAGGCCTCGCGGCGAGAACTACATACTTCACGGGCTAGTCAGAACATAGAGAGATTTAGGAGATGCACAAGAATGCACCGAATGCTTGACTCTTCACACTTCAGTAAAAAGGAAACTACTTAGCTAGATTACTCTAACCTTCCCATCCTTTCTTCTCAATGTATTCGTTAAGCATTTCTACGAACTTCTGGATAGTTTCGTCTTTCACGTCAAAGTTTAGGGGGCCACCTTTCTTGAGGTTAATAGGTGAGCAACACTCCAAAGGAACCTGCATGAATTGCCACTTGGGTTGGCCGCGTAGAAAATCATTGATAGCGTTCACGGGAGCCAGATACATTTGCTCTGGTCGCACTCGATGTCCCGACCGCTCGAATATTGCAAGCCAAATAGGAATGCCCACGAGAGTCTGAAGTCGACGCAGTGGAAGAAAGTCTCTCTTTACTGAGAGGAACACTGCTTGATATGCTCATCATTGAGGAAGAAGTTTGGTTCCCCACCGGGAGTCGTAAGCTGGTGGGCCTTCACATCTACGAATTTAGGCATCTTGTGAGGCTCCATTATCAAGAAGTCTGGACGTGCGGCTTTCCCCTTCACAAGTCTGCTTGATTTGTTGTATGAGGACTGGTCAATGTACAGGTAGGTTATGCCTGAATCGTTGCAAAAATCTTGAAACAGCTCTTCAGCCTTCTCGCCAGCCTCTATCTCTTCTGAAGAAGGCGAATCCTTCACGTCGCTCTTCACGCTTCAGCTAGGACGGGTTTACGCTCAGCCATCTCAACAATAACCTTCTCCACCTTCATATGATGAATACGACGATGAACCGTCAACAACGCAAGACAGTCCAAACAGACATGAACAGTACGATGATCAGCCTCCAACTCAACAACTTCATCCTCAGACCGAACCTCAAACCTAAAACCACAAGTCACAGCCAAACCAAACACGTCCCCAACTAGCCTAACAGCCTCAGCCTGCCCTTAAGCATTCGATGAATTCGTAGAATTGTAATCTCTTGATTACTAGCTCGTCGCCCGTTGCATCGCACGAACGCTTTTTGCCGGTCGATGTCGACGGTAGGCCACGATGGAGGCTGCAGACAGTTCTGGTAGAGCTTTCTGCAGTTCCTCGCTCAAATCCATGATTCCAACGAACCACGAGGGCGCATTTTCCCAAAGCTGCCTGTCCACGATCTTGTTCGACTGCAGAGTCTTCATCTCCTTTGCAAGTCTTCGAACCGCATCTACGTAATCCTTGATCAAACGGCGCTCCATGATCCGAGGAAGAGTCCGCTGGTGAATGATGGCCTTCGCTTTTTCTATGGTGTCTGTGACCCTTTTTCTTTCGTCTTCAACTTCCTTTGACAACTCCTTATTTTTCCTTCCAGCCTATTTTGGATCCGTACATTCTAACCAACATGGGAAGCCTCGTCAGGTCCACCAAACCTGTCCTCGGGTTGTAGTTCCTTCCAAAAAACGTCAAAAAGTCATGAGCAATAGGCTTCCTAATTTTGACTCTAGACATGAAAGCTTCGAAATCGCCTGAAATCAGATCGTTGCACTCTTTTGCAAACATGCGCACACTGGCAAGAACGTCCGAAAAGTCGTTAGTATTTTCTATCCACGCTCTCGTAAAGTCTCCTGCGTCATGAGATGATATCGGGACGTTGAGACTGTCCCATTTGGCCCAAAGAACAGTCCCGCTCTCCTTGGACGCTTTGACGGAGGCTTTGTAGAGATCTAGCGACTGCAATACATTTCCCAGTTGTTTCTTAACTTCACGCGTCTCCTTGAGACCTTTCAAATAATCGTAAAGTTCTCTAAACGGTAGTCCAAACAGACCTTCGACAGCCTGTATGTCCAAAGTCGACAGCCACTTCGCCCCAGACGGGAATATACCTTACCCTACCAGCAGTTTCATTCTCATGTCTGAGCAATAGCCGGAAGATAGCTCAACCCTGCAGATGTCGAGTCAGCGGAGCGACTGGCGCGAACGAATACACGCTAATCCCTCACGAATGGAGCAAGAACTAGCAATCAAACTACATGACAACCGAATACACTACCAGACACAAATCGCGATACCAATAACCGTAGCCGACTTCGACTTTCCGTTGTACCCCAAGCCTTTGCTCTTATTTGTTGATGGCCGCGTCCATCTTAAGGTCGTTCAGATGACAAATGACGAAGAACTATGAAACACCACTACGAAAGACATGACAAGGGGTCCTAGAAGTATCCTACGACGGCTGCTCCGTCAAACAAAGAGATTCACTAGAGGGAAGAGCTGAACACTCAGAATGGGGACTAGCTTCCGACCAAAGTAAGCAGCCTTATTGGTTAGATGAATCGACGTTGACCCTTCACTCTCGGCAATGAATATTTTCGGGAAAGTCTCATCTTGATATTATGTCAGTGGCAACTTGCGTTCAGAAACGATGCTCCTAGCTATGGAGAGTTCGTCGGCGAATCTCAGCTATGCATACCTCTCTTTGAAGAATACAACTGATTCTATGGTTGAGGTAACGGGCTACTATGTCGACCGATACGAGAGTGTCGGAGTCTTTCTCAGGATCCCTCCAAAGTCTTCTGAAATTCTTGGAGTGCAAACCCATCTCCTTGCAGCAGGGAAGGAGTATTCTGTTTATGTCAGGGTAAAAGGATACCACCCCCTTGAAGGCCCATTCAAAATCCAACTCCCGACTTTGAATTAGAGATACCGAGATTGGTCACTGAGATCCCACCGATTCCTTCCGGAACCTAGGATTGCGCTCGAAGGTCTGCCGCAGGAATTGTTAACTGAGCTAACTGATACTCCCGGTGCTCGCTAAGGCCGCTCACCATGCCCTCCCATATCGTAGAAGTCATCTCTGACTTCACAAAGAGAACATTGCCGATTGATTCAACCAATACGAGAGCTCTCCTCTCTTCAAATATGGCTTTCGAATAGCTGACCTGCATCCAATTGTTGCCTGAATAGACCCATGCATAGACTTTGATCGGTTCGTAGAAGCGATTTGTCCGAATTCTGAGATGTCTGAAATCCCGACCTAAACGAAGCCAGTAGTCATACTGAGTATTCGCTGTGGATGTGCAAGCAACGTCGACAGATTGCGGTCTACTGAACACTATTGGTTTGTAGCTATCTTGGAACGACATGCCTCTTCTCCCTCGAAATTGGATTGAGATATTCGTTCGGGGTGGTTATTGGACCCAGAAAAAAATCGACTAGGTCGACTGGATTCCCATATGTCCACTACCATCGGATAAGTCAACTTTTTAAGCCAGATGTTCACATACATAATCTCAGAACTACAATGCCTCACGATCGACAAATTCGTCACTTTGCTATAGCGAACTCTGTCCTCAGAAAGACCGGTGGGACCATCACTGCTACTGTTCCGTTAGACGTCTTGAGGCGGAGCAATTTCCCAAAGAGTACCCTAGATAATATCCTCAGCGGGACAGGGCATAAGGCAGACATCGTTCTGGGGATTTCAGAAGGATTGCTAGTGATAAGCGTTGTGGACATGCCTTTTCGCTCATTTGTCAAAGGATTGTACGATTCGCTGATTAAGCCCGCGATTAGCTCGGAGCAAGCAGAAGATTGGCAACTAGATCGGCTAAGTTTTGCGGCCGCAAGTTTGAGGAGCAGAGCGTTTGACGATGATGTCAATGACAACGAGGATACAAAAGCTACACTTCTGGCTCTAGAAAGCATGCTGTCGGGAAGCATCGAAAGTCTCCGAACAATCAGACAAAGGGATCAATCTGTTCCTGAACTTGAACAAGTTGCCCAAGAAACCATACGAAAGGTGGCAGATGCAATTGCTAAATGGTCAGAAAGAGATCCAACAAGACGACCGTTAGCGCAGTTGCAAGGAGTTCAAGAAGTCGAACCCATGCACGTCCCTGGCTAGAACTTAGCGTGGTTGCCCGCGCTACGAGCACCAGGACCCATGAGACAAAGACCAGCAAATCTATCGACCCCCTGATGGGATTCCAGTTCGACAAAGCGACGATTCCGGAATTGAAGAAAACAATTGCACAAGCGAGAATCACTTGTACGTCGGCCATCAGCTGAACGGGTCGTTCTACGCTCGTTTCATAAATATCGCCAAATTTGACCAGGGTGGGGTTCAACGATTTGCGAACGGCGCCTTCCCCAAAGCCAAATAGTTCGATAACCAGTGCGACCCAAAGTGGAGAAATCTCCAAAACGATGCCTAGCTCGGACAACACTCCGCTCCCAGGGAAGACTGAAAGAGATGATGACCTTAAAATGGTTCTAAATCATTCCACAGCTTGACAATTTGACCTTCGGTTTTCAAGTCTGCTTGTGTTCTACAAACGGGCCGCGCATGAACCGCATGAACCGAAAGAACCCGACGATTTTGATGTCGGCCTAACAATAGATTAACCTCGGCAATCCTCCATGATAGATGCCTATCTCGACTCTCCCCCGGACTGATTCTTCTCGGAGCGTTCGGTGTAGCAGAGAAGCAGTACTTTCATACTTCTGTATGAGCAATAACCGAATGACAGCTCAACCCTGCAGATGTCGAGTCAGCGGAGCGACTGGCGCGAACGAATACACGCTAATCCCTCACGAATGGAGCAAGAACTAGCAATCAACTTGGAACATGATCGGATACATCTAGGAAACATGAAAAGTAGTTGACCCTCGCGACACAAAACTGTTTGACCTCAGCTTGTGGGTCTAGGGGCTTGCTCGGAAATCTTCTGTATCAGGGGCCGACGCTTGGCCGAAGGTTCTATCTGGGATCAAACCCGTCAGATTCATGATTTGCATTGTTGGACAGTGTCGGCCTAACTGCTAGTGAGACGCAGCGCTACAGTAGACACTTGGTTCTCCCCGAGGTGGGACCTGAGGGGCAGCGGAGACTCAAAAGCTCCTCCGTGCTGGTAGTGGGACTTGGGGGTCTTGGAGTTCCGGCCGCTGTTTATCTCGCGTCCGCTGGAGTGGGCCGGGTCGGAGTCGCCGAGTCCGATCTCGTTGAGATGTCTAACCTTCAAAGACAGTTTATCTTCTCGAAAGCCGACCTAGGACAGAGAAAAGTCGACGCGGCCGAGGAAAAACTTCGCCTCATCAATCCCGAGATCAGGGTGACTCCTCACCCGGTCAGGCTGGACTCCAGCAATGCTATGGAAGTAATCGGCGAGTACGATGTGGTTATTGACGCGACGGACAACCTGCCGAGCCGGTACCTCATCAACGACGCTTGCGTCCTTCAAGCCAAACCCGATGTCTTCGCGAGCGTTCTCGGCTTCGACGGCCAAGCCTCCGTGTTCAGCGCTCCCGTTGGGCCTTGCTACCGGTGTCTAAACCCCGAGCCCCCCGCATCCGACTCGGTAAAGTCGTGCGAGGAAGCCGGAGTTCTGAATGTGATACCTGGCATCATGGGGAGTATTCAGGCCAATCAGGCAATAGGGATCCTACTCGGAAAGGGCACACCATTGATAGGTCGACTGCTCGTCTTCAACGGGCTGGACAACTCTTTCAACGAGATCAAGTTTAGGAAGAACAGTTCGTGCGCGGTCTGCGGGCCCAACCCGACCATCATACGACTCATCGACTATGAAGAATTCTGTGGACTGAAAGGAACAAAGACATCCGATCAATTTGACACGACTGCAAGGCAGCTGAAGGCCGCTATCGACTCCGGGAAACGTCTCGTCCTCCTCGATGTCCGAGAACCTTACGAGTATTCACTGTGCCACCTAGAATCTTCTACTCTGATTCCGGTAGAGGAACTTCCCACTCGTCTGGGCGAGCTGAACAGGGACAGTGAAATCGTCGTCTACTGCCATGTCGGAATCAGGAGCGCCGGGGCAGTCAGACTGCTCAAGCAAGCGGGATTCGCAAACGTGAGAAACCTTCAAGGTGGTATCGACGAGTGGGCGAGACAGATCGACAATGATATGCCTAGATACTAACGGACCTCGAAGTTACTTTCCTCTGAGATATCTCCGCCACTAGTCTAACGACCGTATAGGCGAGTAGCAGAATAAAGACGACCTCGATGTAAGAAGTTGCAAGACC